>Ga0209405_1000075_pt1 | contig 83868 bp, 85 predicted proteins | sample COGITO_mtgs_1105_6_FD_184803 | JGI IMG/M metagenome (GOLD analysis project Ga0209405, IMG submission 184803) | Pelagic marine microbial communities from North Sea - COGITO_mtgs_110516 (SPAdes) (version 2) | ecosystem: Environmental > Aquatic > Marine > Epipelagic ...
GGAGAGGTCCAGCATATGTATGGAAAGCCCAAGGAATTAGAAATTCATATTGGCAAGAAATTAGTTTTGGAGACGGTTTTGATGTGGTGCCAGACAAAGACGATTCTCGTTACGGATGGTCTATGAGCCAGCAGGGTTCTGTGGTGAGATATGACCATATCACAGGAAATAATTATTCTGTAAAACCTACACACCCAGACCCTAATGTAGCCCTTCGTTTTAACTGGAATTCTGCCATAAATATGGATCCTTTTGATACTAGCACCTTATATTTTGGAAGCCAGTTTGTGCATAAATCTACAGACAAAGGACTCACCTGGACTATTATCTCTGGTGATTTAACTACCAACGATAAAGAAAAACAAAAACAAGGAGAAAGTGGTGGTTTAACCATGGATGCTACTGGTGCAGAAAACCACACCACTATTTTAGTGATAGAACCTTCTGAGGTTGAACAAAATATGTTGTGGGCTGGTTCAGATGACGGTAGAGTTCATATGACTAGAAATGGTGGCGAAAGTTGGACAGATATTAGTGCTAATATTCCAGGATTACCTGCAGGTAGTTGGATAGCACAAATAAAAGCTTCCAACAAAAACAAAGGAGAAGCCTTATTAATTGCAAATGATTATAGGCGTTTTAACTTTACACCTTATGCTTACAGAACAAAAGATTACGGTACTACCTGGTCTCGTATTGTTGATAAAAATGACGTAAAAAGCTACACCTTAAGTATTGTTGAAGATCCTATGAACGCTAATTTAATGTTCTTAGGAACAGATGATGGCTTGTATATCTCTTTAAATGCCGGAAACCAATGGATGAAATGGACTGCTGGTTTTCCAACAGTTTCTACAAAAGATTTAGTAATACAACCTAGAGAACATGATTTAGTCATTGGTACTTTTGGTAGAGCAGCATGGGTTTTAGATGACATTAGACCGCTTCGTGCTATGGCTAACGGCAATGTACTTAATAAAAACCTACAGTTATTTGAGCCTCCAACAGCCTATCAGGCGGCTTATCAACAACCTACAGGAAGTAGGTTTGGTGGAGATGCTTTATTTAATGGCGAAAATAAACGTTCTGGAGCCATGATTTCATATTATATAAACAGACCAGCAGCCACTAAAGAAGAGAAGAAAGAAAAGAAGACTACAAGAAAAAAGAAACGAAAAAGAGCTAAAAAAATGGAAGCACCTGTTGTTAAAAAAGAGCTGGCTTCTGAGGTAAAATTTGATTCTATAAAATTAGAAATTTTTGAGGGTGCGCGTTTAATTAGAACCTTACACCAAAAAGCACCAAAAGAGAACGGAATTCATAAAATTTATTGGTCTATGAACGAAAAAGGTGCAGACAGACCTACCAGAAAAATAAGAAAAAGAACCAATGAGCCTAGAGGTGTTTCTGTAAAACCTGGTACCTATAATTTAAAAATGTCTTTTGGAGATCAAACCTCAGAAAGCAGCATAAAAGTTGAGTTTGATCCAAGATTGGAGATGTCTACAGAAGCCATTACAGAAATCTATAATGCCAGCAAAGACATGGAAAAAGATCAGCAATTAATGGCAGATGTTGTAAAACAATTGATAGAAAGTAAAAATACGGCTACTGCATTTAAGAAAGATCTTACGAAAGAAGACAAAAAGAACTACAAAGATCAAATAAAGGCGTCTAAAGACATCATCACAAAAATAGACAAGCTTATTGCTGTATATATAGGAAGTGTAGACAAACGCCAAGGAATTACTAGAAACCCAGAAGTAACCGTAAGCAGACGTTACTCTATTGCAAGAAGATATGTAGGTAGTAGGTTTGGTCATTTAACAACTACTGAAAAGCAATTAATTAGCCAATACAAAAAGGCATTAGAGACAGCTGTAAGCCAAACGAATGCGTTTTTTGAGACAGATTGGAAGGCGTATAAAACAACATTAGAAACTATTCGCATTTCACCTTTCAAAGAAGTGCAGAAGTTTTAATATCAAAAGCGAAGTTCAAAAACTTCGCTTTTTTTATGCTGCTATTTTAGTATTTTAGCTAAAAATGAAATTATGGAACAACCACTCTTTACCAACGACGCAATAGTATTTGGAATTTTAATGATCTCACTTGGGTTTGTATTTTACACAGAAGCTAAAACAAGTGGCTTTTGGGATAAGTTTTATAAAGTAGTACCTGGCTTGTTTATGGCTTATTTTATACCAGCTATATTTACCACTATTGGTGCTATTGCACCAGCTTGGGAAACTACCAATGCTAGTGGAGAAGTTGTAAAAGGAAGTTCTCAATTATACTATGTTGCCAGTAGGTTCTTACTTCCTGCTGCCCTAGTATTAATGACATTAAGCATAGATTTAAAAGCCATTTTTAATCTGGGTTCTAAAGCATTAATTATGTTTTTTACTGGTACTGTGGGTATTATTATAGGTGGGCCTATTGCCATCTTATTAATTTCTCTAGTATCTCCAGAAACCGTTGGTGGTGCAGATTTTGATGCCGTTTGGCGAGGTCTTTCTACCCTAGCAGGAAGTTGGATTGGTGGAGGAGCCAACCAAACTGCTATGTTAGAAATTTACAAATACAATCCTGCAAAATACGGAGGAATGATCTTTGTAGACATCGTTGTTGCCAACGTTTGGATGGCTATTTTACTTATAAGTATTGGAAAAAAAGATGCTATTAACAAATGGCTCAAAGCAGACACCTCTGCCATAGAAGAATTAAAAGAAAAAGTAATTTCTTTTACTCAAAAAATAAAAAAGAACCCAACACTCACAGATTATATGATTATTCTAGCCATTGCCTTTGGGACCGTTGGTTTTGGCCACTTTGCTGCAGGTTATCTTGCTGCTTTTTTTAATGAAGTAGTTGCTGGTATTAATTCTGAAATAGCAAAAAACATCTTTACTTTCTTAGGATCTCAATTTTTCTGGCTGGTAAGTATTTCTACTATTATTGCCATCTTATTATCGCATACAAAAGCAAAAAATTATGAGGGCGCCGGAGCCAGTAAAATTGGAAGTATCTTTATATATATGCTTGTTGCCACTATTGGAATGAAAATGGATTTAACCATGATTTTTGACAACTGGGGATTAATTGTTATTGGTATTGTATGGATGTCTATACATGCTGGATTATTAATTTTAGTAGCAAAGCTCATTAAAGCACCATTCTTCTTTTTAGCGGTTGGTAGCCAAGCTAATGTTGGTGGTGCAGCTTCTGCTCCTATAGTAGCTTCTGCTTTTCATCCATCGTTGGCAACTGTGGGAGTATTACTAGCAGTTTTTGGTTATGCTATTGGAACAATAGCTGCCATTGGCTGTACTATTTTATTAGAATTAGCTGCCCCAGTTTAAATAGAAATCTGCATATTTGCAACCTAAAAGTATTATTACATTATGAAGAAAATATTGATGGTTTGTATGTTGCTCTTAATTGTAGCTTGTTCTCATGAAAAAGAACTTGGCAATATGGTGGTACAAGGAAAAATTAAAGGGCTAAAAAAAGGAACTCTGTATCTACAAAAAATGAGTGATACTGTGGTAGTTTCTGTAGATTCTATTCGTTTATTTGGAGAAGACACTTTTACACTTACAGACAACATAACTTCTTCAGAAATGTATTTTCTTAGCATAGAGGGAAATCAAAATATTCTTTCTTTCTTTGGTGAAAAAGGAACTATTACTGTAAATGATCGGTTAGAAAAATTTGGAATTGCACCTCTAATTGAGGGTTCTAACAATCAAAATATTATGGAGAAATACAAAAAAATAGCCACCAAGTTTCAAGGAAAACAATTAGACCTATTAGCAGCTAACATACAAGCGCAAAAAGAAAATGATTTAGAAACATCTCAAACACTGAGAAAGCAGGCAGAAAAACAGAATTTAAAAAAATACATCTATACCATTAATTTTGCATTGAATAATGCTGATACAGAAGCCGCCGCCTATATAACCTTAACTGAGTTAGTAAACGCTAATATAAAATACTTAGATAGCATTAATAATTCATTGTCTGAAAAAGTACAGCAGTCTTATTATGGCAAGAAACTAGCCAAATTTGTTAGCACCATTAAGGAAACAGAAAAATAATTTAAATAATTTTTTATTGCTTCACTTTTAAACTCCATTCAAAGTGAAAGCTACAGACAGACAGACCCTCCGTATTAAAGCCTTCTGCTTTCATGGTAATTACTCTTCCTTCTCCGGTCTTGTAAGATTCATCTAGAGCATTAGCTACCAAACCACCTTGGTGGCATTCAAATCTAATTTTACCAGTAGCTTTTTTGGTAAAATTACTTCGTTGATTAATGACCAACATAGAAACCTTTCCTCCAATATTTTCTATCCCTCTCATAACCAAGACCCCTGTTGCCATTTCTGCCGCCATGCCTTGAGCAGCCCAAAACATAGATTTAAAAGGGTTTTGATTCAACCATTTATGGGTAATATTTACAATGGCAGTCTCTTTTTCTATAGAGGCTACTCGCACCCCACCTATATATGCTAGGGGCAATTTAAATAACATAAATCTATTAATCTTTTTAGGCGTTATGTTCATATGCTGTAATTTGCTGCGAAAGATACCTATAATTTATGAGCTTATAAATCGAAAAAATTCAATATTTTTAAGGTTTTGAGGTTTTTAGAAATCGTCAAAAAAAGCCTAAATATGACCGTTTTTATATAAAAACGTTCTAAAAACACCATAAAAACTATAAAAATGACTATATTTGTGATATTGGTGATTTATAGAACTCACCCATTTAATTTAGATTTAGGGATTCACCTTGGATTTGTACATCAAATGAACAAAAAAAAGCGAAAATTTTGAATTCTACCGAAAAATCTACAGAAAACCCTAAAACTTTAACTGATTTAATTACAGCTCTGTCTGAAGGAGAGAGGACGACTTACAATCACATAATACATTCTGCAAAATTTAAGCCAACCGACTTTGACGCATACTCATACTGGTTAACAGACTGCTATACAAGAAATTGTATTATAGATACAGAAAGTTTTGAATTGATATTAATTTGCTGGTGTGAAGGTCATAAAACACCCATTCACGATCATGGAGGCGAAGAATGTTGGGTAAAAGTTATTGAAGGTGAATTTAAAGAGGTAGTCTATAAAAAAAATGAAAATGATGAATTAATTGCTGTAAAATCATCTATTTCAAAAACAAACCAAGTAAGTTATATGAAAGACTTTATGGGATTTCATAGTTTAGAAAATATCTCAAACAAAAAAAGCATGTCTCTTCACTTATATGCCAAACCTATTCGAAAATGCACAGTTTTTGATGAAGATTCAAAAGGGTTTATAAACAAAGAAATGAGCTACCACACAACAGCTTCAACACGTATAAAAAAATCAAATTAATATATGTCTACACTAAAAAACGATTTAGCTTTATTTAATGAACTCGCAGAAGTTTTAATTAATGAAGAACAACAAAATCCGGTGGCAGAAAGAATAGAAGCAAATCAATTATACGATACCATTGATTTGTCTTTAAACAATGATGCTATGATAGATGATCAGTTCAAATCGGTATTAAGTGATATTTTAGTTACTACTCCAAAAACAGCAACAAATTTATTTTTTAATCAACTTTTTGGAGGAAGACAATCTAAAGCTGTATTAGGAGATTTATTAGCTGTTTTGTTGAACAACAGCATGTATACCTATAAGGTTGCAGGCCCACAGGTGGGGATAGAACAAGAAATTATTAGACAATCTTGCCAATTAATTGGTTACGGTGAAAAAAGTAATGGAACGTTTCCAACAGGAGGATCTATGAGTAATTATATGGCTTTAATTATGGGGCGTGATGCTAAAGACCCTTCATGTGGTTTAAACGGTATGACAAAACCATTAATTATTTATACCTCTAAAGAGTCTCATTATTCCAATGCTAAAAATGCAAGTTTCGCTGGAATTGGCAGAAATAACATTCGTTATATAGCAGCAGATACAGAAGGAAAAATGATTCCTGAAAAACTAGAAGAACAAATTAAAGAAGATATTAAAAACGGCGGAATCACTACCTATGTAAATGCAACTGCGGGAACCACTGTTTTAGGCGCTTTTGATCCTATAGATACAATTGCTGACATTACCCAGAAATATAATATTTGGCTGCATGTAGATGGTGCATATTGTGGTAGTGTACTGTTTAGTAAAAAATACAAACACCTATTAAATGGAATAGAAAGATCTGATTCTTTTAGTTATAATGCTCATAAAATGTTAGGAACTCCTTTAACCTGTTCTATCATTTTAGTAAATGACAAAAAGCATTTACACAATTCTTTTAGCAACGATGCAAGTTATTTGTATCAAACAGACGGAGACGATTTTAACTTAGGAAAAACCTCTTTTCAGTGCGGTAGAAGAAATGATGCTTTAAAGTTTTGGACACTTTGGAAATCTATTGGTACAAAAGGTTTAGAGAAAATTGTAGATCAACAATTTGATCTAGCAAACGTTGCGTTGGCCTATATTAGAAGTAACCCTGATTATACCTTGTATAGTTTTGACAATTCTATTGGCGTTTGTTTTAATTATAAAAATGTTGATCCAATAGCGCTTTGTACAGCCCTGTATGAACACCAAGAAACTGTAGTTGGTTTTGGTTCTTTTAAAGAAGATACTTTTGTGAGGTTTGTAACCATTAATGCAAACAACGAGAAAGAACACATCTTAAATTTCTTTAAAATTTTAGAAGATTTTGTAGCTAAAACTCCTACCTTAACTGAAGCAACGGTATTACTTGCATAGTAACATTTAGTGTTCTTCTTACATGGTTAATTCTAAGTAAGTAGCACTGCTTAACTCGTTACTAAAATAGTGGCATAGGGCTTAGTTTACAGCTTCAATACCACTTGCTTTATAGTAGCCATCTTTAAAAGATTTTTTAGACCCCTCCCAGTCTACCACAGTTTCAATTATAAAGATTGTAAAAATTCCTAGCAAAAAAAATGCAATATCTCTTGTGGTTATTTTCATAGTATTAGTTTTTCATTTTTCAGGTGATTTGGAAATTGTGGGCAACGTTTAGTATAAGAGCAGTCGCGGATTAAGTGCACTTTCCATTTGGATAGCAATATACTTAATTTAATGCAAAAACGGTTTGAGTATATACCCAAACCGCTATTGCTCCTATACATTGTTGTAAGTAGTTTTTACTTCAATTCTTTCAATAATGTATTGGCTGCAAGTTTACCCAATTCATTAGAGGCTAAAGGACTTGCACCTGTGATTAGTTTTCTGTCAACACAAACGGTTTTATCAGATTCTGTATTAACTATAGTAGCACCTAAGTTTTTCAATCTTTCGCTCACACCGTTTTTCATGTGCCCTGGTAAATAACCAATCATTGGTGTCATTTTATCCACAGCATCAGGGAATACAGCCATCTTATATCCATCGTAAAGAAATTTTTGATTATCAAGTGTAGTAGATAATAATGCACCTGGTCCATGACAAAGCGTAATTGTAAATAAGTCACTGTTGTGAGCCCAAGTTAAGGCTTTTGCAACATTTCTATCTTCTGGAATTCCAATCATTGCTCCGTGTCCACCTGGTACAAATACAGCAGCATAAGAACTATCATTTGCAAATGAATTCGTAATAAATTCAGTTAACTTTTTAGGCTGTTCAAAACTCGATTTATACTCGTTGTAAATTGCTTTTATATTTGCGTCTTCTTCAGGAAAGGCCCACATTTCAAATACAACAGGTTTACCAGTAGGAGTAACTATTTCAAAATCAAATCCTGCATTTTTAAGGTGTAACATTGGTACAAGTGCTTCTATTGGGTGATTTCCTGTGGAAAAGAATTTTCCATTTTTCATCGCCAAGTTTTTTTGCTCAGTGAAAATTACCAAAATCTTCGATCTACTTCCTTGGTATTTTGTGTACTTGATGTCCTCAAAATCTGTTTTGGAAACTGTTCCTAATGATAAGGCTAAACTTGAAGGGCTATACGAGCCATCCTCTTCAAGTTTAGGTTGAGCCATAAAATAGATTACAATAAATGCAAGTACAATGACACTTGATAATCCAATTAATATTTTCTTAATCATAATTTTTGTTTATAAAATTTGAAACAAAAGTACGGTGCTGGTATAAGATGAAATTTACCCTATGGTAAGAAAACTATTTTTTAGCATTTTTTACTCTTATACGACTTAAGCTTTGTTGTGTAATGCCTAAATAAGATGCAATGTGATAATTTGGAGTGTATTGCTCAATATCGGGATATTGTTTCAGAAACAAATCGTATCTCTCCGAAGCAGTTAGCTGCAATTGATTTAAGATTCTTTTATGCAAACTGACCACATGACGCTCTAAGTTTTTTCGTTGAAAAGCTTCAAATTCAGGAAAAATTGAATATATCGCATTCAATTTTTCAGCATTAAATTCGATTATATTTGAATCAGTAATACACTCTATAGTTAATGTAGATAGCTCATTATTGTAGATGGCAATAAAATCACTAATCCACCAATTTTTGATAGCAAACTGTAATGTATGCTCTTTACCCTTTTTATCAATACAATAAGCTCTTATGCAGCCATCTTTAACAAAATACGTTTTCTTCACGGCTTGTCCTTGACGAATTAAAACATCCCCTTTAGAAACCGACTTTTCTTTTGCAATAGAAACAACATATTTTTCGGCTTTTGGGCTAAGAGTTGTACTACTTTTTATTTTATTGATTAAGTCTTCCAATTTTTGTCTTGACGATAATTACTTACAATGTTTTTGTATAAGGAAAGTTGAGTATTTTAGCCATAAATTTACTAAATAATAACTGGTAAAAAAATCCGCGAACTTGCCTGCGGTAGGCAGGGATTTTCGTGAGTAAGCAGAAAGCAAGCAATTAATTTTGTAAGGTGTTTATTTAAAGCTAATATGTTCTTATCAACGACCAAGTTCCATTATCAGAGGATTGGGTATTCGTCCAAGTACCACTCATATCGTCGTTACCATCAATAATTCCAGTAAAATTTGTTCCAGTTGTAGTTGCTCCTGAAATACTATTACCATTAATTGCTCCAGTTGCGGTATAGAAAACATCATATGCTGTACTATTAGCAAGAACATACATGTCTGTACCAATAACAATAGCATTAAAAGTTCCTCCATCATCACTTCCATCTATACCTGAATAAGTACCTTCAAATAATTCAACTAGAGAATTTGAGGTTTCTTTTACTAGAATAATAGTTGCATTTGGATGACCTTCAATAGATAAATCAGAAATTTGTGGATCTATACCATTAGACAAAACAGAAAAAGTAAAACTATTATTTCCATTTATAAAATTAATTTCAGTCTGTTGATTTTCTTGAATGATTTCATTTGAAGTAAAAGGATAGTTTACGCCGTCTATTGTTAACGACACAGAGATGCTATTATCATTATTAACGTTTACAATGACAATACCACTAGAACCAACAAATACTCCTTTGTATATACCGAAGTTACTGGAGTTAAATTGCACATGTGCTTCAGGAGTCTCTTGTAATAAATTATTATTTAAATTTTGATCATCATTGTCTGAACAAGAAATTATGATTAAACTAAAAAGTAAAAGAATTTTGAGGTAGGATTTTTTCATCATATTTTTTTTTAAAAAAAGTGTTAATAAATATACTTTGGGGTTACATTTTATAATATTATATAAATTCCTTAAAATAAAATAAAAAAAACAATTAAAATATTCTTAAATTTAAATGAAGAGTAACAATTTTTCTAAAATGATTAATCAATGAATATTTTTAGTCTTACTTTATCATGCCTGCTTTATCTATAAATTGTACTGCTTTTTCTGTTTCTGGTTTGGTAAGTAAACTAACACCAACAAAGATAACAGCAGAAGTTACCATACCAATAAGCGCCTGTTCTACTGAAGCAATTTCCCAGGCTGTAGGTAGTTTTACGCCCAGGGCTATAAGCATGTTGTAGCTAGAGAATATAAGACCAAATATAATGGAGGCAAATGCTCCTTTAGAGTTTCCTGGTTTCCAAATAAAAGCCAAAACCAAAGGTACAAAGGCTCCGGTGGCTAAAAAGTCTGACCCTATCCAAGCAATGCGCAATATAGAGCGTATTTCTAAACTAATTAATAAGCCCAAAATAGCAATAAATACGGTGGCTAGTTTGCCCATACGCACCATTTGCTTATTGGTGGCAGATGGGTTTATTTTGCTTTTATAAATATCTACACTAAGCACCAAAGCCCCTGTATTTATCATAGAATCCATGGTAGACATAATTGCAGAACACAGGCCAACAAAAATAAAGGCAGCCAAACCAACAGGCATAAATTTAACAATCATGGCTGGCACAATACCTCCTTCTGGTACAGATTCAAAAATACCCAAACTTAATACCCCTGTTAAAGTTACAATAAGGTACAATGGAATAAATACAAAGAAAGCTAAAGACATCATTTTTTTTGCATCATTGGGTTTCTTAGTTGCAGAAATTCTTTGCCAAATATTGGCTTGTATCATCCAAGAACAGCCAAAGGTTATAATAAATACCAGGTTGTTTGAAATGTTATGAAAAAAGGAAAAGAATGCTGGTTTGTTTTGTTCTAAAGCAATTTCTTGTACTTTTTCAAAACCGCCAGAATGTTGGTAAGCAACTACAAAAAGAACTACAACAGCTGTAAGTAAAAATACAAACTGAATAATATCTGTAATAACTACTCCTTTAAAACCTCCAAAGAAGGAATATAATAACACAATACTAGTACCTAGTAAGGCTGCGATTTTATAATCAATATCAAAAAAAGATTGAAAGAAATTACCAATTACAACCGCTTGGGTAGCTACTCCTAAAATCATAAAAATTAAGATGAGTAACGAAAGTAAAAAAGCTACTTTTTTATTGTAGCGAGCTTCCATAAGTTGTGGCTGGGTAATAGTACCTATTTTTCTAATGGCTTTAGAAAAAAGGTACATTAAAAAGGTAGAAAAAAGTACAGGCATGCCATAAATCCAAAAAGAGCTGATTCCTTGGTTAAAACCATGATCTACCAAATCTATGGCAGAACCACCTCCCCACCAAGAAGCTATAAAGGTAATAGACAAGGCCCAAAAAGGCAGTTGACGGCCTGCTAAAAAATAGTCTTCTGCAGAAGTACTTTTTTTTGCTCTGAGAACAACCACCATAATACCAACAAAATAAAGTGCTAATAAAATTGAAGAAATATACTGAAGTTGTGTCATGAGTTTTTGTTAGGAAAATAAAAACTCAAAGCTAAGAATTAAAAGCAAGCAATTTGTTGTAATTTTTCTGGTTCATAGAGAGTGTTTATTATTATTAAGTATAATCTAAAACCAATTTTTACTAAAATAAATTGGCGTGGGAAATTCAACAAAAAAAATATTTTTATAAATGTAGACTAATGGTCTACTATTGTCAATACCCGTAAGTAGGGGTTTTTATACTCCCAAATTATAGTGATTAAATAGCATTATAAAGTAATTGTACCTAGATCTGTATAAATTAAATTAAGAACCTAATAAAAAACATAGTACTATGTTTTGCATACTACTATCTTTTACCTTATATTTGACCCAAAAATGATTTAAATTATAGCATACATGAAAATAGAAAACACAAAAGCACAGATGCGTAAAGGAGTATTAGAGTACTGCATCTTATCTATTTTACAACATGGTGATGCCTATACTTCTGAAATTATCTCTACCTTAAAAAGTGCAGAAATGATTGTAGTTGAAGGTACTATATACCCCTTATTAACAAGGTTAAAAAATTCAGGACTATTGTCTTATCGTTGGGAAGAGTCTACCTCTGGCCCGCCAAGAAAATATTATGTTCTCACAGAAAGTGGCAAACTCTTTTTAAAAGAATTAGATACAACATGGAGTAATTTAAAGACAGCTGTAAACCAAATAACAAGCAAAAAATAAAAAAACCAATGAATAAGACTATCAATATAAATTTAGGAGGCTATTTTTTTCATATAGATGAGACTGCTTATCAAAAATTAAGAAGATATCTAGATGCAATTTCTAAATCACTTAGCGATGATCCTCAAGGAAAAAACGAAATTATTGCAGATATAGAGGCTCGCATTAGTGAATTATTATCCGAAAAAATTACAGAGGCTCGCCAAGTAGTTAATGAACAAGACATTAGCAACATCATTAAAATAATGGGAGAGCCTGAAGATTATACAGAAAGTGAAGAGGAGTATGCAGAGACTAAAGCTACCTTTGAAAGAAGAAATACCTCTAAAAAATTGTTTAGAGATCGTGAAGAACGATTTCTTAGTGGAGTTGCTTCTGGGATTGCTCATTATTTTGATTTAGATGTAGTATGGATTCGAATTGCATTTATCATAACAACTGTTTTTTCCGGGCTAGGTCTTTTTACTTATGTCGTTTTATGGATTGTAACTCCAGAAGCCAAAACAACAACAGAAAAACTAGAAATGGAAGGTGAACATGTAACTATTGATAATATTGAAAAAAAAATTCGTGAAGAATTTAGTGCTATCAAAGAAACCCTTGAAGACGGGGCCAATAATGTAAAAAAAAAAGTAGCAGATGGTTTTCAAAAAAATGGTAAGAAAGCAACTTCTGGCTTACAAGAGCTGTCAGATGTTATAGGGACTATTGTTAGTGTATTGTTTAATATGATAGGAAAATTTATTGGGGTTATTATCATTATTTTCTCTGCGATCATACTAGTTTTACTATTCTTAGCAGTATTCTCTTTGGGAAGTTTTGAATTACTAGGATATGGTGAAGATTTTATAAACCTTCCAAACTTTATGTTTGATTCACTCATACCCTACTGGGTATTGGCTATTGCCTTGTTTGTATTAATAGGATTTCCATTCTTAATTCTATTTGTGTTAGGGCTTAGAATTATTTCTAGCAACGTAAAAAAGCTTGGTAAGACTGTCTCTTTATCATTGTTAGGAATTTGGATTATTGCGCTGCTAACATTGCTGTTTACAGGAATAGAATTAGGAACATCTAGTGCATATAATGGCACTAAAATAAGCGCTTCAGAGCTTGTTATTAAACCAACAGATACCTTGCGTTTAAAAATGATAAATAATGATATGCTATTCTTTCAAGAAACCTTAAAAAGAAGTTCTGAACGAGTGTTTGTGTCTGATAATAAATTAGAAAAAATCTATTCAACAAATATAAAAGTAGCCGTAGAAAAAAGTAATTCTGAAACTATTTCTATAAAAATTAGAAAAGTTTCTGAAGGAAGAAATAAAACCAAAGCAACAGAAAATGCAACAGGAATAGACTACAAATATGAAGAAGCACAAAACACCCTTCAATTAAATGGGTATTTCTTATCTCATTTAACCTATAGATTTAGTGATGAAGTAGTATATGCTACTATATATATTCCTGAGAATAGCACTGTGTTTTTAGACAAAACTACTCAAAGCTTCTTATACAATATAGCTAGTATAGACAGTATGTACGATGCAGATATGGTTGGTCATTATTTTAAAATGACAGACAAAGGATTAGACTGTACAGATTGCATAGAAAAGCCAATAATCTAAAAAGGGTACTATTCTAAAAAACAACTCATCCAAGAAAAATAACAATTGAGTATTTTATATTCTAAAAAACATACTTAAAATTAGACATTTGTAAAAAATAAACATCATAAGAAAACAATCATTAAAGTAACAGCTGTACTATTCTTAACCACGCTTACTTCTTGTGGCATAGATATGCTAAATAGAGTAGAAGGAAACAACAATATAATAGCTGTTAAAAGAGATATTAATGCAGATTTCACCAAAGTAAGAGTGAGTACTGTCTAGAATTATTCATACAACAAGGAAGTGAAATTTCGCTAACTGTAGAAGCAGATGAAAATTTACATGACATTATTATTACAGAGGTTATTGATGGAAAATTAAAAATTTACAGAGAGAAAAATATTTGGAAATCAGCCGCTAAAAAAGTGTATCTAACCTTAAATACCATAGAAGAACTCACCGCTTCTAGTGGAAGTATTGTTGTTTCTGAAAGTGTTGTAAAAGCTACCAATTTAGATGTTAGCTCTAGTAGTGGTGCTAATTTAACTATAGAAATTGCAGCTACCAATCTTATTTCTAGTACTAGTAGCGGATCTAGTTCGAAAATAGAAGCAAATACCACCAGTGTAATTTCAACATCTAGCAGCGGCTCTAGCTTAAACCTCTCTGGAGAAACAACTTCGCATGAAACAAGTGCATCAAGTGGTAGTTCTATAACTGCCTATAAATTAGTCTCTAAAGATGTTATTGCAAAAGTAAGTAGCGGTGCTAGTATAAGCGTATATGCATCTTCATCTATAGATGGAAAAGCAAGTAGCGGAGGAGGTATTTCCTTTGAAGGCAGCCCTAAAAAAGTAACTAAAAAAACCTCATCGGGTGGAAGAGTTTCTCCAAGATAAAGAATTCTATGAAAAGAGAAAATAGTAGTTGGTTTTGTTAGTAAATTAAATTACTTCAATAAGAGCTGTTTGAAATACATCAGCTCTTATTTTTTTTTCAAATGTTCTTCTATATCAGCTAGATGATGCTCTAATGCCTCTGATGAAATTTGTATTTCTCTAATTAATAAGGCTAAAGAAATAAGCAACAACAGCAACGCAATACCAAACAACCAAACAGCTATAATTTTATATTCTATATAAATTAAAAACATGGTTAGCACACATAACAATAAGCTTCCAATTCCAAAAATTTGCATCCAACGAGTTAACGTGAGTCTGAGTTTTAAATTTTTGATCTGTCTTAATAAAGATTCGTCTTTTTTATCTAAATACACATCGTGTAAATTTCTAATCACTGCTGCATAGGCTAAAAATCTATTAGTATATGCCAACATAATTAAAGAAATTGCTGAAAATAATAAGGCTGGTGTGGTTAATGTTAATGTTTCCATAAGAGCACAAAATTAAATATTTTCAATACTTTTAAGGCATGAAATCATTTATTATTATTTTTACAGTATTAATTAGTTCTCAAATTAGCAGTCAAACACTCCCAAAGGGCTTTTCTTATGTATCTGAAATTGATGCAACAATTAAGAAGGAGTTAAGATATGCTACTTCAAATAATTTTATAGGAAAACCTATAGATGGCTATTTAAAAGATAGCCTTATTGTTTCAACACCTGCAGCCAAGGCTTTAAAAGAAATTCAAACTAAATTGATGCTTTCTGGTCTGAGTCTTAAAATTTTTGATGCCTACAGACCTCAACAATCTGTAGATCATTTTGTTAGATGGGCCAAAGTAATGAATGACACCTTAATGAAGCAGTTATATTATCCGAATGTTCAAAAATCGGAGTTGTTTACACTAGGTTTTATTGCATCTAAATCTGGCCATACAAGAGGAAGCACAGTAGATATTTGTATTGTTGATGTAAAAAAAAATAAAGAATTAGATATGGGAAGTTCATATGATTTTTTTGGTGAAAAATCTCATCCATTTTATAAAAAAATTACTGAAGCTCAAATGAAAAATAGAATGTTACTTAGAACTATTATGATTAAAAATGGTTTTATACCCTATGATAATGAATGGTGGCACTTTACACTAAAAGATGAACCTTATCCAACTACTTACTTTAATTTTCTAATTGAATAAGTAACTTTTAACAAAATCTAAACGACTTCCTATCATATCGGCACTATATTTGTAATGTTTTAAATTAAATAATACGCTGTTTTGAACCTAATTAAAAAAAATATTTGTTACTTTTTTTTACTCGTTTCCTTTTCTATAGTAAGTCAAGTAGACACTGTTATAGATTCAAACAAAAAAACTACTGGTAAGACAGTGATTCTAGCAATTCCATCCAACAAGATAAAAAAACCTATTTCTTTAGACATTAAAAATGATAATGGATTCAAAAAAGCCTACGATAAACAAAAGAAAGAAGATGCAAAAAAGAAAAAAGAAAACGATTTAAATACTAAAGGAATTCTCTCAGCAGCAAAAATTTCTGAAGAACGTTTTTTAAAGTCATGGAAAAAAATAAATGCATCCTATCCAGTTATTGACCAAGATTTAGGAAGCTTTAGAACACAATCTAAGTCTGTTAAAATTATATGTAGAGACTTTCAATACCCAGATGGAGATAGAGTAACCATTACCATAAACGATATTCCAGTTATTAAAAATATAACCTTAAGACAATCTTATCAAAGTTTTGACCTTCCGTTACAGGTTGGTATTAATAAAATCGCTTTTATAGCATTAAATCAAGGAACTTCTGGTCCAAATACTGCTGGTTTTAAAGTTTTTGATGATGCTGGGAACGTTATTTCATCTAACGAATGGAACCTTGCAACTGGTGCTAAAGCTACTGTCATTATAGCAAAAGACAAATAATTCAATAAAACGAAAACGTTGTAATTAATTTAATTACTACTACTTTTTTTATTCTACTTAATTCATTTATTTTTGTAATAAGAATCATAAATTCTAGTGATATTCCTAATTTGAAAAAAAACAACAGAAAAGAATGAAAAAAGTTACCAAGCAAACCTATATTAATTGGTATAAAGACATGTTATTTTGGAGAAAATTTGAAGATAAATTGGCTTCTGTTTATATCCAACAAAAAGTAAGGGGTTTCTTACACCTATACAATGGACAAGAAGCTGTTTTAGCGGGTTCTTTGCATGCAATGGACCTATCTAAAGACAAAATGATTACTGCGTATAGAAATCATGTTCAGCCTATTGGTATGGGAGAAGATCCAAAAAGAGTGATGGCAGAGTTGTATGGTAAAGTAACTGGTACATCCAAAGGTATGGGAGGTTCTATGCATATATTTTCAAAAAAACATGGATTTTATGGTGGTCACGGAATCGTAGGTGGTCAAATTCCTCTGGGAGCTGGTATTGCTTTTGGTGATAAATATAAAGGAAGTGATGGTGTTACCCTAACCTGCTTTGGTGATGGAGCTGCAAGACAAGGATCTCTTCATGAGACTTTTAACATGGCTATGTTATGGAAGTTACCTGTAGTTTTTATTGTTGAAAATAACGGATATGCTATGGGTACTTCTGTAGAAAGAACTGCAAATCATACAGATATATGGAAATTAGGCTTAGGGTATGAAATGCCATGTGGTCCTGTAGACGGTATGAATCCTATTAAAGTAGCCGAAGCTGTAGATGAAGCTATCCAAAGAGCAAGACGCGGCGAAGGACCAACCTTTTTAGAAATGAAAACCTACCGTTATAGAGGACACTCGATGTCAGATGCTCAGCACTACAGAACTAAAGACGAAGTGGCTGAGTATAAAAAAATTGATCCAATAACACAAATACTTGATATCATAAAAGATAAAAAGTATGCTTCACTGGAAGAAATTGAAGAAATAAATCAACAAGTAAAAGACAAAGTTAAAGAATGTGAGAAATTCGCAGAAGAATCTCCATATCCAGAAATTAGTCAATTACATGATGTCGTTTACGAACAAGAAGATTATCCTTTTATCAAATAGCCCAATGTGGGTTTAAAGTATAGAATAACTCTTACTAATTTAGTTATTACTAATTAAAAAGGTAAGAGTAAAAAAATTAATTTAGGAATAGATATATGGCAATACTAGTAAATATGCCTCGCTTAAGTGACACCATGGAAGAAGGTGTTGTGGCAAAATGGTTAAAGCAAGTTGGCGATAAAATTGAAGAAGGAGATATTCTTGCTGAAATTGAAACTGACAAAGCAACAATGGAATTTGAATCTTTTAATGAAGGAACTTTATTGCATATTGGTGTTCAAGAAGGAGAAACATCTCCAGTAGATGTGCTTTTAGCCATTATTGGTGAAGAAGGAGAAGATATTTCAGAAATTTTGAATGGAGCAGCTGCAACTTCTCAAGAAGTAACATCAGAAGATACCACAAAAGAGATCTCTAAAGAGCAAAGCGCTACCGCTATTCCTGAGGGAGTTCAGGTAATTTCGATGCCTAGATTAAGTGATACCATGGAAGAAGGAACAGTAGCTTCTTGGTTAAAAAATATTGGTGACAAAATTGAAGAAGGAGATATTTTAGCCGAAATTGAAACAGATAAAGCTACCATGGAATTTGAATCTTTCTATGAAGGTGTTTTATTATATATTGGCGTTGGAGAAGGAGAAAGTGCAAAAGTAGATAGTTTATTAACTATCATAGGTCCTGAAGGTACAGATGTATCTGCTCTAGTAACTGCTCATAAAGAAGGAACTATTTCATCAGACACAATTGAAACTACAACAGAAACTTCAACTACTGAAACAGTTCAAATAGAAGAACAAACGGCTGAAGTTTCTAAATCAAATAATACTGGTGGAAGAATTTTTGTTTCTCCTCTAGCCAAGAAAATCGCAAAAGATAAAGGTATTAACTTAGCAGATGTGAAAGGTTCTGGAGAAAATGGTAGAATTGTAAAAAAGGATGTAGAAAACTACACTCCTGCTGCTGCTGCTGCTGCAATGGAGGCAACACCAACTCAAACAACCCAAACCGCAACTCCATTAGCAACTTACACACCCGTTGGCGAAGAGTCTTACGAAGAAGTAAAGAATTCTCAAATGCGTAAAGTAATTGCCAAACGTCTAGGAGAGTCTAAATTTACTGCTCCACATTATTATCTTACTATAGAGTTAGATATGGACAGTGCAATTGCTTCTCGTAAAACAATTAATGCTTTACCAGAAACTAAGGTATCTTTTAACGACATGATCGTAAAAGCTTGCGCTATGGCATTAAAAAAGCATCCTCAAGTAAATACTTCTTGGAATGGAGATACTACAAGATACAATCATCATATTCATGTGGGGGTTGCTGTAGCTGTAGATGATGGTCTTTTAGTACCTGTCTTAAAATTTACAGATCAAATGAGTTTAACTCAAATTGGAAGCACTGTTCGTGATTTAGCAGGAAAAGCGAGAACTAAAAAAATTGCTCCTAACGAAATGGAAGGAAGCACATTCACTATTTCTAACTTAGGAATGTTTGGAATTCAAGAATTTACATCCATAATTAATCAGCCTAATTCAGCCATTTTATCAGTGGGAGCTATTGAGCAAAAACCAGTAGTAAAAGACGGTCTTATTGTTGTTGGTAATACAATGAAAATAACTTTAGCTTGTGATCATAGAACCGTAGATGGTGCTACAGGGGCTCAATTCTTACAAACTGTAAGAGCTTATATTGAAAACCCTGTTACGATGTTAGCCTAGAGTTTTAAAAAACCTAACTATAAAAAAAACCTCTAGAAAATTCTAGAGGTTTTTTTTATAATGTATCGTAAGAAACTAGATTTTTGTAGTTGTAGTATTAGTTGTTGCAGTGGTATCCATTCCTTGAGCAGAAATGGTTACTTCTAAAGTTGCGCTTGTAGGAACTCCACTACTAATATCAACTGTTGTTTTTCCTTTAATAGAACCAGTTCCTGCACCACTAACCTTTCCTGAAACATCTAAAGTAACAACTCCATTGGCAATGCTACTTACCGTAAAGGTAGTACTCATTGTCATTCCTTGATTGTTTTTTTCAGAAGTCCAAGAAGAACCAACAGTTACTTTTTCTTTAGGATAATTAATTGCATTTGAACTAGTAGTTAGTTGCTCCATCCCAGGAATGCTTGGCTCTACCTTAGTTTCAATCATATTTCCCATTCTGTCTTGTGACGTATAAATGGTAGCTTTCATCATTGGATCAAACTGAGATTTCATCATTTGCCCCATCTGATCTAGTTCTTCATCTTTATTATTAGAATCATAACTCATAGTCATGCCTCCTTGCATCATATCCATTACAACAGCTGTTATTTGAGATTCTGTTTTAATGTTTTCTGCTGCTACTTCTGTGACAATCATTCCCATGGTCATTTTCATATTCATTCCACCCTGCATTCCCGTACTCTGTTTAGAATCTACAGAAACAAGATAGCTATCTCCTTTGGTATAGTTTAAACGTAACAAAACAGATTCTTGAGCTGTTGCAGATAATGTTGTAATAACTAATAATGCAATAAGTACTTTTTTCATTTTATTTATTAAAATTCTTGATTCATATCCCAAGCTTCAAGGGTTTCTTTTAAGGTCTTGATAAACATTCCTCCTAATGCTCCATTAACAACTCTATGGTCATAAGAATGAGATACAAACATCTTTTGTCTAATCCCAATAAAATCTCCTTCAGAAGTTTCTATGACCGCTGGAACTTTACGAATAGCACCTAAAGCCAAAATAGCAACCTGTGGTTGATTTATAATTGGAGTTCCCATTATAGATCCAAAACTTCCAACATTAGTTACAGTGTAGGTTCCTCCTTGAATTTCGTCTGGTTTTAACTGATTATTTCTTGCTCTAGCTGCCAAATCATTTACTTGTTTGGTCATACCAACTAAGTTTAATTGATCTGCATTTTTTATGACTGGTACAATTAAATTACCGTCTGGAAGCGCCGCTGCCATTCCTAAATTAATATCTTTCTTTTTAATAATGGTATCACCCTGCACAGCAATATTAATCATTGGAAACTTCTTAATGGTAGTAGCTACCGCGTGCATTAATATTGGTGTAAAAGTTAATTTCTCTCCTTCTCTGGCAAAATATGCATCTTTTACGCTAGCTCGCCATTTTACAATATTTGTAACATCTATTTCAATAAATGATTGAACATGAGCAGATGTTTGAACAGAAGCTACCATGTGCTTAGAAACCAATTTACCCATACGAGTCATTTCTATGATTTCATCTCCACCATTCACAGATACTGGAGCTGGCTTTACAACTTGTTTAATAGCTGGTGAAATAGCTGAAGGTTTTAATACCTCTGACACCCCTACTGACTGTATGTTATTTCTATTTTCTATGTAGGAAAGAATATCGTTTTTAGTAACTCTTCCATCTTTACCTGTTCCTAAAATCATTTCCAATTGCTCCATAGACAAGCCTTCCGTTTCTGCAATTTTTCTTACCAAAGGCGAAAAGAATTTTCCTGATTCTGATGTTTTAGATATGGGGGTATTGGTAACTTCTACAACAGCTTCAACAGTCTTCTCTAACTGAGTTATCTGTGCTGCTATTTCTTGTGTTTCTGGGCTCGATTGATTTTCTATAACATTATCTGAAGATGTTTCAATAATAGCAATAGTCTGGCCAACTCCTACAACAGCATCTTTATCAAATAAAATTTCTACAAGTGTACCTTCTACTTCACTAGGAACCTCAGAATCTACTTTATCTGTTGCAATTTCTACAATTGCTTCATCTAACTCTATCATGTCTCCAACTTCTTTTAACCAAGAGGTAATGGTTGCTTCTGCAACGCTTTCTCCCATCTTGGGTAATTTTAATTCGAACTTAGCCATTGTTATTCGGTTTTAAGATTGCAAAAATACGAAAAATGAGTGATAAATTAATATTTTTTTCTGTTGAAATATTCTTTAAAATATCTGATATTTATGCGTTATTAGTAAATAAAAATCAATTTAAATGATTATTCATTAATAATAATTTCATTTTAAGCTTAATTATTATCAATTATATAAATTAAGAAACCCACTCTTTAGGATTTGTTAAAACAGCTATTAATCTTTCTTCTTCTGATTCTTTCTCTGGATGATGATTATATTTCCATTGAACTACTGGTGGCAAACTCATTAAAATACTTTCAATTCTTCCGTTGGTTTTTAGGCCAAATAAGGTTCCTCTATCGTGAACCAAGTTAAATTCCACATAACGTCCTCTTCGTATTTCTTGCCAATCTTTTTGTGAAATAGTGAAGGGAATATCTTTTCGTTTCTTAACAATTGGTAGGTAACTCTCCAGAAAACTCGCACCTACTGCTGTCACAAAATCATATCTATCTTGAATTGAGTAACAATTTGTTGATTTTAGATAATCAAAGAACAAACCTCCTACACCACGAGCTTCTTCTCTATGCGCATTCCAAAAATAGTCATCACAGTTCTTTTTAAAAGTTGAATAAAAATCTGGACTATAACTATCACATACATTTTTACAAACCGTATGAAAGTGAATAGCATCTTCTTCAAACAAATAATAAGGAGTTAAATCTTGCCCTCCACCAAACCATTGCGTGACCATTTCCCCTGTTGTATCATACATTTCGAAATATCGCCAATTTGCGTGAACTGTTGGAATCATTGGGTTAATAGGATGTAAAACCAAACTTAATCCACAGGCAAAAAAAGTACCTTCGTCTGCATTAAATTGTTTTCTTAATACCTCTGGTAATTCTCCATGTACAGCTGAAATATTAACGCCTCCTTTTTCAAAAATAGTACCGTTTTCAATGACACGAGTTCTTCCACCACCACCTTCTTGTCGTTGCCAAATATCTTCTTCAAACTTTGCAAGGCCATCAACTTCTTCTATTTTAGAAGTAATACTATCTTGTAAGTTTTCTATATACTTATAAAACTGATCTTTCATACTTGCTTTAGTCTTCGTTCATTAATTTAACTGTTGCTATTGTTGCTGCTGTTACAGAAAAAGGGAGTACTAAAATAACTCCAATAAAAGGGATCAATAAAAACAACATAAATACAAGCCCATTACCTATGGCTACTCCTCTATTTTTCTTTACAAATAGAATACTTTTTTGATAGCTAAAATATCTTTCTAAAGTATAATCCATATTTCCAAAACCAGCGAAATACGCTTGCATTAAAAATAATAAGATTGCCGAAAACAATCCAATCACAGGGATAAACCCCAGCAATAAAATTGGAATTGATAATAGCAGTTCTCTGAATAAGTTTCTACTACTAATCTTTATTCCTCTTCGTAAAAGACCCGAAGATGAAGTTGTTTTTACCTGCGAAACGACTCCTCTAAAATCATCTTCTATTTTCTTAGAAATTGGCCCCATAAAAGGAGCAGAAAGTGCCATAATAATATGCTTAAAAGAAATGAAACCTATCAGTACAATTAGTAAACCACTAAATACTCTGCTAATAGTATTAAAAGTCTCCTTACCAAAATCCCAAGTCCAAAAACTAGCAATATAACTCCCTACAGGGTCAGAAAAAGCATAGGATACAAACACAATTAATAAAAATACAGCCAAGCTGATAAGCATAGGAATCGCAAAGAATTTCCAAAGCTTTAAACGAGATATGGTCTCGTAGGCTTCAAAGTAAGCGGCACATCCTTTAAAAACTGCTTTTATCATCTCTTTTAAAGCATCGTTTTATTAATGTAAGACGATTTTTCAAAATCTCTTATGTTTATTGAGATAATTGGCACCTCTGGAAATAATTGATTTAATTTTGAGACAATTTCTCTGGAGAGGAATACTTTTTGTTCTTCTGTTCTTCCTTCCATAATAGTACCAAATACATGTATAAAATCTGAATCTCCTCCCAATACCAAAGAATATTTAAAAGGGTTTAAACGAACTTTAATAGCATCTCTTTTAAAAAGACCGGTAGAAAAAGCTGTCTCAAAAATTTCTCCTATGAGTTCTTTTGGGTCTTTCAATTCTAATATTTTCTCTGTGCAATCTACTACAAAATGTGGCATTTTTTAATTTTTAACTAATTTCTAATCATTACTTTTAGCTTTCAAGATACACTAATTGCGTTGGATAGTTTACAACATCTTTTATAGAAACTATTAAAACGGCCTGTTGTAATTGTTTTTTCACAAAAGATATCCATTGTTTGTAATCTTTATGGGTTGTGTTTAGAAACATCTCCCTGCCAATATAATTATTATGAAGATCCATTGTTTTGGCGAGCTCTTCATTAGGTGCAAAATCTTCATGCCAATCTGTAAACTCTTTAGTCCATAAAATAATTTCGTAGTTGTTTTTTGAAAATCGACTACATTCTTTTGCAATAAAAATATTCCATAAGGCATGACGGAAAGCATTGGCTTTATTATGAAAACCATGAGTGTTGGGAAATTCTTTTTGAGAAACTCTTATAGCATTAAAAGTGGCTATTATTGTAGAAATCATAAAAACTGGATGTTTTAAAAAAAACAATAGCACGCTTTTTAGTTGCTTAAAACGAACTCCTTTTATGACATCCCATACAAACATTTATGCTTTATATTCTTTTACTGCATCTACAAATGCTTTCGCATTCTCTAATGGAATATTTGGTAAAATTCCGTGACCTAAGTTTACAATATATTTATCTTTTCCAAACTCACGAATCATTTGGTGTACCATCTTTTTAATCTCTGCTGGTGGCGATAATAATCTTGACGGATCAAAATTTCCTTGCAGTGTAATATTTCCTCCAGATAAATAACGAGCATTCCTGGCCGAACATGTCCAATCTACTCCTAAAGCAGCTGCACCAGATTTTGACATATCATTTAAAGCAAACCAACATCCTTTTCCGAAAGCAATTACAGGTGCAAAGTCTTTTAGAGCATCTATAATTTGCTGAATATACTGCCAAGAGAACTCTTGATAATCTAAAGGAGATAACATTCCTCCCCAAGAATCAAATACTTGAACTGCATTTACTCCTGCTGTTACTTTTGCTTTTAAATAAGTAATCGTTGTGTCTGTAATTTTTTGTAATAACTGATGTGCTGCAACAGGTTTTGTAAAACAAAACTCTTTTGCTTTATCAAAGTTTTTAGAGCCTTGCCCTTGCACTACATAACATAGAATCGTCCATGGAGAACCTGCAAAACCAATTAAAGGAATGTCATCATTCAATTTTTCTTTGGTAGCTTTAATTGCCTCCATAACATAGCCTAATTCAGTATGTACGTCAGGAATGATAACATTATCTACTCCTTTTTGATCTCTAACTGGATTTGGTAGATAAGGCCCAAAATCTGGCTTCATTTCTACTTCAATATTCATAGCTTGTGGAATAACTAAAATATCTGAAAATAAAATAGCAGCATCCATGCCGTATCTTCGGATGGGCTGAACTGTAATTTCAGAGGCCAATTCTGGAGTTCTACAACGTGTAAAGAAATCATATTTCTTTTTAATTTCCATAAACTCTGGCAAATAACGACCAGCTTGACGCATCATCCATACCGGAGGTCTATCTACTGTTTCGCCTTTTAAGGCTCTTAAAAATAAATCGTTCTTTATCATCTTATTGTACGTTATCTTTATTTATAAAAGTAATGGGTCCTTCTCTTTTTTCTGTTTTTACAAGATGGTAAGGCTGAGTAACAACCATTGTTACCATATCTGTAGGTCCAGGTTTTTTTGTACTATATTGTATATTTACACCATTTTTTTCAATGAAAATAGTTTCTATTTCTATTTCAAATCCTCCGGTGTTTCTAATGGTATCAAAAACACAAACAAGTATATGCTCAGAAAAATCAATAGTTACTTTTGAGAAATTAGTAGAAACCTTGTTTTCTATGGCTATTTTCTCCAAAAAAGCGTCCCATTCTTTTGCATTGTTAATGGTAAAATTACTTTCTGAAATTCCTTCCATACCATTTCCAAATAGTGCTCCTTTAGAAACTGTTTGAAAGGCAACTTCATTTACTTTTGAAGTTTTGATAGTTGTTGATTTACAACCAATAATTACTAGTAAGAATAGACTTATAATTATTCTCATTGTTCTTCTTGAATTTTTTGAAATGATTTGTCTACTGCTTTTTCAATTTTACGAATGTCTTCTTCTGAAATAGCAGATGATAAAAACCATGCTTCAAATTGTGATGGTGGTAAAAACACGCCATTTTTAATCATTTCCCAGAAGAAAATAGCAAACTTACTGGTGTCTGAAGTTTGAGCTTGCTCAAAATTTGTAACTGTAACTTTCGTAAAAAATGGATTCATCATAGACCCAAACCTGTTTACCGTTACATCAACATTATATTTTTTTCCTGCATTTAACAGAATAGCTTCTATTCTCTCTCCTATATGATCAAATTTCTCATATGGGTTTTGTCTTTTTAATTCCTTTAAGGTAGAAATTCCTCCAGCCATGGCAATAGGGTTTCCGCTTAAAGTTCCTGCTTGATACATGCCACCTAAAGGAGAAACATTTTCCATAATTTCATTTCTTGCTCCATAAGCACCTACAGGAAAACCGCCTCCAATTACTTTTCCTAAACAGGTAATATCAGCTTCTGCTCCAAGAAGCTCTTGAGCACCTCCAAATTTAGAACGAAAACCTGTCATTACTTCATCTGCAATTAATAAAGCTCCTTTGGTTTGTAAGTACTCTTTTAATTCTTTTAAGAAACCATTTTGCGGTATCACAACTCCCATATTTCCACCTACAGGTTCTATAATAACTCCAGCAATATCTGAATGTTCTTCAAAATGTTTTTTTACACTGTCTAAATCATTATAAGCAGCAATTAAAGTATTCTTTACAGCGCCTTCAGGAACCCCCATACTTCCTGGAATACTTAGGGTAGCTAGTCCAGAACCAGCAGCAACTAATAATGCATCTTGGTGTCCGTGGTAACATCCTGAAAATTTAATAATTTTATCTTTCCCTGTATAAGCTCTTGCCAAACGGATACCACTTATAACAGCTTCTGTTCCAGAATTTACAAACCTAACTTTATCCATTCCTGGGAACGCATCACAAACTATTTTTGCAAGTGTTATTTCATTTTCTGTTGAAGCTCCAAATGAATAGCCATTTTTTAATGCTTTGTGTACAGCTTTCTGAACTTTTTTATGGCGATGACCTAAAACCATTGGTCCGTATGACAGTACTAAATCTACATACTTATTTCCATCAACATCTATAATTTGAGAACCTCTTCCTCTTTTAATAAATAAGGGATTTCCTCCAACAGATGTAAATGCTCTTACAGGAGAATTAACCGCTCCTACTAGATTTACTAGCCCTTTTTCGTATAGTTTTTGAGATTTTTTAAAGCTCATTTTTTTATTGTTAGTGGTAACTTTAAGAACCTTTTTACCGCTTTTAATTTAATTGGGTTATTGAGGCTCTTTAAATAACCGTTATTATTTTTTTAAAACCCTGGCCGCTTCCTTTGCAAAATAAGTAATAATGATGCTAGCTCCTGCCCTTTTCATAGAAAGCAAACTCTCCATCATTACTTTCTCTCCATCTATCCACCCTTTTTCTGCTGCTGCTTTTACCATAGCATATTCTCCACTTACATTGTAACAAGCTATTGGTCTGTCAAAATCATTTTTTAAATCGCGTATAATATCTAGATATGACAAGGCGGGTTTCACCATTAAAATATCGGCTCCTTCTTGATCGTCAAAATTAGCTTCACGCAAACCTTCATCTCTATTTGCAGGATCCATTTGATAGGTTCTTCTATCGCCAAAAGTTGGTGCAGAGTCTGCCGCATCTCTAAACGGACCATAAAACGCTGATGCGTATTTTACTGAATACGCCATAATTGGTAAGTTTACAAATCCAGTATTATCTAGCGCTTCTCGAACCATTTTAATGGTTCCATCCATCATCCCAGAAGGTGCAACCATATCTACTCCTGCTTTTGCATGAGAAACTACTTGTTTTGCTATGTTTACAAGTGTTGCATCATTATCTACATCATTATTATGAATAATTCCACAATGTCCGTGAGAGGTGTATTCACAGAAACAGACATCTGTAATTACATATAATGTTGGGTAATTTTTTTTGATAAAACGTATTGCTTGTTGCATAATTCCGTTATCATTCCAGGTCTCTGTTCCTTCTTCGTCTTTGTTGGAAGGAATACCAAATAGCAAAACAGCAGGAATATTTAATTCAACAACCTCCTCTAATTCTTTTGAAATTCTATCTAATGAATAGCGTTTAATTCCTGGCATTGAAACAATTTCTGTTTCTATATTTTCCCCTTCTTCTATAAATAACGGGTAAACAAAATCATCTACAGAAAGTTTTGTTTCTTGTACTAATCTTCTAATTCCCTCAGATTTTCTTAATCTTCTAGTTCTATTGTACATAATGTGAGTTCACTAATTCAATAACACTTTCTACCGTTGGTATTTGAGCAACTTCTACTTTTTCAAAATGTTTTTTTGCCTCTTTGGCGGTAGATGCTCCAATACAAAAAGCCACCTTATCTGTGCTGTTTTTTTGGAGATAACTTTCTACTGTGGAAGGACTGTAAAACAGCACTCCAACAACATTTTCAGGAACTACCTCTGGACTATACATGGTTTTATAAGCCTCAACTTCGTTTACTTTAATTTTATTTTCAGATAATATCTTAGATAAAGTATCTAAACGTAAATCACTACAAAAATAGGTGACGTTATTCCCTTTCATCTCTTTAGAAAGGTACTCCGCTAACTTTTCAGCATTCTTTTCAGCATGATTTACAGGTCCTATTTTCTGTTGAATCAACTTCTTAGTTCTTCTGCCTACACAAAAGATGTTTTTGAAATTTAATTCATCTTTCGTGAAATTATCTAGCAAGGCTTCTACACCGTTTTTGCTAGTAATAATTACATTTTCTATAGCTTCTTTAACAACTTTTGGAGCTATTCTATTAGATCTTACTTTAATAAAATCTGAGCTCTCTGATGCAATATTGTTATGAAATAATTTTGCCTGACTTACAGAAAGTGATTTTGTTGAAAATACACGAGTACTTATTTCTTCTTCAACATCTATATCGTCTATGATCAATTGCTTTCCTCCTCTATCAATTACATAATCTGCACAATCTTGTGCTAAATAACGATGTTTACCTAGGGGTGTAATTTTAGCAACCTCTATTTTCTTTTTTCCGTCTTTACTTAGTAGTACTCCTTTAAAATTGATTTCTTCTGTTTTTTCATCTACATAAGCAAGTGCACCAATTGGTGCAGTACAACCACCTTCTAAACGATGTAAAAATTCTCGTTCTATAGATACACATACTTCGGTTTCATGATGATTTAGTTGTTCGCATGCGTCTTTCACAAAATCATCTTCAGCCAAAGAAACCACCATAATAGCTCCTTGAGCTGGTGCTGAAATCATCCAAGAAAGGTTCACTGCTCCAGCAGGTCGTTTTCCTATTCTTTCTAAACCAGCAGCTGCAAATACAGCGCCATTCCAATCATTATCTTCTAACTTCTGTAATCGAGTATTTACGTTTCCTCTTAGCTCAACAACCGTATGCGTTGGAAAACGATTTAACCACATGGCTTTTCTTCGCAAACTACCTGTTGCTATGGTTGCTTCTTTACGAGCAAAAAACTCTTCAGTATCTTTTAAAACAAGAATATCACTATAATTTGCTCTTTTTAAAACTGCTGCTTGAATAATACCTTCTGGTAAAACAGTTGGAACATCTTTCATAGAGTGTACAGCAATATCTATTTCGTTATTTAACAAAGCAATGTCTAGGTTTCTTGTAAAAACACCCGTAATTCCTAATGCATAAATTGGCTTGTTGAGAACAATATCTCCTGTAGATTTTATAGGAATTATTTTTGTTTCATACCCTAATTCATTCAACATTCGTTGAACTTTATTGGCCTGCCACAACGCTAATTCGCTATCGCGTGTACCTATTCTAATAACTTTCTGCATAGAGTATTGTTATGATTTTCCGAAAACTTTAGACATTATTTGAATACTATCATTCACAGAGGTCTCTTCTTCTTTCAGATGTTTTACAAACTGAGTTGTAATTTTTTGTATGAACCTATTGGTAAGTATCTCTGCATGGGTTTCATCAAAGTTCTTAATTTTCTTTTTATGAAAATTAATTTCGTCTTTTTGAATTGCTTCTAAAGACTCTTTTAAAGCATTTATGGCTGGCACTAATTTTCTGTTATTTAACCAATCATTAAATTCTTCTTTGTAAACTTCAATAATTTCTTCTGCTTTGGGAACTTCATTTTGTCTAGTTGACAGTGTTTCTAATGTTATTTTAGACAATTCATCAACGTTCACCAAAGATACGTTTTCAAATTCACTCACAGAGGTGTCTACATTCTCTGGCATCGATAAATCTAGAATTAAAATTTCCTTATCACTAGAAAGGTGCTCTTTGGTAACTGTTGGCGTATCTGAACCTGTTGAAACTATTAAAATATCTGAATTGGCAATTTCTTGCGTAAGATTTTCAATCGAAGAATTTCTGATAGATGTATGCTCTTTCACAAAAGAAATTGCTTTTTCTTCAGTTCTATTAATTAAGCAAACAGCTTTATTTTTAGTATACTCTGCTAAATTCTTACAGGTATGTTTACCCATTTTCCCCAATCCAAAAACTAAAATATTTTTTGAATTGTAACTGGGTATATTTTCAATTATATATTGAACTGCTGCATAAGAAACAGAGGTAGTTCCTGAACTTAGTTGGGTAGTGTTTTTTACTTTCTTACTGGCTTGTAATACTAAATTTATTAATCTTTCTAAATGCGCATTAATGGTCTTATATTTCTTGGCTAACTTAAAGGCTAATTTTAACTGTCCTACAATTTCGTAATCTCCTAAAATTTGACTCTCTAGACCAGTTCCTATTCTAAACAACTGATTCACTGCTTCATTACCTTTATTCACATTGGATATACGTGCAAACTCTTCTACATTTCCGTCAGAATATTTACATAACAGTTGAATTAATTGATAAGGATGTTCTGCAAAACCAGTAACTTCTGTTCTATTACAAGTAGAAAGAATAAAAATACCTTCAAAACCAATTTCTTTAGCTTCTTTTAATAATTTTATTTGATTTTCTTTAGATAAACTATATCTACCACGAGTTTGTGCGTCAGCTTTTTTGTAACTGACTCCAATATTGTATAAATTTCTTTGTTGATGATCTAATTTCATTCAAATATTTAAAAGAATGCTCAAAAGTAAAAAGTAATTATAGATAAAAATGTCGCTAAAAGTACTTTTTATATCGTTCTATGTTTTTTGAATGATTTTTATTTTAAAAACATGGATAATATTGTATTTTTGCAGTAAAATCAATAGATACAAACCACCTTGTGTAGAATCATTCTAAATAAAGAAGGTTTTAAATAATTTTTTTATTATGTTAAAAAATGTCGCTGGAAGTTCATTTGATGAAATTAACTTAGAAAATGGATTTCGTATTCTTGAGTTTCAAAACGAGAGTGATGAAACACTTCGTTTTGAAAGAAATATAGACAGTACATTCATTCAAATTCATTTTTGTGTGAAGGGAAATTCTAAATTTTTATTCAATAACGGAAATTATACTTTTGATGTATTAGATAAACGCTCTATTATACTCTACAACCCACAGAGGAATTTACCTATAAATCTAGAAATATATCCAAAAACTATTCTAATATCTCTTCTAATTTCTATTGAAAAATTTCATTCTTTATTTTCTAAAGAAGCTAGTTATATTCCTTTTTTAAGTGAAGAAAATAGCAATAAAAAATACTATGATGATGTAGAAATAAAACCAATGGTTTTACTTGTTTTAAATCAAATAATTAATTCAAGTATTAACAGCTCTATTAGAGATTTGTATATAAAAGGGAAAATTTATGAATTGTTAAGTCTCCATTTTCAACAAGATGAATCTAATTTAGGAGAATATTGTCCATTTTTAGTTGATGAACAAAATGTACTGAAAATTAGAAAAGCAAAAGATATCATAATTTCTAACATGGCAGAACCACCAAGCTTACAAGAATTAGCAAATGAAATTGGACTTAATATTAAAAAATTAAAAGAAGGTTTTAAACAGATTTATGGAGATACTGTTTTTAGTTTTTTATTCGATTATAAGATGGAACATGCGAGACGTCTTTTAGAGAGCAATCAGCACAATGTAAATGAGGTAGGTCTTAAGGTAGGTTACAGTACATCCAGTCATTTTATAGCTGCTTTTAAGAAGAAATTTGGGACAACACCAAAGAAATATGTAATGTCGCTAAATAATTAACTAGTAACAATTTTTAAACAACAGCTCAATTCTAAGAATTTTGAAACAATTAAGCCATAAAGATATTCAAAACCAGCAGCAACAATTTCCAATTACTATTATGTGTGATGCTATTAGAACTCCAGAAAATATTGGAATGTGTTTTCGTATTGCAGAAAGTTTTGGTGTTTCAAAAATATATTTACATGAAAGTTCTCCGGCAACAGAAAATAATAATGTTAAAAGAACCGCAAGAAATACCGTTAACCAAGTAGCACATTCTACTTACAATAACTTTGACAACACCATTCAACAATTAAAAGAAGAAGGAAATACAATTATTGGTATAGAAATTACTGATAAAAGCATCGATATTCAGAATTTTAATTTTAAGAATCATAAAAAAATCGTGTTACTTTTGGGAAGCGAAAGAAATGGGATTGAAAACATAGATCACATAGATTATAGTATCTCAATACCCATGTATGGAAGAAATTCTTCTATGAATGTAATTCATAGTTTAGGTATTGCTTTATATGAAGTAACTAATCAACTGAAATAGCACTATTAACTTAATATTTACTGAAATAAATTCAGCATAAGAATGAAAGGAGTTTTACTTATTAATTTAGGATCACCAGATACAACAGAAACCAAAGATGTTAAACGTTATTTGGGGGAGTTTTTAATGGACGAACGAGTAATTGATGTAGCCTACTGGAAACGTTATTTACTAATAAAAGGAATTATTTTACAAATTAGACCAAAAAAATCTGGAGCCGCGTACAAAAAAATCTGGTGGGATGAAGGATCTCCACTGGTAGTAATTTCTGAACGGTTTTCTAAAAAAATTACTAAAAAAGTTGAAGTTCCTGTAACCTTAGCCATGAGATATGGTTCTATGAGCATGGAAAAGGGGTTTAAAGAGCTTGTTGACCAGGGTGTTGATGAAATTTTACTAGTGCCATTATACCCCCACTACGCAATGTCTTCTTACGAAACAGTAACTGTAAAAGCAGAGCAAATTGTGGCAGAACAATACCCGAATGTGACTATGGATATTCTGCCAACTTTTTACGACAAACCAGAATATATTAAAGCAATGAGCGATAATATCAAAAACCATTTAGATAGTTTTGAGTATGATCATGTATTGTTTTCTTATCATGGAATCCCGGAAAGACACATCAGAAAGTCAGACCCTACAAATAACCATTGTAAACTAGATGGAAGTTGTTGTGAGCGTAATTCTGTAGCACATCATACCTGTTATAGGCATCAGTGTTTTGAAACTACTAAAGGAATTGTAAAAAACCTGGAGCTAGAAGAAGGAACCTACAGTAATTCTTTTCAATCTCGTTTATTAAAAGATCCTTGGCTAAAACCATACACCGATTTTGAATTAGAAAAATTTCCAAAACTAGGAAAAAAGAAAGTAGCTGTAATTACTCCGGCTTTTGTTTCTGATTGTTTAGAAACTCTAGAGGAAATTGCCATGGAAGGAAAAGAAGATTTCTTAGAAGCTGGTGGAACAGATTACAAACACATTCCTTGTATGAATGATAATGATGACTGGGTAGATGTAATGGTAAACTGGATAAATGATTGGGAAAATAAATAATATTTTGGTGATCACTCGCCAGTAACAACCTTTGAACCTAAATTATAAAAAATGGATATTTCATACATAAAAGCATTGCATATTATTTTTGTAGTTACTTGGTTTGCTGGATTATTTTATATTGTTAGATTGTTTATTTACTTCGCTGAAGCAGATGAAAAAGAGCAACCAGCTAAGGGTATTTTACAAACTCAATACAAGATCATGAGTAAACGCCTTTGGTATATTATTACTTGGCCATCTGCAGTTTTAGCAAGTTTATTTGCCTTTTGGATGCTCTATTTAGAACCCTCCTATCTACTAATGCCTTGGATGCATGTAAAACTATCATTTGTTTTAGCATTGTATTTTTACCATGCAGGATGTCAAAAAATATATACTCAACAACAAAAGGGATTGGTGAAATTTACTTCTTTTAAATTAAGAATATGGAATGAAGTAGCTACTATTTTATTATTTGCAATTGTATTTTTAGTGGTCTTAAAAAGTGCAATTTCTTGGGTTTGGGGAGTTACTGGTATTCTTTTATTTGGAATTTTATTAATGCTCTCTATTAAACTTTATAAGAAAATAAGGACAAAGAAAGATTGGGATAATGAATAATTATTTCATCTAAATTTTAATTCTTCATAGATTGTTCAAACGGAATACGATTTATAATACTTCTACCCAGAGTAATCTCATCTGCATATTCTAGTTCGTCTCCTACAGAGATCCCTCGTGCAATCGTAGAGGTAGTTACCTCATACTGTTCTATTTGTTTGAATATATAAAAATTAGTTGTATCTCCTTCCATGGTAGAACTCAGAGCAAAAATCAATTCTTTAATTTCATTGTTTTTCACTTTTTCTATCAAACTTTCTATCTCTAAATTCTGAGGTCCAATACCTTCAATTGGTGAAATCTTACCTCCTAAAACATGATACAATCCTCTATATTGTGATGTATTCTCAATGGCCATAACATCTCGAATATCTTCAACAACACAAACAATGGTTGGATCTCTTTTGGGATTATTACAGATTTCACACAAAGCCGTATCGGAAATATTATGACACTTCTCACAAGATTTTACGTCTGTTCTTAATACCTGAAGAGACTCTGTTAAATAATTAGTATTTTCAATGGGTTGTTTTAGCAGATGTAATACCAACCGAAGCGCAGTTCTTTTACCAATTCCTGGCAAACGAGCTACTTCGTTAACTGCATTTTCAAGAAGTTTTGATGAAAAATCCATGGTTGTAAAATTACGAATTATCAATGACGAATTCATAAAAAAGAGAAAAGATAATAGCGTAATTAATCTTTTCAGTCTTTCAATTTTTTTCTATTATCTAAATTCTAAAAAACATATATTCGTATTTACTAATTCATTGCAATTAATTTACAAAAATGAAGCCACTACATATATTATTTTTAATTGTTGGATATTTTAGTGTGCTACTATTTATTTCATTTATTACAGGAAAAAAAGCAGATAATAACACATTCTTTAAAGCAAATAATTCGTCTCCTTGGTATTTAGTTGCTTTCGGTATGATTGGCGCTTCACTTTCTGGTGTAACCTTTATCTCAGTGCCTGGATGGATAGAAGACCAAAGTATGAGCTATATGCAAATGGTATTAGGCTATGTAGTTGGATATGCTGTTATTGGACTCATTTTATTGCCCTTATATTATCGACTAAATCTAACATCTATTTATACCTATTTAGAAGATAGGTTTGGAAGGTATTCATACAAAACAGGAGCTTCATTTTTCTTATTATCTAGAACTATTGGTGCAGCGTTTCGTTTATTTTTAGTTGCTAATGTGTTACAATTACTACTATTTGATGAATTTGGAATTCCTTTTTGGCTTACAGTAACCATCACTATTTTGTTAATTTGGCTCTACACCTTTAAAGGTGGGATTAAAACTATTGTATGGACAGATACGCTGCAAACATTTTTTATGCTTGTAGCTGTTGGTGTTTGTATCTATACAATTTCTGATGAAATGAATATTTCAAATATCTTTAGTTATGTTGCTGATAGCGACTTGTCTAAAACCTTCTTTTTTGAAGATTATAAAGCAGGGAATTATTTTTGGAAACGCTTCTTTTCTGGAGCTTTTATAGCTATTGTAATGACGGGTTTAGACCAAGATATGATGCAAAAAAATCTAAGCTGCAAAAACTTAAAAGATGCACAAAAAAATATGTTTTGGTTTACTATTGTTTTAGTGATTGTTAATTTTTTCTTTCTTGCATTAGGTGTACTGTTAACAGATTATGCACAGCAAAACGGTATAGATGCACATAAAGATCAACTATTTCCTATTATAGCCACCAAAGGAACTTTAGGCTTGGCAACGGCCATGTTCTTTTTACTGGGTTTAATAGCTGCTGCCTACTCTAGTGCAGATTCTGCCTTAACCTCTTTAACCACCTCTTTTAGTATTGATATTTTAGAAATAAACAAGAAAAAGAATACCATAAGCCAAGAAAATATTAGGAAAAAGATACATGTTTTATTTTCAGGTATCCTAATAGCTGTTATTCTAATTTTTAAATACTTTATTGCAGATGAGAGCGTCATTGCAAAAATATTTACGTTTGCTGGATACACTTATGGCCCACTATTAGGATTGTATACTTTTGGATTATTTACCAAACTAACTACAAGAGATAAAGCGGTTCCGTTTATTTGCATCATTGCTCCTATGCTAACTTTTACTACAAACTACTTGACTATTGAATTTGTTGAATTTGATTTTGAATTTTTTGTTTTAGTTTTAAATGGTTTTTACACGTTTTTGGGTTTGTTTTTATTTAAAAAAAAATGTTAATTTTATAAAAAACTATTATGAATAGTTCTAGAATAAGAAACTCTGTAGGAATACGGTTTAAATTTAATTAAATAAAATGCCAAAAGATCTAAGCAACTATCGTAAATCGTACGAAAAGCAAGAATTATTAGAAAGTAACTGCCCTAAAAACCCACTAGATTTATTTCAAAAGTGGTTTTTACATGCAGATAATTCTGATAGTATTGAGGAAACAAATGCAGTTACCTTAAGCACTATTGGAAAAGATGGTTTTCCTAAAAGCAGGGTGGTATTATTAAAAAAATATACTCAAGATGGATTTGTTTTTTACACAAATTACAATTCCGAAAAAGGACAAGCAATCACAGAAAATAATCATATTTGTTTATCATTTTTTTGGCCAGCTTTAGAACAACAAATTATTATCAAAGGAAAAGCAGAAAAGCAAGCCGAGAACTTATCTGATGATTATTTTACATCTAGACCCGACGGAAGTAAATTAGGTGCTTGGGCCTCTAACCAAAGCAGTGTGGTAAATTCTAGAGAAGAATTAGACAAACAGCTTAAAAATTATCAACAAGAGTTCAAAGGCAAAAAGATTGAGCGCCCACCTCATTGGGGTGGTTTCTTAGTAAAACCTGTTTCTGTTGAGTTTTGGCAAGGAAGATCCAATAGAATGCATGACAGAATTCTTTATACCTTGTTAGAAGATTTCTCTTGGAAAACTGAAAGATTGGAACCTTAATTTTTATATTTACGAAATCTAAATTATCACCGTGTGAAAACACTATACATTGTTAGACATGCAAAATCATCTTGGGAATATCAAGATGTAGAAGACATAGACAGACCTTTAAAAAAAAGGGGGATTAAAGATGCCTATTTAATGTCTAAATTTCTATCCAAAAGAATTAACAAACCTGATGTTTTTATCTCTAGTGTAGCTAATAGAGCATTACATACGAGTGTAATTTTTTGTCAGAACTTCAACTATCCTTTGTCTAATTTAAAAATAAAAAAAGAGCTCTATAGTTTTAGTGATGGATATTTAGTGAAGACGGTAAAGGCTCTTGATAACAGCTTTAATTCTGCTATTATTTTTAGTCATGATCATGGTATTAACACTTTTGTTAATAAATTTGGAAGCAAGCCAATAGCTCATGTAAGTACTTGTGGTGTAATTGGTATTCAATTTGATGAAAAACACTGGAAAGACATAAAAAAAGGAACTACCATTTTAGTTGAATTTCCTAAAAATCATAAATAAAATCGCTTGATTTCAATAAAAAAATTTGCTGCTATAGATATTGGTTCTAACGCAATACGGTTACTAGTTTCCAATGTTATTATAACAAAAGATACTGCTCCACAGTTTAAAAAATCTGCCTTAGTTCGAGTCCCAATTCGTTTAGGAGCTGACTCTTTTGTTGAGGGAACCATCAGCGAAAAAAATATAGATAGAATGATGAATGCCATCAAAGCCTTCAAGCTTTTGATGAATGTTCATGGTGTAGAAAATTATAAGGCATGTGCAACATCTGCCATGCGGGAGGCATCAAATGGACAAAAAATTGCAGAAAAAATTCATCAAAAAACAGGCATAAAAATTGACATCATTAGTGGCAAAGAAGAAGCTACAATCATTTCATCTACAGACCTACATGAATTAATCTCAGGCGATAAATCTTATTTATACGTAGATGTAGGTGGGGGTAGTACAGAATTCACAATTTTCTCCAAGGGGAAAATAATCATTTCAAAATCTTTCAAAATAGGTACTGTTAGAATCCTAAACAATACGAAGGAACAAAATAAAGACGCATTTAAAAAAGTTGAAAACTGGATTAAAGATAATACAGAAGGGTATCGGAAAATTTCTTTAATTGGTTCTGGAGGAAATATTAACAAACTCTTTAAAATGTCTGGTAGAATTGAAGGAGCGCCTATTTCTTATATCTATTTAAATGCACAGTATCAGTTTTTAAAGAACATGAGTTACAGTGATCGAATTACAGAATTAAGCCTCAATCCAGACAGAGCTGACGTTATTATCCCTGCGACAAAAATTTATTTATCTGCCATGAAATGGAGTGGTGCTAGAAAAATATATGTCCCTAAGATTGGTCTGGCGGATGGTATTATTAAGAATTTATTCTACAAAAAGATTTAATTTCATTCATAAACCTTTCTTTACCTTCCAAAAATTCAGTGGCAATTTCAAGATAACTCAATTCAGAAATTTGATCAGCCAAACGCATGTAGTCTTTTTCTGTTGTTAATAATATTTTTTTATCAGAAGTAATTCCGTCATATTTCACTTTAATCTTATCTATTTCTTGAGAAGTAAAATGGTGATGATCTGCAAATGCTATATGATGAATTATACAATGCCTATCCTTTAAGAAATCTATTAATGGGGTTGGGTTCGCAATTCCTGTAACCAGAACAATTTCATATTCATGCAAAACATTAATTGATATTTCTTGACTGCCTAAGGTTTTAGGATGGTAATTAATTGTAGAAAAAAACACCTGCTGATTAGGACTAACAGTCAGTTTTTTACGGAGTTCATTTTGCTTCTCTATAGAAAGGTTCTGTGGACATTTTGTAACAACAATACTATTGGCTCTTTTTGCTCCGCTTCTACTTTCTCGTAAGTTTCCAGCAGGTAATAAAAAATCATCTAAAAACAAGTCGTTATAGTTTGTGAGTAAGAGGTAAAACCCAGCAGTTACCTTTCTATGTTGAAAAGCATCATCTAACAAAATTATATCTGGAGCACAAATTTTATGAAGTTCTTGAATACCATGTACTCGGCTTTCATCTACAGCAACAGAAATAGTTGAGAATTTATTAAAAAACTGAAGCGGCTCGTCTCCAACATCTGCGGCAGTGTGAGAAGTATCAACTACTATAAAACCTGATGTTGTTCTTTTATATCCTCTACTTAAAACTGCTATTGTACACTCATTCTGTAAAATTCTTATTAAGTATTCTATTTGAGGTGTTTTTCCTGTTCCGCCAACACTTAAATTTCCAACTGCAATGACCGGAATCACAAAAGAAGTAGATTTAAAAATACCTACATCATAGAAATAATTGCGAATTCTGGTAATAAAATCATACAGAATAGCAAATGGGAACAATAAGAATCGAAAAGAAATCACCAATTATAGTTTATAACCTTTATATTAACATCAAAAAATACTTTATTTAAATAAAAAAACGACTAATAAATTAGATGTTCATACGAAAGTACGATAAAAATTCACTTCTAATTTTAACTATTTTAATCAATAATGAAGATGATCTTATTTTTAAAACTATTTTGAATTAAAATAGTAACTTTGGGAAATGCATTTTTTACAAAAATGAAATTAAAAAACAGCCCTTTTATGACCATTAAAAATATTGCAAACTATCTTGAGGAAATAGCCCCTCTAAAACAAGCAGAAGACTTTGATAATGTAGGATTATTAATAGGAGATTATAATACCTCAGTAACTGGTGTATTGGTAACTCTGGACACATTAGAAGAAACTATAGACGAAGCTGTTGCTAAGAATTGTAATTTAATTATAAGCTTTCACCCAATTATTTTTAGTGGTTTAAAAAAAATTAATGGAAATTCATATGTTGAGAGAGTGGTCTTAAAAGCCATACAAAATAATATTGCCATTTATGCCACACACACCGCTTTAGATAATAGTAAAGTTGGTGTAAGTGCAAAAATGTGTGAAGTATTAGGGATGAAAAATTATAAAATCCTACTTCCAAAAGACAATATGTCCATTGGCATGGGAATGATAGGTGAATTGACTCAACCAATGCAGGAAGATGAATTCTTAAATTACACCAAAATGAAGTTTAACTCAGGATGTGTTCGGCATTCAAAAACCAGAGGAAAATCTATCCATAGAGTAGCTGTTTTGGGTGGTTCTGGAAGTTTTGCAATCTCTAATGCCATTAAAGAAAAAGCAGATGTTTATATCAGTGCAGATTTTAAGTACCATGATTTTTTTAAAGCAGAGGGTAAAATCTTATTGATTGATGTAGGACATTATGAAAGTGAACAGTTTACAAAAAACCTTTTGGTTGAGTATCTTACAAAAAAATTCACTAGTTTTGCAGTCATTTTATCAGAAAAAAGTACAAATCCAATTTATTATTTATAAACATGGCAAAGAAGAAAGAAGTTACTGTTGAAGAAAAGTTAAGAGCGCTCTATGACTTACAATTAATTGATTCTAGGATAGATGAAATTAGAAATGTAAGAGGTGAATTACCTTTGGAAGTTGAAGATTTACAAGATGAAGTGACTGGATTAAACACTAGACTTTCTAATCTATCTGAAGATGTTTCAAATTTAGAAACAGATATCAATAATAAAAAGCTAGCAATTGAAGAGTCTAAGACTTTAATGAAAAAGTACGAGGAACAACAAAAAAATGTTAGAAATAACAGAGAGTTCGACTCTTTATCTAAAGAAACTGAATTTCAAGAATTAGAAATTCAATTATCTGAAAAACGAATAAAAGAATTCCAAGTAAAGATTGAGCAAAAGAACGATGTTATTCTAACCACAAAAGAAAAACTAGACAAACAACAGCAACATTTAGATCATAAAAATGCTGAATTAGATACTATTTTAAAGGAAACTGAAAAAGAGGAAAAGATTTTACTAGATAAGTCTAAAGAATTTTCAGCTTCCATTGATAATCATTTATTAAGTGCCTACACAAGAATTAGAAATAAAGTTAAAAATGGTTTGGCAGTTGTATCTATAGAACGAGGAGCATCCGGAGGATCTTTCTTTACAATTCCACCACAAATTCAATTAGAAATTGCGAATCGAAAAAAAATCATAATTGATGAACATAGTGGTAGAATCTTAATTGATGTAGTCTTAGCAGCTGAAGAAAAAGAAAAAATAGATAATCTATTTGTATAATAAATAAATTATAAAAATAAAATAAAAAAATCGGACTTTTAAGTCCGATTTTTTTTTTTAAAGAAAATTATTAGTAATCTATCGATCGTAAATATGATAATTTATTTTTCCAAATTACTAATCCATCTTTAAAATCATTTATACTTTTATGAACATTTTTCACTAAAGGATTATCGTCTGATGCATTAGAGAAAAAACTTAAATTATTTTCAAGTTGTTGTATTTCACGAACAGTTTCATCGATTTTCTTTCTAATAAATATTAGTTCTGAATCTAATTTTCTAATATCATTATTTGCTAAATATCCATTTATAATATTTTTAAATTTCAATAAAACAATTTCGTCTTTAGAGATAGAAAGATTAGATAAAACACTATCAATAATCTTATTAAACCTCACATCTACTACTTTGGAACCTTTGGGAGTAGAACCAAACTGATTCCAATTATTTATGAGGTCAGAAACACTATCTTTTGTGCTGTAATCGTCAACTTTTAAACTTTCTAAAAACGCTGTTTTTCTGTCTAAAACTTCTTTCTGTTCTGTGCTTAAAGCATTTTTCTGATTGTGGTAACGATCAAAATAGTGGTTACAAGATGCTTTAAATTTTTTCCATATATCGTCTGAAAACTTTCTCGGCACATGTCCAATCTTTTTCCAATCGGATTGAATTTTCTTAAAAGTATTTGTGCAATTCTCCCAATCTTCACTGTCTTTTATTGATTCTGCTAACTTAATAAGCTCAAGTTTAGCTTCAAGATTTTCTTGTTGAGTGTTTTTCTCTTGTTTGTAAAATTTATTTTTTTCTTGATTAAATTGCTTTGTAGCATCTTTAAACTTTTGCCAAATAGATTCACTTTTTGAATAAGGTAATTTACCAGCATCAAAATATTTTTTTCTTAAAGCATCAATCTCTTTAATACTTTTCTGCCAATCATTATGTGTTTTATTCTGAGAAGAATCATAGCTAAGAATCTCATCAATGACCGCCATCTTTGATTCAATAATTTTACCATATTGAGATTTCATACTTCTAAAATGATCATGTCTTTTGTCATGTATGATTTTAGTAGCTGCACTGAATTTATCCCAAACATCGTCTCTCATTTCTCTGGCCACAGGACCAATGTCTTCTTTCCAGGTTTTATGTAATTCCTGTAATTCTTTAAAAGCAATATTAATATCTTGCTCTTCTGCTAAGAATTCTGCTTTTTGAATTAATTTTAATTTCTCTTCTAAATTATTCTTAAAATCTAAATCTCTAAAATCATTACTTAGGTGTAATAAATCATAAAAACGCTCTACATGGTGGTGAAAAATTTTCCAGGTATCATTGTATTTTGTCTTTGGAACAGGTCCAATTGTTCTCCAAGAATTTTGTAAATCTCTAAAAGACTTATACATTGTCTTGGTATCTGCATTTTCTATCAATGATTTCAACTCTTCAATAACCTGAACTCTTTTTTCAAGATTCTCTTTTAGTTGCTTTTCTAAATTAGAATAGTGTAAATCTCTTTCTTTTTTATAATCAGAAAGTAACTTGTTGTACCTAGATTTTATAGGACTTGAATATTGAAAGTCTATTGTATTTCCTCCATCTGCTAGAAATGCTGCTTTTTTTTCTGCTAATAGAGCTCCAAATTTTATATTAAATGCACTTTTAATTATTTCTGCAGTAGATTTAATATGCTGTACTTTTTGAGTGGTTATTAACTTTTCTAAAGCATCTGTAAGTTCTTCTAGAGTTAATTTATCATATGCTATAATTTCTACTTCTTTCGTAGGTTTTTCTTGTTCAGCATTTTTAGTAACTACATCTTCACTCTCATCCGATACAATTTCTTCATGAGTAGTTTCTTCACTCTTTTCAACCTTAGGTGGCTCTTCTAAAGAAATAGTTTTAATTTCTACTGAAGCCTTAACAGCATCAGTAACTTCAGTTGTTTTTTTATCATCAACTATTTCTTCTGCAATAAGAACTTTCGATTCTTCAGATACTTTGTCTGTATCTATAACTTCTGAAACATCGGCTTCTATCACTTTTTCTTGACTATCTACTTCTTTTGTAGTCATATCTGAAGTAACTTCATTTTCATTTATGGTTTCAGAAACCTCATCTTTAGATTGGGTTATCTTTTCTGCTTTAATTTTATCATCTTTTGATTCTAACATATCTACAATGTTTAAGGTTCCTATAATATCGACCATAAAGATAGCGATGTCTTACAAAACAACAAAAGATTATCAGAATGTTTCAAAAAACTATTTATTCCAAATTCTCCAAGACTCTTCTGCTTGTAATTCTAACATTTCAAATCCGTTTTTAATTTCAGATCCTTGCTTTTTACCTTCAATTAAAAATGCGGTTTCTGATGGATTGTATATTAAGTCAAACAACAAGTGTTTATTCGTTAAAAATTGATAAGGTATTGAAGGCTTTTGATCAATATTTGGAAAAGTTCCTAAAGGAGAGCTATTAATGATAATCGTATGTTCTTTTAACAATTTTTCAGAAATCTCAGAATATGATATTTCTCTATTTTCTATTGGGTTTCTAGATACTTTATAAAAGTCTATTTTTAGTTTTTTAAACACAAAGGCAACAGCTTTTGATGCACCACCTGTGCCTAAAATTAAAGCTTTTGTATGATGTTTTTTTAAAAGAGGTAAAATAGATTTCTCAAAACCAACAACATCAGAATTATAGCCTATTAACTTCCCGTTGTTTGTGAATTTAACCGTATTAACTGCACCTATTTCATTAGCCGTTGCATCTACTTCATCTAGGTAGTTAAAAATAGATTGTTTGTAAGGAATTGTAACATTAAAACCTTTAAGAGAGTCCTTAAATTCATGAACTATGTTAAGAAAGTCTTCTATCGTTTCAATATCAAAATTCACATATTCATGATTAATTAATTGAAGTTTTCTGAACTTGTCTGAAAAATAGCCTTTGGAAAAAGAGTACGAAATATTCTTCCCAACCAAACCAAAGAGTTCCTTATTTAATTTTTCTTTTCCTTCCATAATAATCTACTGATAGTATTAAGCTAATCCCTAAAACAATATATAAAATAGCAAACCAAGAAGTAGGATCAGAAATATCTGGCATGAATCGTTGGTAGTTTTCTATTACTTTATCTCCGTTTTGATCTATTAATATTTGTCCGTTTTCTAATTTAAAAACATTTTCCTTCCATGGCCAAACAATCCCTAAAGACCCTGTTATAAAACCAATAATTATGGCAGTGACTATTTGGTTCCATAGTTTTAAAACGTAGCCTATAACATGCGATAAAGAGACCATCCCGAAGGCAGAACCTGCAGTAAATACTCCAATAATTTTTAAGTAATGTATTTTAGATGAATCCTCTAAAAAATCAAAATTAAATGTCAAAATATCTTTTATGACCCCAAATAAAACATTTACAGAATCTACCAATAGTAGTACATAATTTCCTAATAAAATTAGAATAAATGATCCCGAAAGGCCAGGTAAGGTCATTCCAGAAACCCCAATTATTCCACAAATAAAGACAAACCAAAGGTTATCGTTTTCTCCTGCTGGAGTTAAAAAACTAATTCCTAAACCAACAACAGCACCAATAACCAGAGAACTAAAGTTTTTAAAATTCCAATCACCAAAATCTTTACCAATGTAGTAGATAGATCCAATAATCATCCCAAAAAACCAACTCCAAACATATAGTTCATAGTTTTTTAAGAAAAAATCTAAAATTAAAGAAAAACTGAAATAACTAAAAATACTTCCAGAAAACACTAGTAAAAGAAATTGTGAATTTATGTAGTTAAAAAAACTTCTAAATCTACCATTCAAGACGAGCTTGAGAGCTTTTAGATTTATTTTCTGAAATGAATAAATTAATTCTTCATAAAAACCCAGCACAAAAGATGCAGTACCTCCAGAAACACCTGGAACTTTATTTGCTGCACCCATAATTAATCCTTTAAAAAAAAGAGTTAATTTTTCTATAAAGGTTCTTTCTTTTTGCATCAGTCTTTTTTAACTGCTAATTTTTCTAATAATAGGATAAGTCCAAAACCAATTATTGCGAGTAAAATAGCCATCATTAATTGAGAATCTCCTTCAAATGAAAAAGGAGATACACTAGAGGTATTGAATGGAACCTCTATACCTTTTGAATTAGTTCTCCAGGAAATCGTTTCTTTCCATGGCCAAATTTTATTTAAAGAGCCAATTATAAAACCGGTTAAAGTCGCTAAAGTGTAATTTTTATAGGTAGAAAAAAACCATTTTAAAATTCTAGAGAAAGTTAATAAACCTATAATTGTACCAAACATAAAAACAATAATACTTATAAAATCTCTAGTATTAAGAGCGTTTAATACAGGTTTGTAAGCACCTAAAAGAACCAAAATAAAAGAACCTGATATTCCTGGTAAAATCATAGCACAAATAGCAATCATACCTGCTAAAAACAAAAACCAAGGAGAGGAGTTTTCTGACACCATTGGGTTTAGAGTAGTTATATAGAACGCAAGGATACCTCCTAAAATTAAAAATAAAAAACTTCCAATATTCCATTTTGAAATTTGTTTACCAATATAAATAATACTGGCTAGAACCAATCCGTAAAAAAAAGACCAAATTAATATGGGATGATTTTCTAATAAAGTTTCTATAAGTTTGGCAAGAGAAATTATACTTATAAAAACACCTGTAAAAAGAGCTGCTAAAAAACTACCATTTACTTTTTTCCAAACAGATTTAAACCCCTTATCTTTTAAAACTCTAATTAATCCAAAATTAAAACTACTAATAGAATCTAATAATTCTTCATAAATTCCGGAAATAAAAGCAATGGTTCCACCAGAAACACCGGGAACAACATCTGCAGCTCCCATAGCCATTCCTTTGAGTGAAATAATAATATAGTCTTTAAATGATCTTTTCATATTTGATTTATTTACTATGACGAATATAGTCGAAAATGAGAAATTATACTCATAAATAAAAAAAACCGAAACTATTTTTCGATTTTTTTTATTTTATGAATTTAAGTGACTTCAAAATTTATTCCAACGCTTTTCTATAGTTAATAAGTAATTTTTGAACTTTTAAATTTTCATAAACGACAGGGAAAAGTTCTTCTAAGATCGTATGATGATCAAAATCTATTTTCATTCCATTTTTGAGATGTATGAAAGCAGAATTTTCTCTATTTAAAATAAAATACAAACCTGACAGTCTGTACTCAATTTCAGCAAAATCTTTATGCATCTTTTGAGCTGAAATTAATACTTTTACAGCATCGTTAAAATCACCAATAAATAGTAATACATCAGATAATGCAAGGTGAGTTTCTATGGAATAATCATTTAATTCCATACATTTTTCAAACCCTTTAATTCCTTCTTGAAAGGAATTTAATTTAATATTTATATCAGAATATTTTCTCCAAAAAGAAGCATTAGATTCATCTATTTTTAAAGCTTTAGATATATAATATAATGCTTTTTGATAGTCTTTTTGCTCATAATAAGCTTCTGTTAATAAAATCCAACCTTTATCTAAAAACGGATCCTCATGAACAGATTTTTTGTAAAAACGTATAGCGGCATCTAAATTTCCTAATTGATGATAACACTCTCCTATTCTAACATATGCAAAGGCAGTTGGATCATCTAATTCTAAAGTTAACATATAATTTTTTATGGCATCTTCAAACTCACCAAGTTGCTCGTATGTTTTTGCTTTTTCTAAATATCCACCAATAAATGATTCGTCAATTAAAACAGCATAATCGAAACAAGTTAGAGCCTCTTTAAATCTTTTTAATACAAAATATTGACGTCCCAATTGATGCCATGCTACTTCACTATAGGGATTACCATCTAAATAAGTATTTAAAAAAATAACAGCTTTTTCATGGTTTTTCTCCATGTCAAAGCAATAAATCATGTTGTATAAAGATGAATAATCTTCAAAATCAATCTCTATACATTTGGCAAAACTTAATTGTGCATTTTCAAAATTATCTAAATACAAATATTCCATACCCATCATAGACCATATATCTACTTTATCTTCTGCATGAATTAGGGCAATTTTTAGATTTTCAATCGCTTCATTATGATTTCCGCTTTTTGAAAGTATTGTTGCTTTTTGAATATATACTTCATCATTATTAGGAGCTAACAATTCAATTTTTCTCAATTTCTGAGATGCTTTTTCTAATTTATTATCAAATATTAGTATTTCAACTTCTAGTAATTTAAGATCAACCGATGTTGGATGTTGTTCTAAACCAAGTTTTATGGCTTTTTTTGCAAGAGAATGTTTCCCTGAATCAAGGTAGTGAACTATAATTTCTTCAAACTCTACCAAATCAAAAAAATAAATGCTGTTTGTTTTTAGCATTGATTCAAACTTAGACAATGACATGTGCATTTGGGATTTGAATTACATAATAAATTTACCATTCCTTATAGATTAATGTTTAAAATTGAACTTTTGTTTTCAACAATTTAATTAACAATTGAACAAAATTTGATTTAAAGCTATAAATTTTGTGCATCCCTTTTTTTATAGTAGTTTTACAAAACTTTAGTATTTAAACTAAATTGATGCGTTTCTCATGAGCAAAAAAGTTTTACTAAACTCAAAAGAAATTGAAATAATACTTCACCGATTGGCTTGTCAGCTGGTAGAAAATCATAATGATTTTTCAGATACAGTTCTTATTGGTCTTCAACCTAGAGGTAGTTTTTTAGCAAAAAGACTGGCAAGTATTTTAACTAATAATTACAACATAAAAAACATAAATTTAGGTCTTTTAGATATCACTTTTTATAGAGATGATTTTCGAAGAAGAGAGGAACCTCTAGAAGCCACAAATACAAACATAGACTTTTTAATTGAAAATAAAAATGTTGTCTTAATAGACGACGTTTTGTTCTCTGGACGAAGCGTAAGGGCTGCATTAACAGCAATACAATCATATGGTAGACCTAAAAATGTGGAGTTACTGGTTTTAATAGACAGAAGATTTAGCAGACATTTACCCATACAACCAAATTACAAAGGAAGGCAAGTCGATGCAATTAACGAAGAAAAAGTGATTGTACATTGGAAAGAATTACATTCCAAAGATGCAATTTACATAGATAACAAATAATTATGAAGCAGTTAAGTGTAGAACATTTATTGGGAATTAAATACCTAAACAAGAATGATATCGACCTTATTTTTGAAACTGCAAGTCATTTTAAAGAAGTAATTAATAGGCCTATAAAAAAAGTGCCTTCTTTAAGAGATATCACAATAGCTAATTTGTTTTTTGAAAACAGCACTAGAACAAAATTATCATTTGAATTAGCTGAGAAAAGACTCTCAGCAGATGTAATCAATTTCTCTGCAAATCAGTCTTCGCTGAACAAAGGAGAGACTTTAATAGATACTGTGAACAATATATTATCAATGAAAGTTGATATTGTTGTTATGAGACATCCCAATGTTGGTGCTGGAGTTTTTCTATCTAGACATGTTGATGCTAAAATTATTAATGCTGGTGATGGGACTCATGAACATCCTACACAGGCTTTATTAGACAGCTACTCCATAAAAGAAAAATTAGGAACTGTAAAAGGAAAAAAAATTGTGATTGTAGGAGATATTTTACACTCTAGAGTAGCCCTTTCAAATATTTTTGCTCTCAAACTACAAGGAGCTGAAGTAAAAGTTTGCGGTCCAACAACTTTAATTCCTAAATATATCTCAAGTTTGGGTGTTGAAGTAGAAACAAATATTAAAAAAGCACTAGAATGGTGTGATGTTGCAAACGTTCTTAGAGTGCAGCACGAAAGAATGGATATCAACTATTTCCCATCGACAAGAGAATACACACAGTTATTTGGAATTAATAATGAAATCTTAGATAATCTTGGAAAGAAGATTACCATTATGCACCCTGGACCAATTAACAGAGGCGTAGAAATCACAAGTGATGTAGCTGATTCTGATCAATCAATTATATTAAATCAAGTAGAAAATGGTGTTGCAGTAAGGATGGCCGTAATTTATTTACTAGCCCAACAAATAAAAAGATAATTATGAAGATTGTAGAGAATGATCAGTATACATTTATCTATGTAGAGGAATCTTCTTTTAGTAATCTTACGATACAGTTATCCAAAATAAATACTAATCACCTACTGCTAGAACTCTCTGAAAATATAATAATTGTCGAAGAAAAAATTACATTTTTTTTAAAAGTCGCTCAAAATTTAAAATCAAAAGACAAATCATTTGTAGTTATAAAAAAGGGGGGTAATATTGATGATTTTCCTGAAATTTTAAACATCACTCCAACACTTCAAGAAGCTAAAGATATCCTGGAGATGGAAGTCATCGAGAGGGATTTAGGTTTTTAGAGACCAAAAGTAAAATAACAAATAAAACCATTGACTTTTAAAAAATTTATAAGATCATGAGTATAGAATTAACCATCCTTGGGTGTCATTCTGCTACACCAAGAGTTAATGCACATCCAACTGCACAATATTTAGAAATAAATTCTCGACATTTCTTAATTGATTGCGGTGAAGGGACTCAGCGTCAAATGAGAAAATACAAGGTTGGTTTTTCTAAAATTAATCATATTTTCATATCTCATTTACATGGAGATCATTTCTTTGGTTTAATAGGACTCATCTCTACCTTAGGCATCTTAAACAGGGAAAAAGAGTTGCATCTTTTTGGACCTAAAGGAATTAAAGAAGTTATTAATTTACAATTGAAGTATTCTAAATCTTATGTGAAATATGATTTGATTTTTCATGAACTCAACTCTAAAAAAAGTGAGCTAATTTTTGAGGATGAAAAAGTTGAAGTATTAACAATTCCGTTACATCATAGAGTCTACACAAATGGTTTTCTTTTCAAAGAAAAAGAAAATTCGAGAAAATTAAACATGTCTGAAATAAGAAAATTTCAGGAAATTGAAGTTTGTGATTATAATAATTTAAAAGTAGGAAGAGACTTTACACTTACTTCAGGAGAAACTATACAAAATTCATTACTTACACAAGATCCAAAAAAACCAATGAGTTATGCCTATTGCAGTGATACTTCATACAAACCAGATATTGTAGAAATTATTAAGAAATCTGATTTATTATATCATGAATCTACTTTTTTATCTGACAAAGAAGATTTAGCAACAAAAACAAGACATTCAACTGCAAAACAGGCTGCATTAATAGCCAAAAAAGCTGATGTTAAAAAATTAATATTAGGGCACTATTCTAGCCGATATAAAGACATCACATTATTTAAAAAAGAAGCTGAAGAGGTTTTTAGTATCGTAATTCTGGCTGAAACAGGTAAGACTGTCTCTATGTAATTGTATTTTACAAACTCTTTTTTTGAGAGTTTTTTTACTCTTTCTTTATAACAACTAAGCTGTCTTTTACGAGTAATAGTGTGTCTTTTTCAATTTCTACATTATTACTTTCAACTAAAATAATCTTTTTAATGACCGGGCTATCAACCACATTCTCAATAAAAAAAAAGGTGTAAAAAATATAAATAATTAATGTGACTCCAGTAACTCTTAAAAGTCTATTTCTCATAGTTGCAAGATATTAATATTGATTGATTGATAACAAAACTAAGGTGCAAGCAATTTCAGTTTTTATACCGTTTTGTTCTAGTATATTTTGAAACTTTATATTCTCTGTTCCAGGATTAAAAATTACTCTGTTAGGCTTTAAGTGAACTATATAGTTGTAAAAAATTACCTGGTTATCTGGACTTAAATATAAAGTAACAGTATCAATGCTTTTAAATATTTTCTTTTCGGTACTAACAATGACGCTAGAAATAACACCCTCTTTAAAGCCGATCGCTTTAACTGGATGCTTACTTTCCAATAGTTTATGAATTACAATATTTGAATATCTAGCTTCGTTTAACGAAGCACCGAGAACTAATGTTTTTTTTCCCATCTAAAAAAAATCACCATCGAATCACTACACTTCCCCAAGTAAACCCACTGCCAAAAGCTGCTAAAACTACCAAATCGTCGTCATTAATTTTACCTTTCTCCCATGCCTCTGTTAATGCTATAATTACCGAGGCTGCTGTGGTATTACCATAGTTCATAATATTATTATATACCTGATCATCATTCAATTGAAATTTACGTTGAATAAATTGCGCTATTCTCAAATTTGCTTGATGGGGAATTAACATGTTTATATCTTCTTTTTGCAAACCATTTGCTTCTAAACCTTCAACAATTGCCTCAGAAAACCTCATAACAGCATGTTTAAAGACAAACTGTCCGTTCATATATGGGAAATAAGATTCATCATCTGGATTGTTTTCTGCAATAATTTCAGGAACCCAACGACCTGTTGACGGTCCTTCTAAAGCCAATTCCTTGGCGTGTTTACCTTCGGAATGAAGATGAGATGATAAAATTCCTTTTCCATCTTCTTCACTTCTAGACAAAATTGCTGCTCCTGCACCATCACCAAAAATAACAGTCACATTTCTACCTCTGGTAGATCGTTCTAAACCACCCGAGTGATTTTCAGCACCAATTACTAAAATATTTTTATACATTCCTGTTTTAATAAACTGGTCTGCCACTGATAATGAATAAATAAACCCAGAACATTGATTCCTAACATCTAAAGCTCCAATTGTTGGCATATCTAACATATCCTGAACTCTAACTCCTCCTCCCGGAAAATACATATCAGGACTTAATGTTGCAAATACAATAAAATCGATGTCGTCTTTTGTTAAGCCTGCTCTTTCGATAGCTATTTTAGAAGCTTTTACAGCCATTGTAGACGTGGTTTCTCCAGTCGCCGGATCTATCCACCTACGTTCCTTAATGCCAGTTCTTTCCTGAATCCATTCATCACTTGTTTCCATCCATTGTTTCAAGTCATCATTTGTTACCACATTCTCAGGCACAAAGTACCCTAATCCAGTAATTTTAGAATTGTACATACAGTAAATATAATTTGTTTTTTATTGTCATTGATAAAGATAACAAAAATACCCTTTTAAAAGAAGATAGCTTTTATTAGATACCTATACTCTGTCATCTTGTCACAATAATATCTTTGGTATTTTTTTTGACAAGTAAGTAATTGAAATAAAACAATTAAATTATATAATTATGAGTAAAGGAAATATTAATGTATCGGTAGAAAACATCTTTCCATTAATTAAAAAGTTCTTGTATTCTGATCACGAAATATTTTTACGTGAACTTATATCTAACGGAACAGATGCAACCTCTAAACTAAAACATCTTATATCTATTGGTGAAGCAAAAACAGAATTAGGTGATGCTAAAATTGAAATTATCCTAGATAAAGAAGCAAAAACGCTTACTATAAAAGACAAAGGTCTAGGAATGACTGCAGAAGAGGTAGAAAAATACATCAACCAAATTGCATTCTCTGGTGCTGAAGAGTTTTTAGACAAGTATAAAGATAATGAAGCAGGAATTATTGGTCATTTTGGACTTGGTTTTTACTCTGCTTTTATGGTAGCTGATAAAGTTGATATTATTACCAAATCTTTCAAAAATGAGCCTGCTGCTCAATGGTCATGTGATGGTTCACCAGAATACACCTTGGTTGAACACGATAAATCTGATAGGGGAACAGAAATTATTTTACATATAGCTGAAGATTCTACTGAGTTTTTAGAAGAATCTAAAATTTCTGAACTTTTAAATAAATACAACCGTTTTAATCAAGTACCTATTAAATTTGGAACGGAAGAAGTTAATGATCCTGAATTTACCCCAAAAACTACTACAGATAAAGACGGTAAAGAAACTACAGAAGCTCACAAGCAGGTAACTATAGATAAAATCATCAACAACACAGATCCAGCTTGGACCAAAAAACCAGCAGATCTAGAAACTGAAGATTATAATAATTTTTATAGAGAATTGTATCCTATGCAATTTGAGGAATCATTATTTCATATTCACCTAAATGTAGATTATCCTTTTAATTTAACAGGAATTTTATTCTTCCCTAAGTTAAGTCCAAGCATGGACATGCAAAAGGATAAAATTCAGTTATATCAAAATCAAGTTTTTGTAACTGACAATGTAGAGGGTATTGTACCAGACTTTTTACAGATGTTAAAAGGTGTTATAGATTCACCAGATATTCCTTTAAATGTATCTCGTTCTTATTTACAGGCAGATGGTGCTGTAAAAAAGATTGCTGGTTATATTACCAAGAAAGTAGGTGATAAATTAGCTTCTTTATTCAAAAATAATCGTGAAGATTTTGAATCAAAATGGAATGATATCAAAGTAATTATTGAATATGGAATGTTATCAGAAGATAAATTCTTTGATAAAGCTCAAAAATTTGCATTGTACCCAACGGTAGATGATTCTTTCTTTACATTTGATGAGTTTCTGGAAAAAACTAAAGATGCGCAAACAGATAAAGATGGAAACCAAATTGTATTGTATGCCGCTAATAAAGATGCACAACACAGTTACATTCAATCTGCAAAAGAAAAAGGATACGAAGTTTTATTATTAGATTCACCTATTATTTCTCATTTGATGCAGAAACTAGAAACTTCTAATGAAAAAGTAAAGTTTACTAGAGTAGATGCAGATCACATAGACAATCTAATAAAGAAAGACGACACCGTTATTTCTAAATTATCTGATGAAGAAAAGGAAACATTAAAGCCTATGATTGAAAATGCGGTTCCAAAACAAACCTATACTGTTCAATTAGAAGCGATGGATTCTAACGCTTCTCCTTTTATAATTACAGTCCCAGAATTTATGAGAAGAATGAAAGAAATGAGTGCTTCTGGTGGTGGCGGAATGATGGGAATGGGAAATTTGCCAGAAATGTATAATTTAGTTGTCAATACAAATCATGAACTAGTAGGTGAAATTCTAAACACCAAAACAACTAAGAAACGTGATCGTTTAATCTCTCAATCTTTTGATTTAGCAAAATTATCTCAAAACCTTTTACATGGAGAAGAGTTAACAAACTTCATTAAACGTAGTTACGATTTAATTAAATAAGCAATACATATATTTTAAATATAGTAAAGCCTCCATGTTTTAACATGGAGGCTTTTTAACACCATATTTATAAAAATTAGTAGATAAATTTATATTTTTGATGTCATAGAAGAACACCAACCAATACATGATTAATATTAAAAAAGCAACCGTATTAGATACTAATTTATTAGTATCTCTTAGTATAGAAGCATTTTTACCAGCTCACGGACATAGCTCTCCTAAGAAAGATATAGATTCTTATATTTCTAAAAACTTTAGCAAAGAAAACTTAAGAGACGAACTATTAGAACAAAACAATGAATATTATCTTATTTATTACAAAAATAAAGTTGCTGGTTTTTCAAAAGTCATTTTTAATTCGCCAAATGAAAACATTGATGGTATAAATATTACCAAAATGGAGCGTTTGTATTTATTGAAAGAATATTATGGTTTAGGTTTAGGTCTAGAACTGTTTAATTTTAACGTGACTTTATCAAAGAAAAATCATCAAAGAGGTTTGTGGTTAGAAGTTTGGATAGAAAACCTAAGAGCAATTGCATTCTATACAAAAATAGGACTTAAAAAAACAGGTTTGTATAATTTTAAGGTTTCAGAAACACATTCTAATCCAAATTATGTTATGTTTCAAGAATATTAAGAACCTCTACAAAAGCAGAGGTTTTTTTTTAAAATTTAATACTAAATTAAAAAACACTATTCTTTAATAAATTTTTGAGTGTATTGTGCATACTGAGAAGTGATACTTAACAAGTATATCCCTGAAGCAGAATTTGCAACATTTATTCTATTAGTTGTATTTTCAATTAAAGAACCTTTTGCTATTACTTGTCCAATTAGATTTGAGATCGTATAATTAGCTTTTTGTAGATTACCAACCTTTATATTTAAATCACTAGCTGTTGGGTTTGGAAAGATATTTATTAATCCTGCTAGGTTAAAATCATCATTACTTAAAGTAGCTACCGCACTAAAAGTCACAAACTCTGAGGAATCAAATTCTCCTGTTGAATCAATAATTATATTACCATTACTATCTTGAAGATTATAATTACCAATACCATATCCACAACAAATTCCGTCACCAATAGAATCAAAGATTGTAAACGTATAACATTCATCTAAATTAGGAATAGTAATTGTCTCTTGATAATTGGTAGCATTATTATAATCTGTTGCTGGACCACTTTCTACCAATACCCCAGAAGAATCTCTTAATTCCCAGGTAGTTTCTTGCCCATAATCATCAGTTAAAATATTAAATACAACCGTTGCTGTTTGAAATGATGGTGATACAGAAAAATTAAACACATAAGTATCGTTTGCAGAATTTTCATCAGTATTTCCGTTTGGATTATAAACTGAGGTAGAAAAACCATGACTTCCACCACTTAAAACTCCATAAGATGGAATTGAAATCACATCACTTTCCCCTTGCAATAAAGAACCAGTCCAGTTAAAATTTGTATTGGTTGCTCCATCTAAATTATAAGATATGGTTGCGGAGGTAAGGGTTTCATTTCCTGAATTATAAATAGAAATTGAAGGAGAAAAATCTTCTCCACATAATTCTAAGGACACACTACTTCCTAGGTTAATACTAGCATCATATGCATATGTTTGTAATGCGGGAAATTGATCTATAGTCTCGGGATTTGTTCCTAAAGGGTCTAACCAATCTTGTAATCTAGTTGCTGCGGTAGCACCAAAATCCCAAGCTACCCCAAAACGACCATAAATATCATATTGCCCATTATTACTAGTACCTGAGCAAGCTGCAGCTCCTCCAGAAAGAACACCAATTATTTGACCTAATTCATTAAATAAAGGTGAACCTGAAGATCCTGGTTCTGTAACTCCCAGTTCCCATTCTTCTATTCTCCACATTTTAGCATTTCCATTTCCATTAAAACTAGTAGAAGTTCTAAAAGCCCCATCATCTTCTCTACACACTTTTTGAATATCTCCACTAGGGTGGTGAATTCCGATATTTACATTAGGAAGATCTGTTTTAGAACGATTCCATCCAGCAAATACTAGTTCATCATTTCCATTAAAAAAAGAAGTATCAGTTATTTCTACCAATTCAGTATCTGATTCATCACTTCTCATTTTAACTGTAGCACCACTAACAGTTTGATCATAAGATCCATTTGGACTGCTAGCTGTTGTTGAACAAGATGGTGAAGGGCTCCTCCAATTAAAGCGAAATGCCCACCCTCCTTCTCCACCACCACAGTGGTTTGCAGTTAAGAAATAAGGTGTTCCATCATTATTTGTATTGTTAACTAATGCTCCTGAACAAAAACCATTACTTCCGCTAACCAACATACCTGCAGATGTTTTTACATTTTCTTTTACGATGTTAATCCCATAAATATCGGCTCCAGATGGAGTGATATCACAATCTACATCTTGGTTACAATCTCCAGAATCACCTAAAGCTTTTTGATACGTTTCAGCTGTTCTATAACCATGAATAACAGAACTAATTGTTAATGTAAACTCTCCTTTAATATTTGCTGGTTGATGATATTCTATCCAAGCATGATTTCCTTCAACCAACCAAGTACCTAAAACTTGTTCAGGGTTATTGTTATGATGAGAAAAAGGACGGAGTAAGTCCTGTTTATCATTACTGTATACATATAGTTTTGATCCTACTGGCATTTTAAATCTTTCAAACATAAAATTTAGTGAATATGCTCCTTCAGATTTATAAGACATTCTCCAAATACGATCACCGTTTGTTAGAGTTTCCCATACACCAACTTCGCTAATATCGTGATTTACAAATTGATCTTTTCCAAAGCGCCAAGGTTTAGATTTATTTGAATCATTTATTTTATCTTCACTTTTTAGTTTAACTAAATCTATTGTAGGTAAAATATAAGGTTTGATGTTGGTAGATAATCTTGCAGTAGTTTTCCAACTTGGTGGTTTTAATTCATCTGGTATTTGTCCATAAAAACTAACCGAAATTAAAAATATAGAAAGAGAAATTACTTTTTTCATCATTAAAAAAAATTAAATTTCTATAAAATTAAACTTTTCTTATTAGATAATTAAAAATATAAACGTAAACTTTTAGCGTTAATAACACTCTTGTAAATATATACATTGGAAAGACATTATTTTTTATAGATGAAAGATTAATTACATGACCCCTTTTAATTTTTTTTATTACCAGAATCTGTATCTTTAAACTATTCAAACAATTAACGATGAAAAAAATCAGCTTTTTAATTATACTTCTTACTGGTATTACTAATGCGCAGACAGATACTAGAATTTATGACATTATAAATAATATTAATTCAGAAAGAATAAAAAGAGATATTACTAAGCTGGCTAATTTTGGAACTAGACACACGTTGAGTGATACCATTTCTGAAACCAGAGGAATTGGAGCTGCTAGAAGATGGATTAAATCTGAATTTGATGAAATAGCTAAAAAGTGTACTAATTGTTTAGATGTTTTCTATCAAAGAGACTTGGTGAAAAAAAATAAGAAAAGAATTGTTCATGATGTCATGATTGTAAATGTTGTTGCTGTTCAAAAAGGGACAAAATATCCAAATAGATACATTATCATGAGTGGTGATATAGATTCTCGAGTGTCTGATTCAAACGATTATACTTCTGATTCACCTGGTGCAAATGACAATGCGTCCGGTATGGCTGGTACAATTGAAGCTGCTAGAGTTTTATCTAATTACACCTTTGAAAACAGTATTATTTATGTTGGACTATCTGGAGAGGAACAAGGATTGTTTGGGGGTAGAGGATTGGCTGCATATGCCAAAGATAAAGGATGGGAGATTATTGGTATTATGAATAATGATATGATAGGTAATATTAAAGGTGTAGATGGAGTTATAGACAATAGAACTTTTAGAATATTTTCTGAACCTACACCAACTACAGAAACTGAAAAGCAACGACAAGCAAGACGTTTTTACGGTGGTGAAGTAGATGGTATTTCTAGACAGTTAGCGCGTTTTATTCATAAAACTACTAAAACATATATGCCAGAAATGAATCCAACAATGATCTATCGATTAGATCGTTTTGGTCGTGGAGGACATCATAGACCCTTTAATGATGCTGGGTTTGCTGGAATCAGAATTATGGAAATGCATGAAAACTACACACAACAACATCAAGATATTCGCATCGAAGACGGAATTGAATATGGTGATAAATTAAAATTCGTGAATTTTGACTATGCTAAAAAATTAACAGCTGTAAATGCGATTAATTTAGCCAGTATTGCTTGGGCTCCACCAGCTCCAAAAAATGTTAAAATTGGAGGAGCGGTAAGACCTGCTGTTTCCTTTGAATGGGACAAGGTTGAGGGTGCTAAAGGTTATAAAATATATTGGAGAGATACAACATCTCCTACATGGGATCACTTTAAATATGTTGAGAATAGTACAGAGTTTACCTTAGAAGAAATTGTAGTAGATAACTTCTTCTTTGGAATAGCTGCTGTAGGAGAAAACGGACATGAAAGTATTGTATCATTCCCTTCTGGTTTAATAAAAAAATAGTCGGTCATGAAAATTACAAAATTATTCTCCTATACATATTTTATTTTCTTATTGATTGGCTGTAAAAACAACAATCCAACACAATTAAAAAAAGAAAAAAGCAGTAAAATTAATCAACAAGAAATTCCTGTAATAAAGAAAATAGATGCTATTTTAATAGACGGAATAGCCAATGAAAAAACTTGGAAAGAATCAACTTGGTTACCAATTGGTCAAGTATGGTTGGGAAAACCAGTAGATTCTACAGATTTTTCAGGAAGGTATAAGTTGTCATGGTCTAAGGAAGCATTGTATGTATTAGCAGAAATTACAGATGATGTTTTAGTAGAAAAGATTAAAAACCCTCTAGAGCAATGGTGGGATGATGACTGTGTAGAAATATTTATTGATGAAGATAATAGTGGAGGAAATCACCAGTTTAATCATAATGCCTTTGCATATCACATAGGATTAAATGGTGATGTAGTTGATCTAGATTCAAAAGATACTCCAAAGCTTTTTAACAACCACATAGAATCTAAGATGTCTATTGTAAAGGAAAATACAGCTATTTGGGAATTTAAAATTTCTCTTTTCCCAGATACATATACCTTTAAAGGAGATCAAACAGCTTTAAGTTTACATTCAAATAAAAAAATAGGTTTTGCTATTGCCTATTGTGATAATGATACTAGTAAAAATAGAGAAAACTTTTTTGGTTCTGTGGTTGTAGATGGAAACGATAAAAATCGTGGATGGATTGATGCAACTATTTTTGGAACTATTGTATTAAAAAATCATAACTAATTTTTTGAACATTTTAATATATCGTATTCTAAATTGATTCAAAACAAGATATCTTAAAAAAATTATCTAGATAAAAACAACAGCATCTACCAAAAAAAACTATATCTTATTGAAAACAAATTATTTATATGATTTTTTTTAAAAGTCAAACGTTGTTAATGTTTTCCTAAAAAAAGAAAACTATTTCATCTTTTAATATATTTGTTTAATATAATAAGTTAATTATAACAACATGAAGCTATCTATTTTTAAAATTATTACTCTAATTTTTTTCTCAATTTTTACAATTCAGTTGAGCGCTCAAAAATTTCAAGGTAAAGCATATTATTTTTCTAAATCAAAAATGGAATTAGGGAATTGGGGAGCTAGAATGAGTGAAGCACAAAAGAAACAAATACAAAATCGTCTTAAAGATAGATTAGAAAAAAAATATATTTTAAATTTTAATATGCAAGAATCAACTTTTTTGGAAGAAGACAAGATTGATGCAATCTCCGGTGCAACAGACTCATGGGGAGGATATTTCTCTAGGGGTGACTTACATAAAAATATTAAAGAAAATAAATTAGTACAGAGTCAAGAATTTTATGGTAAACGATTTTTAGTAAAAGACAAATTAGTAAACATTGAATGGAGTTTGGGTACAGAAACTAAAAAAATTGGTAATTATACCTGTTATAAAGCCGCAGCAATGGTTGCAAAATCTGAATTAAACTGGTTTGATTTTTCTTGGAATGACCTTAGACAAAATTCTGATGAAACTAAAAATATTGAAGAACCTATGATAGTTATTGAAGCTTGGTATACTCCTCAAATACCTGTTGCCCAAGGACCTGCTGAATATTGGGGGCTTCCTGGACTAATCTTAGAAGTAAGTGCCGGAAATACAACTTTATTGTGTTCAGAAATCATTTTAAACCCAAAAGAAAAAATAAACATTACAGCTCCCGATAAAGGTGAAAACATTACAAAAAAAGGGTACACTTCTAACATTCGTAAAAAAATGGTAGAAATGCGAAATAATAGGATGGGAAGAAGAAGTCGTTAATCTTTATTGGTTAAAGCCCGCTTATAAAACTTCCATAAGGATCTTTAAACTGAACGCCTTCAGCATACCTATATTTACTTAATTTTTTATGTTCTACCAAAGACCATAAAACAAATTCTTGCCAAAAGCACACTTCTTCAGGAGTTACCCCTAATTGGTGTTTTAGCACAAATTCTGATAATGGCTTTACTTTTTCAAGTATAAATGTGTAGTTTTTTTCTGAGATGTCATCTAATATTTCAAAATCCTCACTATTATTAAAAAACCAAGAAACAATTTCATCATATGGTGTTTCAACTCCTTGTTTTTCAATCTTTTCAATTTTAGGGAAAAAATCTGAATACAGAGATTTAATAGCATTCCCAAGCAAGGTTAATGCAACATTGTAGGCACCTTCTTGTTCTCCTTCATAAACCAATTCTATCTTCCCAGTAATTGCTGGAATAATTCCTGTAAAGTCACTCATTCTAATGGCTGTTTTGTCATCACCAGAATGCAATAAACGCCTTTCAGCTGTGCTTACTAAATTTTCAAAAGCGGTAATACTTAAACGTGCACTTACACCACTCTTTACATCTACATATTCACTTTTTCGAGCTTCAAAAACAAGTTGTTCCAAAATATCTTTTGCTAATTCAGGAATAAAAATAGTTGAAGACTGTCTCGTATCTAATGCTGCTTCTTGAGAAGTAATCATTTTTGCAATCTGAATAGTTTCAGGATAATGAGTTAAAATTTGTGAACCTATTCTGTCTTTTAAAGGTGTTACAATACTTCCTCTATTTGTATAATCTTCTGGATTGGCAGTAAAAACAAATTGCATATCTAAAGACAATCTCAATTTAAAACCTCTAATTTGTATGTCTCCTTCTTGTAATATATTAAACAAGGCAACTTGAATTCTAGCCTGTAAATCTGGCAACTCATTGATCACAAAAATGCATCTATTGGCTCTAGGAATCATTCCATAATGTATCACTCGGTCATCCGCATAACTTAACTTTAAATTAGCTGCTTTTATAGGATCTACATCACCTATAATATCTGCTACAGTAACATCTGGTGTGGCTAATTTTTCTGCAAAACGATCACTTCTATGTAACCAAGTAATCGGTGTTTCATCTTGGTTTTGTTGTATCAGTTCTATTGCAAAACGAGAAATTGGTGCTAGCGGATCATCATTAATTTCTGAGCCCTCTACTACTGGAATATATTCATCTAATAAATTCACCATCAACCTAGCTAATCGTGTTTTAGCTTGTCCACGTAAGCCTAACAAATTAATATTATGTCTAGATAAAATAGCTCTTTCCAATTCAGGTATTACAGTATTTTCATATCCGTGGACTCCTGTAAATATTGTTTCTTTATTTTTAATTTTAGCGATTAAATTATCTCTCAATTCATCTTTAATAGATTTAGATTGATATCCTGATTCTTTTAATGCTCCTAGTGTTTGTATAGATGTTATATTCATATTAACCTTTAATTCTTTTTTTTCTATTTGTTTCATAATCTTCAAAAATCATTTCTCCCAATCCTTTAATCCCTGTATAAAATGCTTTTCCTTGATTTGCTTTGGTAAATTCTCTTACAAATTGCATCAAATAATTATCTTGAGCAATCATAAATGTTGTAATAGGAATGTGTAACCGTCTTGCTTGTTGAGCCATTGCATAGCATTTATTTGTAATAAAAGAATCTAAACCATTACTGTTTTTATAATACTGACCATCTGGCATTTTAAGACAACTTGGTTTTCCATCGGTGATCATAAAGATTTGTTTATTGGTGTTTCTTTTTCTTCGCAATAAGTCCATAGCTAATTGTAGGCCTGCAACTGTGTTTGTATGGTAAGGGCCTACTTTTAAATAGGGTAAATCCTTAATATCTATAGTCCATGAATCATTTCCAAAAACTAAAATATCTAAGGTGTCTTTAGGATATCTGGTGGTAATTAATTCTGCCAACGCCATGGCAACCTTTTTTGCTGGTGTAATCCTATCTTCTCCGTACAATATCATAGAATGACTAATATCTATCATTAAAACAGTGCTCATTTGAGCCTTGTGCATGGTTTCTTCAACAACTAAATCATCTTCAGTTAAGTTAAAGCTACCAATTCCATGATTAATTTGTGCATTTCGTAAACTTTCTGTCATAGAAACTTTGTCTAAAGAATCCCCAAACTGATAGTTTCTAAAATCACCGGTATGTTCGTCTCCTAAACCCTGACCCTTGCTTTTATGATTTCCAGAACCTCGTCTTTTAATTTTTCCAAATATTTGGTTCAGTGCTTGCTGACGGATGGCTCTTTCTGTCTTAGCTGTGATAGAAATATTCATTCCATTTTCATCCGGATCAATTTCTTCTTTAATATATCCTTTCAATTTTAGATCTTCGATGAAATCATCTATTGTATAATTTTTATCTGTTAGTTTATATTCAATATCTAACTGACGTAACCAATCAATCGCTTCATCAAAATCTCCGGAAGTGTGTGTAATAATTTCTTTAAAAATATCAAACAATTTTTCAAATGGAGTCAAATGGGGAGATTCAAAGGTTTTAAAAATAAATCCCTTTTTTTTCTTTTCTTTCATACTAATACAAAAATAAGACTTTATGGAGTTTGATTCTAAAGATTAACAATCCTTTCACAATTAATTTTAATTAGTAACTTAAAATGTTTGTTTTGAGAGTTTTTTAGTAAGATTCTCAAAATTTTAACAAGGATTATTTTTTAACTTTAAAGAGAAACTGATTTGAATATCTGAGCAATCGGTAATACTTTATATAAAATCACAGCAAAATGATTGATTAATAACTCCATTTAAGAGATTACATTCTTTTCTTTTAACAAATATTTTATGAAACCGATATCAAGTTTAATATCAGTTTTTGTAATTTTACCTTATGAAAAAAGTATTAATCACTGGTGGAACTGGTTTAATTGGAAAACGTTTATCTTTCTTATTAGCATCTAGAGGGTATGAGGTTCGGATTTTAAGCAGAAATGATAGCTCTAATAGTGATTATAAAACATTTGTTTGGAATATTAAAGCGCAGTATATAAATGACAATGCTTTTAAAGATCTAAACCATATCATTCACCTTGCAGGTGCTGGAATCGCAGATAAAAGATGGTCTGAAAAAAGAAAGAAAGAAATTATAAATAGTAGAGTCGATTCAACTAATTTACTTTACGCTACAGTAAAAAGGCTTCAAATACCTCTCCAAAGTTTCATTTCTGCATCTGCTACTGGATTTTATGGATCTTTTACAACTCAAACTACTTTTAAAGAAACAGACAAAGCTGCTACAGATTTTTTAGGTAAAGTTTGTCGGCTTTGGGAAAAGTCTATTTTTCAATTTAATAAAGAAAAAATAAGAACTGTAGCATTTCGAACAGGCATTGTTTTAGCTAAAAATGGAGGTGCTTTAAAGAAAATGAAAACACCCATTATTTCACTACTTGGAGATGGTAAACAATACATGCCTTGGATTCATATAGATGACTTATGTGAATTATATATAAAGGCCATAGAAGACACTAATTTTGAAGGAGCTTACAACGCAGTATCAACCGAGTATCAATCCAATATTTCATTCTCAAAAGCACTGGCAAAAATACAGAAGCGTCTTTTTATACCAATTGGTGCTCCAAAATTTATTTTAAAATTAATTTTTGGAGAAATGTCAACTATTATTTTGAATGGAAGTAAAGTTTCTGCTAGCAAGATTAAGCAAACTGGTTTTAAATTTAAATTTGAAACCTTAGAAGATTCACTAAAAAATTTAATATGAAAACACAACTTATAATCCTTTTATTTACTTTTTCTATGCTACAACAAGATACATATAAAATAGATTTTGGAGCAACAAAGAAAGGAAATTCTTGGAGTGTCGTTAACGACGGTGTTATGGGTGGGCTCTCTAGAGGAAGTATGAAATTAACTGAAAACAGTATTCTTTTTAGAGGAGACATATCGCTAGATAATAATGGTGGTTTTTCATCTTTACGCCGTTCTTTTTCTGAATTTGATATCTCTAACTTTAATGATATTGAAATTAGGTATCGATCAACTGGCATCTCTTTAGCTTTAACTTTTGCAGTAAGTAGGCGATGGTATGTCCCTAATTATAAAGTAAGTCTTGATGGAACTTCTTCTAAATGGAAAACTACAACTATTAAGCTTACAGATTTCAAAAAGCACTATATTGGTAAAGCTATGAACGAGCAACTTAAGAAAGAAACTTTAAAAGAAATTATTAGAATTGGTTTGATTACTGATGAAAAAAAATATGGAAGTTTTGAATTTGAGGTAGACTATATTAAATTCAGATAAAAAAATCCACCAATTAGTGGATTTTTAAATACTATTTGCAAGTTTTATATACTGTTTTTTTGCTTCCTCTTGTGACATTCCGTTAAGTTGCCTCCAAGCATTTAATTTAAAAACATCTATTACGTCTATTTCTCTATCATAAGAGAAAGAATCACCAACTACCGCTTGTTTGTAATAAGCATAAAGTTTAAGCATTATATCAGGTGCTAAAACTTCTTCTAATTTAGCTGTTTTTTTTAAAGCTTTTTTAAAACTTATATCTAAACTGTCATTCATTATTTTTCAGCAATTACTTGAACTCCACCTTTGACCTTATCACCAATATTTACATTTAATTTAGTGCCTAATGGTAAAAAAATATCAACTCTACTTCCAAACTTTATAAAACCGGCATCTGTTCCTTGTATAACTTTTTTCCCTTCTTTTGCATAGTTTACAATTCTTTTAGCTAAAGCACCTGCAATTTGCCGATATAATACTTCTCCAAAGACTAAATTATCTATAACTATTGTTGTTCTTTCATTTTCTGTTGAAGCTTTTGGATGCCAAGCTACCAAGTATTTTCCAGGATGATATTTACTATATTTTATAATTCCATTTAATGCGTATCTAGTAACATGTACATTAATTGGCGACATGAATATAGACACTTGAAGTCTTTTCCCTTTAAAATATTCTGGTTCTTCAACTTCTTCAATAACTACAACTTTTCCATCTACTGGGGCTACTATATGTCTATCATTAATATCTGTAATTCTTTTAGGGTTTCTAAAAAATTGAAGAACAATAATTAAAAACAGCAACAGTAAACTTTGAACTAATTTTAACAACCAAAACAATTCTATAAATTTTTCTGAAAATAAAATCCCCATCAAAACAACTAAAAATGTTAAAATAATAATCTTATAACCTTCTCTGTGAAAACTTAACATTTTTTTTTAAATTAAATAATTTATATACAAATATACAAATGGAGCTACAAACAATAAGCTGTCTAATCTATCTAATAATCCACCATGACCCGGCATAATAGTTCCACTATCTTTAATTTTAGCTTGTCTTTTAAATTTTGATTCTACTAAATCACCTATGGAACCAAATATAGAAGCTATTAATGAAACTACTATCAATTGAGTTAGGGATAAAAAATTTTCAAAATGTGATAGCATAAATGCAGTAATTAGTGTAAAAATTACACCTCCTAGAAAGCCCTCAACAGTTTTTTTTGGTGAGATACTTTCAAATAATTTTTTTTTGCCAAAATTTTTTCCGACAAAAAAAGCAAAACTATCATTTACCCAAATAAAGAAAACCAATGATAGTATAATTGATTCTTCATACTCACCATTTACAAATGGAAGTAAAATTAAAAAGACAAAAGACAAAAGTAAATATCGGATAGATATGTCTAATTTCTGAATTGTATTTGAAGGATAAGTCTTTTTTTTTAGAAAAAGGTTTATCAATAGATGAATAGATCCGGACAGACATAATATGAGTAAAATATGACTTATTAAAGAAGACTTAAAATTAGGATATTGCAAATATATCAGAACTAAAAATAGTATATATATTAGAAAGTTTTTATATTTTATTATCATGAAAAACTCCCATATACAGACAAAACCAAACATTATAATGAGCCCTAAATATGATTCTTTTGAATAAATGATAGCACCAATAAAAAGCACTGTATAAATAAGTCCAGAAATTCCTCTCTTAAGAAGGTTTGTCATATTATAAATCTTCTAAAAGTAATAAATATAAATTCTTCGAGTTGCTATTACCATAATTTAAAAAATTATCATCTTCCTTTTCTATACGGTATTTCCTTACCGCACTTATATTTGTGGGTATACTTTCTTTACAGTTCGTTTTAATTCCTGTTAAACCTTCTCCTCTATCTTTTACAAATTGACTTGTTTTTGCAAAAACTATAAAATCATCTGTTAAAGAAGATATTTTGTGTGTAATCAGTTGGTTAGATGAAAAAAGAATGTCTCCATTATCAGAGATTAAGTGTTCACAAGTTGTAAAAAAAGGCTTTGTTATGTCTACCTCTCTCTGAACAGTAACATTTAATTTTGTTAGAAAAACTTTAATAGCTTCATCAAAACATATAATTATATTCCAATTATTTTCAGACAAAATTTTAGTTAAGTTATTAATAATTTCTTTTTCAGAAACACAATAAAGAAACTTACCTCCTTTGGCAATAAAATTATTAACAAAAACATCCTCTAAAGATAAATTAACCCTTGGATTGATAGTCACTTCTTCTTTTGTTGGTTTGTTACCTTTAAATAATTTTTTCAAAAAATTCATTTAAAAAATAATTTTTTCTGGTTAGTTGTCCTCTTTGACTTCTTTGTCTTTTTTGACCTCTTTATCTTCTTTGTCTTCTTTGTCTTCTTTATCTTCTTTAGCTTCTGTTTGTTTGATAACATTCTCTTCTGCTTTTATCTCTGTAAGCTCATCCTCAAAAGGCCTTTTCCCGAAAATTTTCATCAAATCATCTTTAAAAATAACCTCTTTTTCTAATAATAACTCAGCTAAAGTGGATAACTTTTCTTTATTATTATCAAGAATTTCAATAGCTCTTTGATATTGTAATTCTATCATTTTAGAAATTTCTTCATCTATAGTTTTTGCTGTATTTTCACTATATGGCTTTACAAATGAGTCATTACCTGATGAATCGTAATAAGTTATGTTTCCAACCTTTTCATTCAAACCATAAACAGTTACCATAGCTCTGGCCTGTTTAGTTACTTTCTCTAAATCACTTAATGCTCCTGTTGAAATTTTATTAAAAATTATTTTTTCAGCAGCCCTTCCACCAAGAGTAGCACACATTTCGTCTAACATTTGTTCTGTCTGAACTATCATTCTTTCCGCAGGTAAATACCATGCTGCTCCTAGGCTTTGACCTCTTGGAACAATTGTAACTTTTACTAATGGCGCTGCATGTTCTAGCATCCAACTAACTGTTGCATGACCTGCTTCGTGAAATGCTATTGTTTTTTTCTCTTTTGGAGTAATAACTTTATTTTTCTTTTCCAAACCTCCAACAATTCTGTCTACAGCATCTAAGAAATCTTGATGATGTATTGCTTTTTTGTTACCTCTTGCTGCAATTAAAGCTGCTTCATTACACATGTTTGCGATATCAGCACCAGAAAAACCAGGAGTTTGCTGTGCTAAAAATTCAATCTTAACATCATCAGCTAATTTCAAAGGTTTTATGTGTACTTCAAAAATTTCTTTTCTTTCCTTAATATCTGGTAGGTCTACGTAGATTTGTCTGTCAAAACGTCCTGCTCTCATTAAAGCTGAGTCTAATACGTCTGCCCTATTAGTTGCTGCTAATACGATAACATTTACATCTGTACCAAAACCATCCATTTCTGTCAATAATTGATTCAGAGTATTTTCACGTTCATCATTTCCACCTGTCATGCTGTTTTTTCCACGAGCTCTTCCAATGGCATCTATTTCATCAATAAAAATTATAGATGGTGATTTTTGAGCAGCCTGCTTAAATAAATCTCGAACTCTAGAAGCTCCTACTCCTACAAACATTTCTACAAAATCTGACCCTGATAATGAGAAAAAAGGAACTTCTGCTTCACCTGCTACTGCTTTTGCCAATAATGTCTTACCTGTTCCGGGAGGTCCAACTAATAATGCACCTTTAGGTATTTTTCCACCTAAAGCTGTATATTTACCTGGGTTTTTTAAGAAATCTACAATTTCTTGTACTTCCTCTTTTGCACCTTCTAAACCAGCTACATTTTCAAAAGTTGTTTTTACTTTTGTGTCTTTATCAAATAATTTAGCTTTTGACTTCCCTATGTTAAAAATTTGACCACCGCCTCCGCCGCTCCCTCCTCCTGACATTCTTCTCATGAAGAAAATCCAAATGGCAATTAGTAGGATAAAAGGTAAAAAACCAATAATAGACTCAAAAAAACTACCTCTAGAATCTGAATCTACATCAAAATCTAAATTTTTATTTACCCTATATTGATTTAATTTATTTTCAAAATTTTGTAAATCTCCAAAATCGTATTGAAATAACGGGGATCCTTTTCTAAATAGAGGGGATGTCGCTTGTTGTTTGTATTTTTCTTTCGTTTCAGCTTCTTTTTTGATATAAACCTCAGCTATATTTTTATTTATGATGAGAATTTTACCCACATCATTGGATTCTAATATTTTGAAAAACTTATTAGTTGAAATTTTCTTTGTAGAAAATGAGGCTTCATTGATAAAACTAATTCCTATAATAGCAACAAAAATCGCTCCATAAATCCAGTACATGTTGAACTTAAATTTAGGCACATTTGGTGTTGAATTTTTATTCTTTTCGCTCATCTATTTTTTTTTAAACAGGATTTATTTCAGTTATTTTTGCATCTCCCCATAGGCTTTCTATATCATAGAATTCTCTTATTTGCTTTTGGAAAACATGCACTACTACATTTACATAATCCATCAAAATCCATTCTGAATTATTTTGACCTTCAATATGCCAGGGCTTATCTTTTAATTCTTTACTAACTAATTTCTGAATAGATCCAGTTATTGCATTCACTTGTGTATTTGAATTTCCTGAACAAATAATAAAATAATCGCATACAGTGTTCTCAATTTGTCTTAAGTCTATCAATTGAATGTCATCTCCCTTTACATCATCAATACCCTTTATAATTACAGATATTAGCTCATCTGTACTAACTGGTTTTTTTACCATTAATTTTTTTATATTTAATACAAAGTTATTATTTTTTTGCGAGTATATTGCGTAGTATTTAATTAGTTTACACTTTCTTTAACACTTGAGATTAATCAAAATTAATGCCACCAACTCTACCAATTCTTTTTTAAAAGAATTGGCTCAAAATTCTTCGCTTGAAGAGTACACTATTGCTGTTGCAAACACTCAAACTTCTGGACGAGGACAAATGAACAACTCATGGACATCCGAACCATATAAGAACCTAACATTCAGCATATTCACCCATTTAAAAAAACTTAAAATAAAAGATCAAGCCTATCTAAACTTTGCTATTTCATTAGCTATCTACGATACTCTTTTAACATATAATATTCCGAAATTATGCATTAAGTGGCCCAACGACATTATGTCAGCTAAAAAAAAGATCTGTGGAATTCTGATTGAAACCACCTTTTCTCATCTAAAAATAAAAAATACAATTATTGGAATTGGGTTAAATGTAAATCAAGAAAAATTTCCTGAGGAACTTTTTAATGCAAGCTCTTTAAAAAATATTTTAAAAAAAGATATAGACATTGAACCTCTGATGAATAAAATAGTAGAAAAAATTAAGTACAGAATCTCTTCTATTGAATTGGGAAACCTTAGTCAAACCCATGAAGAGTATCATGAAGCTTTATACAAGAAAGGTATTCCAACTACTTTTATAGATAAAAAGGCAAATCAACTTTTTATGGGTATTATTATTGGAGTTTCATCTGTTGGAAATTTACAAATACAATTAGAAGACAATACTACAGTTGAATATGGACTTAAAGAGGTTTCATTTGCTAAAGTTTAGCAATATTTTCTGTAAGAGTGTCAATAAAGCTGGTCAATGGTTTTTTAACCATCATAGCCATCATAGGATTAAAATCTCCTTCAAATTGTAATTGAACATTGCTGGAGTTTTCAGAAATAGTAGATATATTAGCTTCTAATGTAAACGCTAATTTACTGCTAGCAGCACCTAAACTTACTTTAGAATATTCAACACTATTCCCTAAAGCAAGCCTAATTTCTGGCATTCCTTTTAATGCAAATAAAAATGAATCCCCATCAACTTCAAATTTTTGTGTACTTGACGGCATAAGTAATTCAAAATTTTCTAGCATCATGAAAAACTCATAGGCTTCTTTTGATGATTTCGCTATCTCTACTTTTTTTCCTTCAATATTCATATGCTTATGATTTCCAGTTTCCAGGGTCTTTTCTCCACTCAGACAATGTCTCTAATTCTTTTTCAGTAATATATTTACTATCCATCGCTTGTTCTAACAAATGAGAATAATTACTCAACGTAGTTAAAGCTACATTGCTATTTTTAAAATTATCAGTAGCAATATCAAATCCATAAGAGAAAATAGCAACCATTCCTTTTACTACTGCTCCAGACTCTTTTAAAGCTTTTACAGCATTTAAGCTGCTTTTCCCAGTACTTATTAAGTCTTCAATTACCACTATATTTTGGCCACTTTCTAAATGACCTTCTATTTGATTTTTGCGACCATGATTTTTAGGCTCTGGTCTTACATAAATAAATGGAACACCAAGTTCTTGAGCTACTAAAATACCGATAGCTATGGCTCCTGTGGCTACTCCAGCAATTACATCTGGCTTGCCATATTGTAACTCTACAATTTTTGCAATTTCTTCTTTTAGGAATACACGAACAGGGGGGTAAGATAACGTAACTCTATTATCGCAATAAATTGGAGACTTCCATCCTGAAGCCCATGTAAATGGATCTGATGGGCTTAACTTTATAGCTTTCACTTTAAGTAAAACTTCTGCTGTTTTTTTTGCTGTATCTTTGTGTAAAATCATGTAGGCAAATGTATAAAGTTTTTATTAATGAAAGACCTATTATTTTAACAGATTCTTTGTTTTTAGAAAGTGATTTTGATCTGCTACACTTCAAAAACGCCATCATTTCAGAAATCATTCATAAAATAACAGAAGGAAGAATCAAAGGTATAGTATTGCTCTGTTCTGACCTTCAAAAATCTTGGGAAGATTTTAAAAGTAATTTTAAAGTGATTAGCGCTTCGGGTGGTTTAGTTTTAAATGAACAAAGAGAATTTTTATTTATTTTTAGAGGAGGTAAATGGGACCTTCCTAAAGGAAGAATTGAAAAAGGAGAACAAATTAAAGAAGCGGCTTTGAGAGAAGTTAAAGAAGAATGTGGTGTTTCTAAACTTATATTAGGTGAATTTTTAATTACTACCTATCATGTTTTCTTTCAAAACAATCAAAATAGATTAAAAGAAACTCATTGGTTTCATATGGAAACGACTACTGAAGAAGTTTTAACACCTCAACTAGAAGAAGGAATTACCGTCGCCATATTTAAAAATAAAAAAGATTCTGTAGCTGCATTAGAAAATAGCTATGGAAATATTCATTTGGTTTTTAGAGCATTTTATCAAAAGTAACATTCTAATTATTAGTTCTTTCAATCCTGTAATTTCATAAAGCACTCTATGAGTGTTTCATTTATTCTACTATCTTTGCCGACTTCTAAAAAAACCCAATAAAACATGAATGCATTCGTTAGAAAAAGAGTAAAAAACGCACAAAATGATATTCTTTCGGGAATCACAGTAGCTTTAGCACTGGTTCCAGAAGCAGTAGCTTTTGCATTTGTTGCTGGTGTAGATCCCCTGGTTGGTTTGTACGCGGCATTTATGGTAGGCTTAATTACTGCTGTTTTTGGTGGAAGACCCGGAATGATTTCTGGAGCAACAGGAGCATTAGCTGTTGTAATGGTGAGCTTAGTAAGCGAGGGAAATGCTATGGGAGCAGAGAGTGAAAATCTTGGTTTGTACTATCTTTTTCTAACAGTAATTTTAATGGGGGTTATTCAGGTATTGGCTGGAGTTTTAAAACTTGGAAAATTTGTTCGTTTGATACCTCATCCAGTAATGATGGGCTTTGTAAACGGATTGGCTATTGTTATTTTCTTATCCCAACTTGGCATGTTTAAAACTACTGTTGGTGGTGAAAAAGTTTGGCTTGAAGGCCAGAACTTATATATGATGATTGGTCTAGTTGGGCTAACGATGTTGATTATGTGGGGATTGCCAAAAATCAAGGCAACAAAAAAATTACCTGAAGCATTAATTGCTATTTTGGTGGTAGCCGGTATTGTGATCTTTTCTAATCTAGATGTTGCAACTGTTGGATCTTTTATAAGTGATGGTGGTGGAGACGGTTTAAAAGGTGGACTTCCAGTTCCAGTATTAGATACCTTTTCTAAAATTCCAATGAATTTAGAGACTTTCTTATTTATTCTTCCGTACGCAGGGATTCTTGCTGCTATTGGATTAATAGAATCTTTGATGACTCTTAATTTAGTAGATGATTTAACAGAAACACGCGGAAATTCTAATCGTGAGTGTATCGCACAGGGTGGTGCAAATATTGTTACAGGCTTCTTCGGAGGAATGGGTGGTTGTGCTATGATTGGGCAATCCATCATCAATATTAAAGGCGGTGGTAGAGGACGTTTGTCTGGAATTACCGCTGCAGTAATGTTATTAATCTTTATATTATTTGCTTCTTCCTATATAGAACAAGTTCCAATTGCCGCATTAGTAGGAGTAATGTTTATGGTTGTTATTGGCACCTTTGCTTGGTCTAGTTTTAGGATTATGAACAAGATTCCTGTTTCAGATCTCATTGTTTTGATTTTAGTTTCTGGACTGACTGTTGTTTTTGATCTAGCAATTGCTGTTATTGCAGGAGTAATTGTAAGTGCCTTGGTTTTCTCTTGGGAAAATGCAAGACGTATTAGAGCTAGAAAACGCATTAGAGAAGACGGAACAAAAGTATATGAGATATGGGGGCCATTGTTCTTTGGAAGCATTACTGCTTTTAATGATAAATTTGATGTAAAAAATGATCCAGACTCAGTAGAAATTGATTTTGTAGAATCTAGAGTCTCTGATCATTCTGCTTTGGAAGCAATTTTCGTACTCGTTGAAAAATACCAAGCTGCTGGAAAAAAAATCACACTAAAACATCTGAGTGCAGATTGTAAGATATTATTATACAAAGCAAGCCCTATTTTTCATCAAATAATTGAAGAAGATATTGATGATCCTCGGTATCATTTGGTAGCAAATCCAGAAAAATTCCCAAAGTCACTTTCTGAATATAAGTTTTAACAAATAAGCTTTTCGTTGAAGGTTTTGTTGGGTCTTAAATTACTAAACCATTCCATGATCAGACAACGGTAAAGATCTTACTCGTTTCCCTGAAGCATTAAAAATAGCATTGGTAATAGCAGCTGAAACTGGCGGTACTCCGGGCTCTCCAACTCCTGTTGGATCTTCGTCATTATCAACTAAATGAACATGAATATTTGGTGCATCTATCATTCGTGTCATTTGATAATCGTGAAAATTACTTTGTTCTACAGCCCCATTTTTAGTAGATATTTTTCCAAACATAGTGAGAGACACTCCAAAAATTGCTGCGCCTTCCATTTGATTGATCACGGCATCTCTATTGACATACATTCCACAATCTAATACAGAATAGATATTTTCTACTTTCACTTTTTCGCTTTTTACAGAAACCTCTACTACAGTTGCTACATAACTATAGAAACTATAATGAATGGCAACGCCCATACCATGACCCTCTGGTAATTTTCTTCCCCAATTTGATAACTTTTTTGCTTCTATCAAAACATTTTTCAATCGTGCTACATTGAATGGATGAGGAGATGTTGCCATTGAAACTTTATCTTTCCCTAACAAATATAATCGGAACTCAATAGCGTCTTTTCCTGAAGCGATTGCTAATTCATCCACAAAAGAATTGACTCCAAATCCACTAATAATATTAGAAACCGAACGCAACCATCCAATTCGTAAATGAGATTCTGCTTTTGCATTTTCTATTTGCACATTTTCTATTTCATATGGATTATTGGTAAACCCCATTCCTAACTCAAAACCAGCTATATAATTAGACATTGGCTTAAAACTAGAGGTGATAGATGGGAATGCTACGCGGTGCAACCACCCTGTTACTTTCCCGTTTTCATCTAATGATCCTTTTAAATATTGTGCATTTTGAGCATGGTAAAAACTATGTTGAATATCATCTTCACGAGTCCAAACTACTTGTACAGGTGCTTTTATTTTTTGAGACAATGCAACAGCCTCCACTACAAAATCTGATTTTGATTTTCGACCAAAGGCACCTCCTAACATCATTACATTAATGGTAATATCTTCTAATGCAAACCCAAAGAAATGAGCAATTTCAGCTTGTACTGTTTGAGGATCTTGAACTGGCGCCCAAACATCACATTTCCCGTCACGAACCCATGCCAAAGCATTTGGCACTTCCATTGGTACGTGAGCTAAATGAGGCATTGTATAAGTTGCTTCAATTACTTTATCTGCATTGTTAAAAGCCTTCTCTATACTTCCTTTGAAAGGCGGAACTACTTTTGCTTTATTGTGAATTCTACTGATTAATTTTTCTTTAAACTTCTCTGTATCATACGATTCATTTATACCAGACTCCCACTCAACATTCAAATTATTTTTTCCTTGAAAAGCAGACCATGTATTGTTTGCAATTACAGCTACACCACCCAACATACCAAAAAACTGTCCTGCCGGAGGTATTAATCTATCTAATTGAACCACCTGTTCTACTCCAGTAATTTCTGTTGCCTCAAAGGGGTCAAAACTTTTTACAGATCCAAAAGTAACGGGGCTTCTAGCTATCGCTGCAAATTTCATGTTTGGTAATCGAGCGTCTAATCCGTAGTTGGCTTTTCCATGAAGGAAATCTTCCATATCTATTCCACGAACTACTTTTTTTCCTATATATTTAAAATCCTTTTTGTCTTTTAATATTATGTTTTCATCAGAAGGAATAGCAATTGTTTTTGCTTCTTCTACCAAATCACCAAAAAACACTTTTTCTCCTGTTGAACTATTTACTACAAAATGATTTTCTGCTTTACAATCTGAAGCAGCTATGTTCCATTTTTTAGCAGCTGCTTGTTCTAAGATAGAACGAGCCATTGCTCCCATTTTTCGCATGGGTTTTAACAGTGTTCTAATACTTCTTGAGCCGTCTGTATTTTGATTTCCAAATTTTGCATCACCTGTTGCTTGTTGCACAGTAATATATTGCCAATCTGCCTCCAAATCTTCAGCAATAGCTGAAGCCATAGAAGTTCTTATGCCTTGTCCCATTTCTGAACGCGCAACAACAATTGTTACTGTACCATCTTTCTGCAATTGAATAAAAAGATTTGGAACAAAAGAAATTCCATCCTCTAAAGTATTCACAACTACTTTATCTGCAGAAACATTACATCCAAGAAGTAGACCTCCAGTTGCTAAACCAAATATTTTTACAAAATCTCTTCGTTTCATTTCTATCTTTTCCATTAGACTTGTTTTTTAAGTTCAACTGCTTCTTTTATTGCCTTTTTAATTCGAACATAGGTTCCACACCTACAAATATTTCCACTCATAGCATTGTCTATATCATTATCTGTTGGATTTTCATTGGTGTCTAATAATTCAGCTGCAGAAATTAACTGACCAGATTGACAATAACCACATTGTGGTACGCTATTGTCTCGCCAGGCTTGTCGTAAAGCTATAAGACTATCTGAAGTGCCTTCAATGGTTGTGATATTTTTACCAACACCTTGGCTAACCATGGTGCTACATGAACGAACAACTGTTCCATCTATCATAATAGAACAGGCTCCACATTGTGCAATCCCACAACCAAACTTGGTTCCTGTAAGCCCGATTAAATCTCTTATTGCCCATAATAAAGGCATGCTTTCTGGAGCATTAACTTGATAGTCTTGTCCGTTTATTGTAAGTGTTTGCATGGTAGGTTTTATTAGATGAACAAGTTAGTAAAAATAATGCTTTATAAAAACTTGTTTTGCCTATTCATAGGCTTTATAAATAGGTAGTAAAAAATGTGCTTTTTCGTAATGTAAACTTCTTTTGTAAATAAAGTTTAACTGAGCTCTTGGGTTTTTCTCAAAATCTTTATCTGTAGCCATCTTAGCTTCAAAGGCGTCTTTAATAGTGGTATTTTCTTTTAAAATTTGTTCGGCAACATTTTCAAAAACATAGCCAGAATAGCCTTCTTTTTGCTGTAAAACACTGTCAAAAAAATTCCAATTAAAAAAAGAATCAGTAGCTTCTGGTTCTAAGGTTTCCATTATATATCTTGCTCCTTTCTGATGAACGGGTATATATAGATCTCCTTTTGAAAAATGAACAGCATTCGAATCAATTTTTACTGATGTATTATGGTGTAAATAATGCCCCTCGTATGCACTTGTTCTTGTTTTATAATCATCTATATGAAGTGTTTCAACAACTAAAGTGGTGTCTTTTTTAAACTGAGTATAAAAAATCTGATTGTTTTTTAAACGCTCTACTACACGATGCCATCCTTGTTTTAAAATATACGCTTTTGGAATAGTAATTTCTTTTGTTGATCTGTATTCATTGAAATAATCTACAGGCTCTAAATATGGCTTTGAAGCATCATATAACAAACGTTTTCCGTTGGTTACTTTACTATCCATTATTTCTCCTTCATAGCCTCTAAATTGAATAACAGAGGGTTCCTTTTTTGGATCAATTTCAAATGTAATTGGATATATCTTCTTTTTTAAAATTTTATCAATCGCATTTTTACGAACTATTTTTATATCTACAGAACGTTCTTCAGTAAAATCTAACATAGATAAAAGCAACTCATAGGTTTGCTCTACACGAATTTTATAGGGCTTTAACATATGTGTCTCAACCATCATTCCTAAAGTATTAAACAAGGTTGTGTATCCTGTAGAATATCTAGGAGAGTCATAAAATTGTGACCATCCTTCTTTTGGAGTACCGCCCCAAACATTTACATAAGGAGTTATTGGGATCTTCTTTTGCATCATAGAGCTTTCTAAAGCAGGTCTCATTTGTGTTTCTATAAACCTCCCCAAATCACCACCTAATTTATTGTGCTGAGTAAATAAATGCGAAATTGCATACTGGTAATCTGCGCCATTACTAACATGATTGTCTATAAATATATCTGGGTCTATGGTATGGAAAATTTCTGCAAAAGCAGCTGCATTTTTAGTGTCTTGCTTTACAAAATCTCTGTTTAAATCGTAGTTTCTGGTATTTCCACGAAATCCGTATTCTTTTGGTCCATTTTGGTTAGCTCTGGTATGTGAATTACGGTTTAGTGATCCACCAATATTGTATATTGGAATGACCATAATTAGTGTATTTTGATAGCTTTTTTTCAAAGAATCATTCTGTACAATATCTCTAAGTAATAACATAGATGCATCTATTCCATCAGATTCTCCTGGATGAATACCATTATTGATTAATACTCTGTTTTTAGTGGAGTTTTTAATCCTATTTAATTGTGTTCTCCCATCAGTATTAAAAACTACGATATGCAGTGGATATCCAGCATCTGTTTCACCCATCTCAAAAAAGGAAATTTCTGGATATGAATTAGAAAGCTCTTTGTAATAACTAATAACGTCAATATACTCAGGCGTTTCTGTTCCTCCAGATTTTTCAAATTGAGTGATAAAGGTATTGTTGCTGTTTTTTTGTTGACATGTTAAACAAGTAAGAGCTAATAAAAGAATCCCTAATTTTTTCATTTTTTAAGACTCTATTTTAGAAGGAACGGAACTGGGTACTAAAGAAGAAACATCTCCTCCATTAATTAGAACCTCTCTTACAATAGATGATGACATATGAGAAGTTTTTGCTGCAGTTAATAAAAATATAGTTTCTATGGGTGCCAAATCTCTGTTGGTATGGGCAATGGCTTTTTCAAATTCAAAATCTGCTGGATTTCGAAGACCTCTTATGATATAATCAATAGCATGTGTTTTGCAAAAATCTACGGTTAAGCCTTTGTATGCGATAACTTTTACATTGTCATATTCTTGAAAGCATTCTTCAATAAATTTTTTTCTTTGTTCTATAGAAAACATATATTTCTTATTAGAATTAATTCCAATTGCAATTATGATTTCATCAAACAAAGGAATTGCACGTGTAATAACATCTTCGTGACCCAGTGTAATTGGATCAAATGAACCTGGAAAAACTGCTTTTTTCATATGGTTTAATTTAGCGCCATCTGAATGGCATTATCAAATAAATCTGTGAGACTGATGGAAGCTTCTTTTGCTTGTTGCGGCAATAAACTTTCCATTGTCATTCCAGGCACTGTATTTATTTCTAAAAAATGAGGTTCTCCATCAACAATTATAAATTCAGATCGTGAGAATCCTTTCATATTTAAAACTTGATATACTTTTGTTGCCAATCTTCCTACTTTCTCTTTTTCAGTTGCTGATATTCTTGCAGGTGTAATTTCTTCTGATTTTCCTTCATATTTAGCTTCATAATCAAAGAAATCATTTTCAGAAACAATTTCTGTAATTGGCAAAACGGTTAGTTTTCCTTGATATTCAATAACACCAACGGAAATCTCTGTACCATCTAAAAAAGACTCAATTAAAATCTCTTCATCTTCTTGGCATGCTTTTTCTATAGCTACTTTTAAATTTTCTTCTTTATATACTTTAGAAATTCCAAAGCTGGAACCCGCTCTATTGGGCTTCACAAAACATGGCAACCCAACTTTTTTAATAATTCTACCTGTATCTATTTTATCTCTTTGATGCAAATAAAAGGACTTCGCAATTGGTATTCCGTATTCTTTTACAACACTTAGGGTATCTCGTTTATTAAAAGTAAGAGCCATTTGATAAAATGGTGCCGAGGTATGTTTAATTCCTAACAAATCAAAATAAGCAATTAGTGCACCGTTTTCACCTGGATCACCATGAATTGCGTTAAAAACGCAATCAAATTGTATGTGTTCTTCGTCTATAATTACTGAAAAATCATCCTTAAGAACACAATATTCTTGTTTATTGTGTTTGACAAACCATTTCTCTTTTAAAATATAAACTTTATACAAAGCATATTTACTGGCATCTAATGAATTAAAGACTACCTCACCGCTTTTTAAAGAAATTTCTACTTCGGAGGAATACCCTCCCATGACAATGGCAATTTTTTTTTGCATTTATCTGTTGGTTTACACACAAACTTAGTTAAAATTTCGTTGATAGATAAAAGAATTGTCAAATCGATTAATTCTATTTTTACACTACATTTGTATCATCTAAAAAAAGAAAAAAAATGAGCTTCTTTAGATTTTTAAAAAGCAAGTCCTTTTTTACCCAAATAGCTATAGCTATAATCATCGTTTTATTATTGATTGTGGGTTTAAAATGGTGGCTAGGTTTCACAACCAATCACGATCAAAAAATTCAGGTCCCCGACTTAAATAAAATGTCTTTATCTCTTGTAGAAACAACATTAAAAGAATTGAACTTAGATTTTTTAGTTATAGACTCTGTAAGCTATAACCCTAACTATCCAAAAAGATCAGTCATTGAACAAACTCCCGAACCTGGTGATTTTGTAAAAGAAAAGCGTAAAATTTACCTCACTTTAAATCCTTCTAAATATAGAGATATTTCCATACCTAACTTAAACGGACGTTCAAAACGTCATGCAATAACTCAGTTAAAATCTATTGGTTTTAAAATTGGAGAGTTTTATTATGTTCCAGATATTGGAAAAAATGTTGTTCGTGGATTAAAATCTGATGGGAAAAAATTAAAGGTGGGATCAAAGCTTGAGAAAAATACGATTATCGATTTAATTTTAGGTGATGGAAAGCAACAATAAATTATGATAGAAAATTTTACTCCAGAATTAGAGAATGATGAATTATATGAGCATCATAGAGTCATTGCTACCGATGGACAAGTTCCGCTCCGTGTTGATAAATTCCTAATGAACTTTATTGAAAACGCTACTAGAAACAAATTACAACAAGCCGCGAAAGCAGGGAATATTTTAGTAAATGATGTTGCCGTTAAGTCTAATCATAAAGTGAAGCCTAAAGATATTGTTAGAATTTTACTAGCACATCCACCACATGAAAACTTATTAGTTGCAGAAGACATTCCTATAGATGTAGTGTATGAAGATGAAACCTTAATGGTTGTTAACAAACCTGCTGGTATGGTGGTTCATCCTGGTCATGGGAATTATTCTGGCACCCTGGTAAATGGTCTAATTCATCATGTAGAAAATTTACCCACAAATAGCAATGAACGCCCTGGCTTAGTTCATAGGATAGATAAAGACACCAGCGGTTTGCTAGTTGTTGCTAAAACAGAATTTGCCATGGCACATTTGTCAAAACAATTTTTTGACAGAACAACCAATCGTAAATACCTTGCTCTGGTATGGGGTAATATGGAAGATGATGAAGGAACGATTGAAGGAAATATTGGTCGTAGTTTTAAAAACCGTCTTCAGATGGATGTTTTTCGTGACGGTGACTTTGGTAAACATGCGATTACTCATTATAAAGTTTTAGAGCGTTTCACTTATGTAACCTTGGTGGAATGTAAATTAGAAACAGGGAGAACTCATCAAATTAGAGCACATTTTAAATACATTGGTCATACTTTATTTAATGATGAACGATATGGTGGAGATGATATTTTAAAAGGAACCACCTTTACAAAATACAAACAATTTGTAGAGAATTGCTTTAAAGTATTGCCAAGACAAGCTTTGCATGCGAAAACACTTGGTTTTAGACACCCAATTACCAAAGAAATGATGCAATTTGATTGTGACATCCCTCAAGACATTACCGATTGTTTAGAGAAATGGAAAACATACACCCTCAATTCTAAAGAATAATTTTTAGTTGTAATCTTAGGTGTTAAAATTCTACTGATTAAAATATTTATCTCTGAAAAATTGACAAATTCTTTTAGTATCTTTATTTTTTACTTGCTAATACATTCAATTTATGAAAATAATTATTTCTCCAGCAAAATCTCTAGATTTCGAAAGCAGTGCAAAAACCAGTGTATACACGCAGCCCTCGTTTTTAAAAGAATCTTCACTACTAAATGGAAAACTAAAGGTTTTATCAAAAAAAAAGTTGAGTGATTTAATGAAAATATCTCCAGCCCTAGCAGATTTAAATTACGATAGAAATCAGAACTGGCATCAACCTTTTTCTTTAAAAAACTCTAAACAAGCCATTTATGCTTTTACAGGAGAGGTTTTTAGAGGCATTGATATTGCATCACTTGCTGAAGAAAAAATACCGCTTTTACAAGATCGTCTTCGGATTTTATCCGGCCTTTATGGTCTCTTAAAACCTTTAGATTTAATTCAACCCTATAGACTAGAAATGGGAACACGAATAAATATTGGGAAAGCTGACAATCTTTACAAGTTTTGGGATTCAAATTTGGCTGATGCATTAAATAATGAAATGAAAGACAGTGATTTACTTATAAATCTAGCTAGTTCAGAATACTTTAAAGCAGTTCCAAAAAAAGTATTAAAAACTCCTATGATTACTCCGGTATTTAAAGAATTAAAAAATGGAGACTACAAAATTGTCATGACATATGCTAAAAAAGCACGTGGTTTGATGGTTAGATATATCATTGAGAATGATGTAAACACACTAGAAGAGTTAAAAGGGTTTCATACTGAAGGCTATGCTTTTACAGAGTCTTTATCAACAGAAACAGAATTAGTCTTTACTAGGTAGAACTTATTGTTTCATTCTATTCATCACCCATACATGAGGAGCTGTAACAGCAAATAGAATAATAAAAATCATAGAGTTAAATAGACTTTCACTGAAATAGTAGTAAGCTATAACCAAACCAGTGATACTTATTAACCAATAAACAAAGGCTGTTTTAAGGTATTCCAACATTGTTTTGAACGTATACCCACCTGATAAAAATTTTGTTTGATCTAAAATAGATGGGATGCTGTGCCATAACACAAAATAAATGGCAAAACCCAAGATGAGAGAACTTGATTTAAAAACTAAATACAATAATAAAATATAAAACAATTCTCTGACAATTTGAATCTTTGGTTTTATTTTTCTTGTGAACTGATAAGCAATAAGTATTATTAATAGTAAAGAAGTGGAAACCAACATGGTTTCAATCCAACTATTTGGAATAATCTCACCAGTTAAATTTCGCATAATAACTTCAACATCTTTGAGGTTCTCAATGAATATAAGAGAAAAAATAAGCATTCCATACACAACATAAATAATCGATTTAACATACTTAGATCCTGTAAATTTATTTTCAAGATGTTGTTCACCAAAATGATACGAACTTAAAATGACAAAAAACAAAATAGCAACAAAAGAATTTATGAGATAACAGGCAATGCATAACAGAATTAAAAACAGATAAAAACTGGTTGATTTTATTAAATCAATAGTATTTTTTTTTTGCTTTTTTAGGATAGTAAAATCATTAGAGCCGTGAATGATACCTATTGATAAAACGATGACATACGCTATTGAATCTTCTATAATTTGACCAAATTGGATACTTACCCAAAATAGTAAAAATGTAAAAAAAATCATAAAATCTTGATATTTTGTATTCAAATCCTGATATTTTAATCAAAGTTAATATTTTTTTTGTATTTTCGTTCGGGTTATTTTAAAAAAACCTAAACAATATTAATCATTAACAAATCAATTTTTTTATGAATTATTTTAACTTAATTGCAATGGCTGTCCCTACGGACGGCACAGGATTTACTTTCTGGCTTGGAGCTATGGCTATGATGGCAGCATCTGTGTTTTTCTTCTTATCAATGAACAGTGTTGACGCTAAATGGAGAACATCTCTATTAGTTTCAGGATTAATTACATTTATTGCTGCAGTTCATTACATGTACATGAGAGACGCTCATGCAGCTGGAGACTCTACTACTGTATTTAGATATGTAGATTGGATTTTAACAGTGCCATTAATGTGTGTTGAATTTTACTTGATACTAAGAGTAGCTGGTGCAACTAAATCACATATGTGGAA
>Ga0209405_1000087_pt1 | contig 76671 bp, 73 predicted proteins | sample COGITO_mtgs_1105_6_FD_184803 | JGI IMG/M metagenome (GOLD analysis project Ga0209405, IMG submission 184803) | Pelagic marine microbial communities from North Sea - COGITO_mtgs_110516 (SPAdes) (version 2) | ecosystem: Environmental > Aquatic > Marine > Epipelagic ...
TCCGGCCCCCGCACTCCTAACTGCCATCCCGACACAGCACTCCTAACTGTCATCCCGACAGAGCACTCCTAACTGTCATGCCGACAGAGCGTTAGCGACGAGGGATCTCAACCCTCCGCAAGATCAGTATTCTTCAAATCAGTCACCAACATACAGCCCGGACTGTGGGTAATGCAAAAGGGCAGTTTGGCGGCAGCTAATGCAACCTGAGGTGTCACACCGCAGGCCCAAAATAATGGGTGTTCACCGTCTTTAATCGTTACAGGATCGCCGTAGTCAGGCTGGGCAATATCTGCAATGCCGATGTCTTGGGGATTGGCATAATGAATGGGTGCGCCATGCACCGAGGGAAAGCGCTCACATATGGCTGCGGCGCGCAGTGCTTCTTCGGGGGCGAAGGGACGCATGCTCACGACCATTTTTCCTGTAAAGGGCCCGACTGGGGCGCAGTCTATATTGGTGGTATACATGGGTACATTGACGCCTTCGGTCACATTGCGCACGTCTAATCCGTCTGCGATTAATGCTTCTTCAAAAGAGAAGGAGCAGCCGAGTAGAAATGCCACTAGGTCATCGCGCCACAGTTCGGAGATATCATTAATTTCTTGGGTGACTATGCCGTTTTCAAATACTTTGTAACTGGGGATGTCAGTGCGGATATCCAGATCGGCACCAAGCTTTGCAATATTGCTCGCGCCTGGTTCTGACATAGCAATAAGGGGGCAGGGCTTGGGGTTGGCTTCGCAAAATTTTAAAAAGTCAGAGGCGGCATCGGCGGGCAAAATAACCAGATTGCACTGCACAAATCCCTGGCAAAAACCGGAGGTGTTGCCACTGTGCTCGCCACTGCGAATTGCCTGACGCAGCTGCGCTGGGGATAGCTCGATATTTTTTGACATCTGTGTACCCTTTATTTTGCGTGCTAAAACGCACCTACTAAAATGCACTTACCAAAAGGTGCTGAGGAGCGCCGACCTTCAATGCACAGAGTCTAGCAGAACATGGCGACTATCGGCACTAGACCTCTGGTGGTATGTTCTGGCGTTATAGCTTGCACTGGCAGGCGCGATGCCTATTTCCAATTCTTGGTCCAGGCGTTCAATACTCGCTCCGCATACCAGTACTGACCATAGCTACCGTTATAGCGCGCCAGTGCATCGGCGAGACGGCCTTTTTCTCTGTCCAAATAATATTTAAGAATGGTGCAGCCATAGCGCAGGTTGGTTTGGGTATGAATAAGATTGTCGTCTGGCCGGCCAATTTCTTTTTTCCAAAAGGGCATTACCTGCATCATGCCCTGAGCACCGGCGGAAGAAACCGCATATTGATTAAAATGACTTTCGACCTCTATTAGGGCCAGTACGATTTCTGGTTGTAGACCTGCTCGGGAGGCTTCTTTGTGAATCAGACGCAGGAGATCGAGGCGGGTCTTTTTATCTTTAATAAGAGTTGCAAGAGAGGGGTCTTTGGAGACCAACCAGACTTCGGCGTCGTAGGCATTATCAAAACTGTCTGCGGCGGCTGCGGCTTTTTTTAGCGCCGAGGCTAATGCTGGATCTGGGCTGTCAAAGCCAGAGGCTGTGCTTGCCAAACAGAAAAATAATAGGGCCGTGACGACAGTGCGTAGGCGGCCCAAATTAAGGGGCGAATTATTTAAAAACGTTTTCCGCAATAAAGTCATTCAGCTCATCCATAGCTATATGTTGATTTTCCGGTGCACGGCGGTTGCGATACTCAACAGTGCCGCCTTCCAGGCCGCGATCACCAATAACGATGCGGTGGGGAATGCCGAGCAGTTCAGTATCTGCGAGCATGCCGCCAAGTCGCGCCTTGGCTTCGTCCATAAATAACACTTCGTAACCAGCGGCACTGAGTGTTGCATACAGCGCTTCACAGGTGTCTTTAACCGTATCAGACTTATGCATATTGATCGGCACCAGTGCGATTTGGAATGGGGCGATCGCGTCGGGCCAGATAATGCCATTGTCGTCATTGTTCTGTTCGATAGCGGCAGCCACAATGCGGCTGACACCAATACCGTAACAGCCCATGCTCATAAACTGCTCTTTACCATTTTCATCGAGCACGGTGGCCTTCATGGCTTCACTGTACTTGGTGCCGAGCTGGAAGATATGACCGACTTCAATGCCTCGTTTAATTTCTAGCACACCTTTGCCGTCTGGGCTTACATCTCCCGCAACAACATTGCGAATATCAGCAACGGTGAACTCGCCGCAGTCACGGGTCCAGTTAACACCGGTTAAATGGTAGCCATCGCGATTGGCACCACAGACAAAGTCGCTAAGCTGCGCGGCACTCTGGTCAACCACCATAGGTAGATTTAGATTTACTGGTCCCAGTGAGCCTGGCGAGCAGTTTAATGTGGTTTTTATTTGCTCTTCGGTAGCGAAGGTAATTTCGCTGCTTAGCCCCAAGGCATGCTGAGCTTTGACTTCGTTGAGTTCGTGATCACCGCGTACCATTAGTCCGTAAAGCTGGGTGACGCCTTCTTCATTTTCTGCGCTAACAATCAGTGCCTTAAGTGTCTGGGGTGCCTCTGTGCCGATAAAGGCGCAGAGCTCGCTAATAGTATGTACCCCTGGGGTGGCTAGTTCGGCCATCTCAGCAGTAGCAGTGGAGGCTTCGCCCTGTGGCGCCAGAGCGGCTGCCTTTTCAATGTTGGCGGCGTAATCACTCTCTGTGGAGAACACAATGGCGTCTTCACCGGAATCGGCCAATACATGAAATTCATGGGAATGGCTGCCTCCGATACTGCCTGAGTCGGCTATTACTGCGCGAAACACTAAACCGATACGTTCAAAGATACGGCTGTAGGCCTGATACATATTTTCGTAGGTGTCTTGCAGTGATTCGGCATTGCTATGAAAGGAATAGGCATCTTTCATGCAGAATTCTCTGGTGCGCATGACACCAAAGCGTGGACGACGCTCATCGCGAAACTTGGTTTGAATTTGATAGAAGTTGGCGGGCAGCTGTTTATAGCTGTTAATTTCATTGCGAATAATATCGGTGATCACTTCTTCGTGAGTCGGGCCGAGACAGAATTCGCGGTTATGGCGATCTTTAATGCGCAACAGCTCAGGACCCATTTTGTCCCAGCGGCCAGACTCTTGCCAGAGATCGGCAGGCTGAACCACGGGCATCATTAATTCAAGAGCTCCGGCTCGGTCCATTTCTTGCCGCACTATGGCTTCCACCTTACGAAATACGCGCAGACCCATGGGTAACCAGGAATAAAGCCCCGAGGCTACTTTGCGGATCATGCCGGCACGGAGCATTAGCTGGTGGCTAATGACTTCTGCATCGGCGGGAGATTCTTTCTTGGTAGTAATGAAATATTGGCTGGCGCGCATGGTTTCTTTTACACTATTTGTTGGTGGGTATAGGGTTGGCGATTAAGCGGCCATTTTACGGTGCCTAGGGGTTGCGGTACAGAGTAAAGATAAAATAGAGAGAGCGGATGTTCCAATTACATGAGAAATTAATGGCCGATACCCTTTTGCTGGGTGAATTTTCACTGAGCCTAGTGCTGTTGAATAGAGATGCCAATTATCCCTGGGTGATTCTGGTGCCAAAACGCGCCGATATTACCGAGATCTATCAGCTTCAGGATGCCGATCGTCAGCAGTTACTGCATGAGTCCTGTGTCTTAGCAGAAGCCATGCAGGCAGTGTTTAAGCCAGATAAACTCAATATCGCCACGATTGGCAATATTGTGCCTCAGTTGCATATGCATCATGTGGCTAGAACAACGGATGATGCGGCTTGGCCCGGGCCAGTCTGGGGTGCGGCGCCTGCTATGGGTTATAGCAATAAGAAACTTTTATCAGTTCAGGCTAGCCTGCAAGCGCAGTTAGCTGGCGAGCTAATAAAATAAAAAACCCTGCAAAGCAGGGGCTTTTATAGCTTCCAATACCGGCTGGATACTTAGTTAGCCATATCCTTTAGACCTTTAAGTGCAAACACCTTTACCCCAGTGGTTGCAGGCTGTGCTTTAAATACAGTCTCTTTACCGGTAAATGGATTAATGCCTTTACGGGCTTTTTTGGCTGGTTTTTTGACTGTGGTTATTTTAATCAGGCCCGCCAGTACAAACTCGCCGACGGCGCGTTTTTTGACATGCCGGCGCACCAGAATACATAACTCGTCCAGAACAATGCCAATCTGCTTGCGATTGAGACCAGAGTTAACCGCTAGCTCATTAACTATATCCGTCTTGCTGTAACGCTCGGATACCGCAGTAATTTTGCGGGCTGGCTCGGCAGTCTTCTTACTGACAGCTTTTTTAGCGGGAGATTTTTTTGCTATAGGGTTTTTCGGGGCAGCTTTCTTAGCTGCTACTTTCTTTTTTGCGGGTGCTTTTTTTACTACCGGTTTCTTGGCAACAACTTTCTTCTTCGCTGGTGCCTTTTTCTTTGCAGTACCTTTTTTTACGGCCATTTTATAATCCTTCATGATATGGGTTATCCAGTTAAAACCAACCCTGATGGAATGCGGGTACTGTCATCAGGGCCTCGACATTATTTATAGCCGCTGATTTGCGGTTGTGCCATGAATAAGCGCTTTTTTTAGCACTTTTTTAACCTAACCCTATTTATACTGGTTTATTTAGCATTCGCCTGCCGCATAGGCTGATGTATAATGCTGCGCTTTTTAGCCCCAAGCCTATTTCCAAGCACCTGACACTAAGCATAAGGTTTAGACAATATGCCAATTTATGAATATCGCTGTAAGGCCTGTGGCCACGAGTTAGAGAAGCTGCAAAAAATGAGTGACGATGCGCTGACGGACTGTCCTCAATGCGATAAGCCAGAGCTCAACAAGCTAATATCGGCTGCGGGATTTAGACTTAGTGGCGGTGGCTGGTACGAGACTGACTTTAAAAGCGGTAAAAAGAAGAATCTCAGCGAAGGAACGAGCGGTGACAGCAGCGCTGGTGCTAGTAAGGCGGCTCCAGCGGCGACTACCAAATAAAATGACGCACCATTGGGTGCACTAAAACTCTAGAGCAGGAATAAACGACTGATGTATCGAACTACCTATTGCGGACTGGTTAGAAGCGCCAATATTGATGAACAGATTACCCTCTGTGGTTGGGTTGATCGTCGTCGTGACCATGGCGGTGTGATTTTTCTCGATCTGCGTGATCGTGAAGGTATTGTGCAGGTGGTCTTTGATTCCGATGCTGGAGAGTTTTTTGAGCAGGCCGACAGGGTGCGCTCCGAATATGTATTAAAAGTAACGGGTAGAGTTAGGGCGCGCAGTGAAGCCACTGTAAACCCAAATATGGCTACCGGCGAGATCGAAGTCTATGGCATTGAGCTTGAAATACTTAACTCAGCTAATACGCCGCCATTCCAGTTGGATGATCACATTACAGTGGGGGAAGATGTTCGCCTCAAGTATCGCTATATGGATCTGCGTCGTACCGAGATGCAGAACAGCCTGCGTTTTCGCTCGAAAATTACCTCAAGTATCCGCAACTATCTGGTTGAGGATGGCTTTCTAGATATTGAAACGCCGATTATGACTCGTGCTACCCCAGAAGGTGCGCGAGACTATTTGATTCCATCGCGCACCCATGCCGGGCAGTTCTTTGCTATGCCTCAATCACCACAGCTGTTTAAACAGATGTTGATGGTGGCGGGTTTTGACCGTTACTACCAGATCGCCAAATGTTTCCGCGATGAAGATCTGCGTGCCGACCGTCAGCCAGAATTCACCCAGATTGATATAGAAGCCTCTTTTGTTGATGAAGAGGACATTATGTCCACCACCGAAACCATGATTCGCGGTATTTTCGCGGAGCATATGGATGTTAAGTTCGACGCCTTCCCGCGCATGACTTACGCCGATGCCATGGACAAATATGGTTCGGACAAACCAGATTTACGCATTCCCCTAGAGCTGGTTGAGATTAAAGACCTGCTTAAGGACATCGAATTTAAAGTGTTTGCCGGCCCAGCCAATGATCCAGCCTGTCGTGTTGCTGCTCTTAAAGTACCAGGCGGCGCTGAGATATCACGCAAGCAAATAGACGACTACACCAAGTTCGTTAGCATCTATGGTGCCAAGGGTCTGGCCTGGATTAAGGTCAACGCCATTGAAACAGGCATAGAAGGACTGCAGTCACCGATTATTAAGTTCCTGGGTGATGAAGTCACCCTGAATATCATGGAGCGACTGGATGCCAAAAATGGCGACATCGTCTTCTTTGGTGCCGACAAGTCTCAGGTAGTATCTGAAGCTCTTGGCGCACTGCGCTGTAAAGTCGGCGCTGATCTCGACATGTATACCAGCACCTGGGCGCCACTTTGGGTTATCGACTTCCCTATGTTCGAAACCACTTCTGATGGCGGATTAACCCCATTGCACCATCCCTTTACCGCACCTTCTTGCTCGATTGAAGAGTTGCAGGCCAATCCGGCCACAGCTCTTTCACGCGCTTACGATATGGTACTTAACGGCACTGAGTTGGGTGGCGGTTCTATCCGTATCCACGATCAGGTGATGCAGGCAACGGTATTTGAGGTGTTAAAGATATCTGCCGAGGAACAGCGCGAGAAGTTTGGCTTTTTGTTAGATGCCCTGCAGTATGGCGCGCCACCCCATGGTGGATTGGCCTTTGGTCTAGATCGCCTGATTATGTTGATGGTCGGTGCAGACAGTATTCGTGACGTCATTGCGTTCCCGAAAACTCAGTCTGCTGCTTGCCTGCTAACCGATGCGCCCTCTGTGGTAGATGCTACCCAGCTAAGGGATCTTAATATCCGCGTGCGTAGCAAAGAAGATTAAAAAGAATTAGTAACTTAGTAACTTTGTAAGTTGTTAAAAAGAGCACCATAAACTCAAACGAGTAATCACAAGAGGAAATACCGATGAAAGTTATCAAGAAGACGAAAGAATATACCGTTTACCAAAAGGGTTCTGGCCGTTATGCGGTTAAGAACGCACACAAAAACTGGGTAAATGCTGATGAAAAAATTGCCATTCTACTGGCTGAAGGCCTAATTAAAGCAGTTGCTCCGGCTCCTGTTGTAGAAGAAGCCCCAGCGGTTGAAGAAGCTGCTCCAGCAGCAGAAGAAGCGGCTCCTGTTGCTGAAGAAGCCCCAGTAGAAGAAGCGGCTCCTGTTGCTGAAGAGGCCCCAGTAGAAGAAGCGGCTCCTGTTGCTGAGGAAGCCCCAGCGGTTGAAGAAGCTGCTCCAGTAGCTGAAGAAGCTCCAGTAGAAGAAACGGCTCCTGCTGCTGAGGAAGCCCCAGCGGTTGAAGAAGCTCCAGTAGCTGAAGAAGCACCTGCAGCAGAAGAAGAAAAGCCAAAAGCGAAAGCTAAGGCAAAAGCAAAAGCGGTACCTAAGAAAGCTGCAGCTAAAAAAGAAGACTAATAACTCCGCGTTATTAGCTCCTTTAAAGAGCCCTCAGAATTCTGTTCTGGGGGCTTTTTTTATGGGCAGCCAAATTGAGGTTGACTCGCCAAGCATCCATTGCAACACTCTGCGGCAATCCCATAGGCTTTGCTAAAGAAGCCTACTTAAAAGTGACCCGAGACCAGTTTTAATAATATGACGCGAATAATTGGCATTGACCCAGGATCAAGACGCACCGGCTACGGTGTGATTGATATCGTGGGCAGTAAAGTCAACTATGTCACCAGCGGCATTATTCGGCTTCCTGAGAAGTCTCTGCCTGAACGACTTAAAATTATCTTTGATGGTGTCAGCCAGATTGTTGAGCAATACAAGCCAGATCAAATGGCCATTGAAGAAGTCTTTCTGGCCCACAATCCTAGTTCGGCGCTCAAGTTGGGGCAGGCGCGAGGCGCGGCAATAGTCGCTGGCGGTAATGCAGGGTTGCCCGTGGGTGAGTACAGCGCCCGCAGTGTTAAGCTGGCCGTCGTTGGCACCGGTAGCGCAGACAAGGCTCAGGTAACCATGATGATTGTGCAGCTACTTAGGTTGTCGGAAGCACCCGCCGAAGATGCGGCGGATGCCTTGGCTATCGCTATCTGTCATGGCCATAGTCTGGGCACACAGGCAGCATTGGCGGGGGCTGGCGTTAAAGGCTATGCTCGCGGCAGATTTAAATAAACGTTCAAGCAACGACCAAAAACAGAGAGAAAGCCAGACCATGATCGGACGACTTCAAGGCGTGATAATTGATAAGCAGGCACCGGATTTACTGCTCGATGTACAGGGTGTCGGCTACGAGATTTTGGTTTCTTTGAGTACTTTTTTTGCACTGCCCGAGGTAAGCCAGTCGGTTACGCTGCATACGCATTTTGTGGTGCGCGAAGATGTACAGCAGCTGTACGGGTTTACCGAACGGTCGGAGCGTGCATTATTTCGGCATCTTATTAAGGTCAATGGTGTTGGCCCAAAGATGGCTCTGGCGATTTTATCCGGTATGTCGGCCAATGAGTTTAGCATCTGTGTCCATAACAACGATGTCGCCACCCTAGTGAAGTTGCCGGGGGTGGGTAAAAAGACTGCCGAGCGTCTGGTGATCGAGATGCGTGATCGGGTAGGGGACATTGATACCACCGCATCAGCGTCCAGCGCCCTGACAAAGCAGCCTGATTTAGCCCAGGAAGCAGAGAGTGCACTGATAGCCTTGGGTTACAAGCCTCAGGATGCGGCCAAGATGATTAGCAGAGCTGCAACGGATGACATTACCAGCGCTGAACAGCTTATTAGGGCGGCCCTTAAGAGCATGGTCGCAAAGTAGACGCAGGTAGCACAGAGTGCCCACGCAGCCACCAGCAAGGCCGTAAAGCTAGTGTAAATGTAGGGTCATCAAGGTATGCTTACAGGCAAATTTGAGATGGCGCCCAATGATAGAACCTGATCGACTTATTTCCGCAGATATTACCGTTAGCGAAGAGCGTTTTGACCGTGCGCTGCGTCCCACCACATTGGCCGAGTATGTTGGCCAGCCTGTGGTTAAGGAACAGTTACATATCTTTATTGAAGCGGCGCGCAGACGTTCTGAACCCCTTGATCACACCCTCGTATTTGGCCCTCCAGGCCTAGGTAAAACTACCCTCGCCCATATTATTGCCAACGAGATGAAGGTCGACCTTAAAACCACCTCTGGCCCGGTATTAGAAAAGGCCGGTGATCTGGCTGCTCTGCTGACTAATTTAGAAGCGGGGGATGTGCTGTTTATTGATGAGATTCATCGCCTGAGCCCCGTGGTCGAGGAAATTCTTTACCCTGCACTGGAAGATTACCAGCTAGATATTGTGATCGGCGAAGGCCCAGCGGCGCGATCAATCAAACTCGACTTACCGCCCTTTACGCTGGTTGGCGCAACCACCAGAGCGGGACTGCTGACATCACCCCTGCGGGATCGCTTTGGTATTGTTCAGCGCCTAGAATTCTATTCTGTGGCCGACCTCACCAGCATTGTCACTCGCGCCGCTTCTATTTTAGGCGTTGCTATTGATGCGGGTGGGGCCAAAGAAATTGCCTGTCGCTCTCGCGGCACCCCAAGAATTGCCAACCGCCTGTTACGCCGTGTGCGTGACTATGCGGAAGTCAAAGCCGACGGCAACATTACCTCCGAAATCGCCGATGCCGCATTAAATATGCTCAACGTGGATCAAAGCGGTTTCGATCATATGGACAGGCGTCTACTGCTTATGCTCATGGAAAAGTTTGATGGCGGTCCCGTAGGTGTGGATAGTCTGGCGGCAGCCCTCAGTGAAGAGCGCGGCACTATTGAAGATGTACTTGAGCCCTTTCTGATTCAGCAGGGTTACCTTATGCGTACCTCAAGAGGGCGCATGGCAACACGCATGGCTTATGAACACTTTGGCTTAAAGAGCCCAAAGCGCCTTCAGGAGCAGATGGATGACAACAATGACTGAGTTTGTTCTACCCATTCGCATCTATGTCGAAGACACAGATGCAGGTGGCATTGTGTTCTATGCCAATTACCTGAAGTTTATGGAGCGGGCGCGCACGGAGCTGATGCGTAGTCTAGGCTTTGACAAACCGGCGCTGTTCGATGGCCTGCAATTTGTGGTCACGGATGTGGCTCTCAAGTATCACAGCCCCGCAGTACTGGACGATGAAATTACCGTGACCGCGGTTCTGAGTAAGGCTAGCAGAGCAAGGTTTGAGATGACTCAGCAGGTGTTTCGCGGTGAGGAGTTACTCGTAGAAGGCAGCGTTAACGTAGCCTGTGTTGACGCCCACAACAAACGTCCTAAGGGCATGCCGAAAAATATGTTTGTAACCTTAAATAGCCAACTTGGCTAAATCTGGAGTTTATGCTGGTGAATGAAGAAAACTTATCTATATTAGCGCTTATTACCAACGCCAGTGTGCTGGTTCAGTTGGTGATGGCCACGCTGTTTATAATGTCGGTACTGTCCTGGATTATGATTGTGCAGCGCGCACTCTTTTTAAATGGTGCCCAGCGCAGCTTTCGTGATTTTGAAGATACCTTTTGGTCCGGCGTTGATCTCAATATTCTCTATCACGACCTTACCGATCGGGCCAAAGAAGAGGGCGCTGGAGACGGTATCGAAAATGTATTCCGCGCCGGCTTTCGCGAGTTCAATCGCCTGGCCCAGACAGACAAAGCCGACCCAGAAGCCGTTATGGAAGGCACCGACCGCGCTATGCGAGTAGCACTGTCACGGGAAGAAGAAAAGCTTAGTACCAATCTCCCATTTCTGGCCAGCGTGGCCTCGGTAAGCCCCTATATCGGCCTGTTTGGGACGGTTTGGGGCATTATGAATTCTTTCCGTGGTCTGGCCATGGTGCAGCAGGCTACCCTGGCTACCGTAGCGCCCGGTATCTCTGAGGCATTGATTGCCACGGCTATGGGTCTATTTGCCGCCATTCCAGCCGTAATAGCTTACAACCGCTATGCCGCTCAGGTTGAGGTGATCAATGGCAACTACGACACCTTCTCTGATGAGTTTTCGAGCATCCTGCACCGTCAGGTTCACTCGCGCTAATTAGCGCCTAGATTCTGAGGCCGAATTTGTGAAGCACAGAAAAGCAAAACGTAAACTAGTCGCCGAGATCAATGTGGTTCCCTACATTGATGTGACCTTAGTATTGCTGGTGGTATTTATGATTACCGCGCCCCTGTTAATGCAGGGCGTTAAGGTGGAACTGCCCGACGCAAACTCAGCGCCAATGGACAGTAAAGATCTGGAGCCATTTATTGTATCCATTAAAGCCGATGGCAGTTATTGGGTCGACGTTAAAGGAAACAACCAAACCCAGACATTGGCGGTGATTAAAGATCGCGTTGCCAAGGTACTGAGGCAAAAGCCCAAAACCCCCATTCTAGTTTGGGGCGATACGGCTGTAGATTACGGTGCAGTGGTTAATTTAATGAGTGAGCTGCAGCTGGCTGGAGCGCCTTCTGTGGGGCTGGTAACGGAGCCGCCCAGTCGCTGATGAGCAACTTTCTTAGCTACGCGTCAGCCATATTAGTCAGCATTGCAGTTCATGTGCTGGTGGTGGGTGCGCTCCTAGTTAACTGGCAGCCAGAGTCTAAGCGGGTGATGATACAGCCACAGTTTATTGAGGCTAAGTTGGTGGAGTTGGCGCCAAAGAAAAAGCCGGTGGTTAAAAAGCCCGCGGCGAAAAAACCAGCAAAACCCAAGGTTGATCAGGCTAAGAAAAAGCGCGAGGCAGATCGACGCCGCGCCGCAGAAAAGAAAAAAGCGGCCGCGTTAAAAGCCAAGAAAGACAAGGAATTAAAGGCTAAAGAGCTAGAGGAAAAACGCTTGGCGGAGTTAGAGCGCCAGCGTGTGGCAACCGAATTTGCTGAAACGCTGGAGCAGGAACAGGCCCAGCTTAATGCTCAGGAAGAAGACCGCATTGCCAACAGTTTCCGTCAGCTTATTCAGCAGCGGCTGTCAGAGAACTGGAGTCGTCCGCCCAGTGCCAGACGAGATATGGAAGCGGTGATTAGAATTAGACTGGTGCCCACGGGTCGTGTGGTTGGTGTCACAATATTGCAGTCCAGTGGTGATATCGCCTTTGACCGCTCAGTGGAACAGGCAGCGTTCAAGGCAGAACAGTTTGTAGAATTACAGAAGATGGATGCGGGTTTGTTTGAGCGGCGATTTCGTCAGGTAGACGTAGCCTTTAGCCCGCAGGATCTGCGACTTTAAATAATGGAGAAATACAATTGAGCCGGATAAACAGAATATGTATGGCGCTTTTATTCTTGGTGCTTTCCAGCAGCGCCTGGAGTGAGTTGGTTATTAGGGTCACCCAGGGCAATGATCAGCCGACGATAATTGCCGTGGCACCCATTGCCCTAAATGGCATTCAAATTAAAGAAGATATCGGCAGTATTGTGGAGGCGGATTTAAAGCGCAGTGGGCTTTTTTCAGCGATTCCCCGTCGCGATATGTTGGCATTTCCCTCTGTCGCCAGCGACGTTTACTACCGTGACTGGCGCATGCTGGGTACAGAGTATCTGGTGGTGGGTGCAATGATCCCCATCGGCGAAGATCGCTACCAGCTAGACTTTAGTCTGCTTAATGTAACCGCTCAGAAGACCGAATTTAATCATCGCGTCAGTGGTAGCAAAACCCAGATGCGTGATTTGGCCCACCTGATTAGCGATAAAATCTACCAGGAAATTACCGGTATTCGAGGCGCATTCTCTACGCGCCTCGCCTATGTCACGGCCAACCGAGAAAAGGGCAAATATGTCTACCGACTCAATGTGTCCGATGCCGACGGTGCCCGAGAGAAGCTAATGCTGGAGTCTCCGGAGCCCATCATGTCGCCATCCTGGGCTCCCAATGGTAAAGAATTGGCCTATGTATCTTTTGAAACCGGCCGTCCTGCGATATTTCGCCAGAATCTGGTGACAGCAACTCGGCAGCAGCTGACTAATTTCACCGGCCTTAATGGTGCGCCATCCTGGTCTCCAGACGGTACAAAGATGGCTTTGGTGCTCAGTAAAGACGGGAATCCCGAAATTTATATGCTCGATTTGGCCAGTAATAAATTTACCCGTCTGACCCGTCATTTTGCGATTGATACAGAGCCGACCTGGATGCCCGATGGCAAACATCTGCTATTTACCTCAGATCGTGGCGGCACCCCACAAATTTATAAGTTAAACATTGCGAGCAAAGCCACGGAGCGCCTGACTTTCAGGGGGAATTATAATGCTCGAGCCAGCCTGGCGCCGGACGGACGAACTCTGGCGCTGATCCATAGATCCTCAGATACCTTCCATGTTGCCTCGTTTGACCTTGTAACCGGCAGGATGATTGAGCTGACACAGACGAGATTAGATGAATCTCCTACTGTCGCGCCCAATGGAGCTATGTTAATGTACGCAACTAAACAGGGGGACCGTGGTGTACTAGCGGCGGTTTCGTTAGATGCTGGTGTACGATATGTGCTGCCAGCCAAGAGTGGGGATGTGCGAGAGCCTGCATGGTCGCCATTCTTGCGTTAAAAATTTACAATACATATAAGATGTTTTTCTACCACCCACGTTAACAGGAGTTAACAATGATTCACTCTAATAAATTTGGTTTTACCGCAGTTGTTTTATCCATGATCTTGGCCGGCTGTAGCTCAGCGCCTACGGACGAGAGCACTGATATTGAAGATACTGCAGTACAGACAGGGCAGGTTGATACCAGTGCTATCGATGATAGCGCAATGATGGATGCCGCCTCAGCCGCTGATACAGTTTTTTACTTTGACTATGACAAGGCGCTACTTAAGCCTGAGTCACGTGCTGCCCTCTTAGAACATGCCGCTGCTTTAAACAGCAATCCGCGCAGTGTTCGTCTCGAAGGCCATGCCGATGAACGTGGTACTCGCGAATACAATATGGCACTGGGCGAGCGTCGCGCCAATGCGGTTAAAGAGTTTATGGTATTGCAGGGTGTTTCAGCTGGCTTGATCGAAGTGATCAGCTACGGCGAAGAACGTGCAGCCTCTTACGGCAGCAACGACAGCGCCTGGTCTATGAACCGTCGCGTTGAGCTGAAGTAATACTTCTAGAGTGCTCTAATGTACCTAAACGTACGCAAAAATAGAGCGCTTTAAAGTAGTTCAAAGGTACCTTAATTAGCTTTAAAGCATCTTTAAAGTACCTTTGTACACTGCAACACAACGACTAGCGCGGCTGAGGTTATTACTGACCTCGGCCGTTGCTGTATATGGAATAAATCTGGAAACAGTTAATTAGTCATGAAATCAAACATCGCACTTGCTCTACTGCTGTCTTCTTTTTCGACCACCGCTATCGGTCAAAACCCGACACCGGTTATTGACTTAAGCAGTCCGGTCTCATCGAGCCCGCCCATAGAAAATAACGTGACCAGCACTGCGGATGTCGCAGCGGCGGGTGATAGTTATTATCAGTCTCAGGTTCTGCAAGAAGAAGTCAGAATGTTACGTGGCCTGGTTGAAGAGCTAAGTTACGAGTTACAGCAGGTTAAGCAGCGACAGATGGATGATTATCTGGACCTGGATAGACGCCTCAGTGCATTAATGGCTGGAAACTCTGCGGGTCAGCCCGCTGATCAGAATAGGGTTGCCCCACAAAAGACCGCGCCGAGCGCCGTTTTGCCCTCTGATCCATCAGATACATCCTCTGCAGTACCACAGGTTGCAGCGGCAGCAGATACTGCTGAGATGAAAGCCAATTACGACAATGCCTCTGACCTACTGCTTAAGCAGCGAGATACTGAAGGCGCAGCTCTGGCCTTTAAACAGCATGTTGTGGATTTCCCTGCCAGCCCCTATGTTGCCAATGCCTATTACTGGCTCGGTGAAATCTATTTATTGCAGGGACAGGATGAGTTAGCACGCCAGGCATTTACTGCCGTTGTTGAACAGCATGTTGGACATAGCAAAGCCATGGACGCAAGTTTTAAGCTGGGCAAAATATATCACCAGCTGGGTGATAATAAGCGCGCCCGTGAATTACTTGAAATAGTCACCCAAAGTACCGGTCGTGCCGCTAGAAAAGCGCAGAGCTATCTCGATAATAATTTTTAGTGGCTACTGTTTTGGCCACGGCTTTTCAGCAGTAGCCTGTTAGCCACAGCTTTTTAGTCGTACTTTTTTGGCAGCACCTTTTTTAAAAGTACTTTTTTAGCGGTACTTTTTTAGTCGCACCTTAAGAACCCAATCAATGTCTGATACTTCATTACGTATTACTGAAATTTTCCATTCCCTGCAAGGTGAAACCAGCACCACCGGTTTACCCACGGTATTTGTGCGTCTAACAGGCTGCCCCTTGCGCTGTGGTTATTGCGACACTGCCTATGCCTTTGAAGGCGGCAGCAAGATTGCCCTAGCAGACATTCTTGCCACTGTGGCAGACTATGGCGCCAAACATGTCACTGTCACCGGCGGCGAGCCTCTGGCGCAGCCTCAGTGCATTGAATTACTCGAGAAACTCTGTGATCAGGGCTATCGTGTGTCGCTAGAAACCAGCGGAGCCTTGCCTATTCAAGATGTTGATCCGCGAGTGTTTAAAATTGTCGATCTCAAAACGCCGGGCTCTGGAGAAGTAAGCCGCAATCTGTACAGCAATATGGACTATTTACTGCCCCATGACGAGATCAAATTTGTGATCTGTAATCGTCAGGACTATGACTGGTGCGCCATGAAAGTGGACGAGCTGGCGTTGCACGATAAGGTCGGCGAAATTCTATACTCCCCCAGTCAGGGAGAGCTTGCACCCAGGCAGTTGGCAGAGTGGATTCTCGCCGACAAAATAAATGTTCGAATGCAGCTACAAACTCATAAATATATCTGGGGTGACCAGCCCGGTCACTAGGACGCAAGCATGTCAAAAAAAGCCGTTATTCTCGTTTCTGGTGGACTCGATTCCACCACTGTTGTCGCCATGGCCATGGAGCAGGGCTATGACTGCTACACATTGAGTTTTGACTATGGTCAGCGCCATCGCTCAGAGTTGGTTGCGGCCCAGCGAGTCTCAGAATTAATGACAGTGCATACCCACAAGGTGGTTAAGCTGGATCTTGGAGCCATTGGTGGCTCGGCGCTTACGGATATTAATATTGATGTCCCAGAACATGAGACACCAGGTATTCCCGTCACCTATGTGCCGGCCCGCAATACAGTGTTTTTGTCTATCGCTTTGGGCTGGGCAGAAGTGCTTGGCGCCAATGATATTTTCCTTGGTGTTAATGCCGTGGATTACTCCGGCTACCCAGACTGCCGACCCGAATATATCAATGCCTTTGAATCCATGGCTAATCTGGCAACCAAGGCCGGTGTCGAGGGTAATAAACTGTCTATTCATGCGCCGCTACTTAATATGACCAAGGGCGAGATAGTGCAGGCGGGAATGTCGCTTGGGGTAGATTACAGCCAGACTGTTTCCTGTTATCAGGCAAGCCTTGAAGGCCTTGCCTGTGGCAGATGTGACAGTTGTCGACTCCGTTCTCAGGGTTTCGATGATGCAGGGGTAAATGACCCTACCAGATATCAAAATAACGCTTGAATTTTGATTGCTGGTCAGTATGATACGCACCTCCTCTGAGGGCCGTTAGCTCAGTTGGTAGAGCATCGGACTTTTAATCCGCTGGTCCCGCGTTCGAGTCGCGGACGGCCCACCATTTTTACTCTGATTTAGAGTCAAAAATAGTTATAAATACCTCGCACGTTTTTTACATGAGCATTATCGCTTTTTTTACGCGAGCAGTGTTCGTCTTTCCAAGGGCAGTACGTCTCTCTATCTGCGCAGTGCCAGAATTCCCTTCAGTTAGCTTCAGCTATTAAGTACATCTGTTGTCGACAAGATACTTGCTTTAGACTGCCTGTCTAAACTATTCAGGGTTCCAAGATGAAAATTCATCAGGTCTACACACAGAGCGTACTAGATAACTTTACCTACCTTATTGAGCTCAATGACGGCAGCGCCATAGCCATAGATCCCTGGGACGATGTTATTACCAACCAGCTGTTGGTCGACAACAGCCTCAGTCTCAAAGCCATTATCAATACCCATGAACATTGGGACCATATTCAGGGCAACGAAGCGCTCGTCGCACAGCACAGCTGTGAGGTTTGGGCCCATGCCAATGGTCAGGATAAAATTCCAGGCCTCAGTCGTGTCTTAACCGCTGGGGAACTAATTACGCTGGATTCAGGTGTTGAGTTAAAGGTTCTTGATACCCCAGGACATACCTTGGCACACCTGTGCTTTTTGGTGATAGAGCAGGGTGTTCCTCAGGCGGTATTTACGGGGGATACATTATTTAATGCCGGCGTAGGTCACTGTCGCGGTGGCGGTGATATCGATCTGTTGTACCAGACTATTGTTGAACAGTTCCACAGTCTCGATGACGCGGTGGTTATTTACCCGGGCCACCGATACCTAGAAAATAATCTGCGATTTACCCTGAGCCTTGAGCCTGAGAATCAAGATGCCAAAGACTGGCTGGTTCGTGCGCTAGAAGATAACGATCCCGTTAATCCCCTAACCACCTGCATTGGTGATGAGCGCAAACTGAATACCTTTTTCCGCCTTAATAGCAAAGCTCTCCGGTCCACACTCAACCTGCCCTCAGACAGTGAGAAATCAGTTTTCAACGCCCTGAGAGCCCGCCGCGACAACTGGTAGCTAGAAGCAGTTGGCCGCGCTGAGCGTGAAATCTAGTCTATATTTGAAGCATGGATTATCTTTGGGTCTTTATCGCGTTTCTGTGCGGGTTCGCCGCTAAAAAAATTCAACTTCCCCCTCTGGTCGGTTATCTCGCCGCAGGGTTTGCCCTGCATGGCATGGGCGTGGAACCCGAGGCCACATTGCAATCACTTGGCGAATCCGGTGTTACTCTCCTGCTGTTTACCATTGGTCTCAAGCTCAATATTAAAAGCCTGTTTAAACCCGAAGTCTGGGCTGGCGCATCCGGGCATATGGTTGTTATTACAGGCCTGACGATTATTAATAGCTTTATCTGTGCGGCGCTTGGTCTCGCCTACTTTACTGAGTTAGATTTAGCAGGTGCGGCACTAATAGGCTTTGCGGTTAGCTTTAGCAGCACCGTGATCGCCGTCAAAGTACTCGAGGAAAATGGTGAGTTGCGCGCCCGCCACGGCCAAATCGCCATAGGCATACTCATTGTTCAAGATATTGCCGCCGTGGTGTTTGTCTCCTTCGCCACCGATGTTAGCCCCTCGCTGTGGGCCCTTGGCTTATTGGCGTTACCCTTACTACGTTTTGTGCCCCAATACTTTCTGCGTCACTGCGGTCATGCCGAGCTATTGCCCTTGGCGGGCATCTTTCTGGCTTTCACGGGCGGTGAACTCTTTGAGTTTGTCGGTTTAAAAGGCCATCTGGGCGCTCTGGTGATGGGTGTTTTGTTGAGCAAAGACGGCAAGGCCCCAGAGTTGGCAAAATCGTTGTTGGCCTTCAAGGATATTTTTCTCATCGGATTCTTCCTGTCGATAGGCTTTACGGCGCTGCCCACATTCTCAATGTTGGGTGTGGCGCTCATCATGGCCGTGGCCCTGCCTATTAAAGCCGCAATGTTCTTTGTCTGGCTGACCCGATTAAAGCTGCGCAGTAGAACCGCCTTCTTAACGGCTCTCAGTCTCGCTAACTACAGTGAGTTCGGCCTAATTGTCTGTTCGGTTGCCGTGGGTCAGGGGCTTTTAGAAAAAGAATGGCTAGTGATAATGGCCCTAAGCGTCTCGATCTCATTTATATTCTCAAGCATTCTCAACACTAAATCACATGGCCTCTATGCCCGTTGGTATGCGCGAATTAAACGATTCGAACGTCCCGAACGACTGCCGGAAGATGCGTTTTCCCAGCCCTCGGATGCAAGGATACTATTGATTGGTATGGGACGCGTGGGCACGGGTGCTTACGATTCCCTGCGGGAGGACATGCAGATAGATGTCTGTGGCATTGATATGGATTCAGCGCGAGTGGCTAGGCATTGTCAGCAGGGGCGCAATGTTATATTCGCCGATGCCGAGGACCCAGATTTTTGGTCTCAGGTCAGTCTACAGGGAATCGAGTTAATCATGTTTTCTATGCCTAATCACCTGGATATTTTGGAGGTAGAAAAACAGATCAAACAGGTTGGGTATCGGGGAAAAACCGCCAGTGTTGTGCGTTATGAAGATGAAAAAGAGCAGTTGGTTAAGGCCGGTATTGATGAGGTATTTAATGTCTATTCCAGGGCGGGTACCGGATTTGCCGACCAGAGTATTCACCTTCTAAAGTCCGATTAGAGCGGTGTTCTGTTCTCAGACAGCCTGCGCATCCTCCGAAAGTTGATCTACATCATCTAAAATTAATTTTAATCAGCAGGTAGGGAAATCGAGCTCGAAAGAGTCTTATAGAGCATGGCAGAGTACTCTCAATGGCGCTATTAATGGCACTAATGCGGATTGCGATTGAATTTGCCAGCTGAGATAGGGATTCTCGGGAAATGCTAACTGCGGGAGTGCGGTTAGAAAAAGGATTTTATAGGGGACAGGGTGCGTCGCAATAACGAAGACCTAGATCGAGAGATTGAGGGAATAATTTTGGAAATCAGCGCCGCAGAAAATACGGCTGAGTTTACGCAGCTGTATCAGGACACGTCGGATGAATTGCGCCGGCTATTAGTCCGCAAAATGGGCAACAAAGAAGAAGCCGAAGAGATAGCGCAAGACGCCTATCTTAAACTGTGCCGTCTAAAACATAATCGAGATATCGGTAATCTACGCAGTTACCTCTTTAATATGGCCGTAAGGCTAGCTATTAATGTCTTGCGCAAGCGAGAAGCAGATGGTCGTCAAGATTATTTGCAGCCCGCCGAAGAAGATGGGCCATCAGCCTACAAAATTCTTCTCGATGAACTCAAGGCCGAGACCATCAAAGATGCCTTGACGCATCTGTCAGAAAAAACTCGTTATATCTTTTTACTGCATCGATTCGAAGGCCTTAGCTACAGTGCAATTGCCAAGCGCCTGACTATTTCCGACAGCTCAGTCGAGGATCACATAAACCGTGCACTAGACAAAATCATGTTGGCTACCGCAGAGTTTCGCCGCATGGAAGGTCAGGGATACGGGCATTAATCTTAGAGCAATAGCCTCAGAGTGGTTTGTGCGCTTAAAGGCGAAAGATATTAGTGATATTGAACGGAACCAACACAGCGAGTGGATTAACGAAAGTCCAGATCATCAAAAAGCCTACCGAGATTTAAACCAACAATGGGATGAAATGGACGAACTCACTCCTTGGGCTCTGGATGAGGTTAAGCGTCTGCAGTCGAGATTTGAATCCAAGACAAACGAGAGTCAGGGAGAACATTATACTCTGAAGCGAAAGCGGCGAAATCTCAGTAGCGGAAAAAGACGCAAAAGCAACCTGATCTGGACGCTGACCTTTGCGCTCGCCATTACTTCAATACTTAGCGCCGTCTTTATCACCACACCCTGGCCCTGGCTTCATACCAAAATTAACTATGAAACTAAGACTGGGGAGCAACGTAAAGTGGTACTCCCCGATGGCTCATTATTACATCTAAATACCGGCACCTCTGTGGAGATTGATTTTAGTGCTGAGGCACGCAATGTTGAGTTGATAAAAGGTGAGGCCCTATTCAATGTGGTACAGGCATCCAATCGCCCCTTTGCTGTCGACGTGATTGATCACAATGTGGTGGCGGTGGGCACCACTTTTAATCTACAGATTACCAATGCAGCCCTGAAAATTGCGGTGGTGGAAGGGCAGGTGGCTGTTCGGCATCAAGACCCAATGGCCAATAGCTCACCTGACAGGGGTGGCGAACATGTTGAAGGCATGTTGCTCAAAGCAGGGCAGGGTGTAGAGGTAAACGCTGATGGCATTATTTCCGAAGCAACTAACGTTAATGTTGATCGGGCGATAGCCTGGGATAGAGGTCTACTGGTATTTGATGGGCTTCCATTGCGTCAGGCCACGGAAAAAATGTCGCGCTATATGCTCTTCGATATTCGAGTCGTCGTGGGTGTGCCCGACAAAATAGTCAGGGGTGAAATACAAATTCGCGATCAGGAAACCATGCTTAAACAGTTCGCTAAGATTGCCCAGGTGACTCCGGTACGGCAATCGGCCCAGCTAACATTGCTCTATACTGCCAGCCAGTAGAACATTACCCAGCAAAGGTATTTTGCTCAATAGGTTGTAGTCTATAATCCTGCTAACTTCATAAATAATAATAAGCACCTCGTATGTTTAGGCTCTTCAAAGATCGCAATTTTGTGGTTTTCTGGTTTGGTGAAATGGTCTCCGTTATCGGCGATCATATCAGCCTGATCGCGTTCCCATGGCTGGTATTGCAGATGACTAATAGCGCCGCTTTAACCGGCCTGGTATTTGCTGTGCAGGGTATTCCCAGGGCGGCACTGATGCTGGCCGGCGGTGCTATGGTAGATCGCACGAGCCCGCGACTAGTAATGATGATCTCCAATGCGTTGCGCTTTTTTCTAGTGATGTTTGTTGCCTATATGATCAGTCAGGATACGGTTGATCTAACCTCTGTATTTTTGATGGCATTCACCTTTGGTGTTGCCGATGCATTTTTCTATCCCGCCAGCACTTCGATAATTCCCCGCCTAGTTTCCCATGATCAGCTGCAAGCAGGTAACGCCATCGTGCAGACTACCCTGCATCTGGGAATGACAGTCGGGCCAGTGATAGCTGGGTTGATTATTGCTGGAGAGGTGAACTCCATTCATCATCAGGCCGACTCGGCTGCGGTTAGCGCCACGGCGATCAATAGCTATGAGCAAGATCGTGAGGGTTTAGCCCGCGCCTTTTTTGTGGACGGGCTAACCTTTGCCCTGTCTTTTATCACTCTGCTATTTGTTAAGGTGTGGGGTCTGAATGAAGACGAAAAACCTGTGGCAGGCACATCAGTCTACAGCGAAATCCGCGAAGCCGCGCTCTGGGTTTGGTCTATTCCTGCCGTGCGTCTTGGTTTTGTGGGTATGGCGGTGATCCACTTTTTCTTTATGCCGATGATCTTTGTCGGGTTGCCGGTCTGGGCCAAAGAACGTTTTTTTGAAGGGGCCTATGTCTATGGCTTGGTGACAGCGTCGTTTGGTTTAGGCGCCTTTATAGGTGCCATTGCCAGTGGTTTTTTGGCGGGCCCCAAAGATGAAAATCTCGTGCCGACCATGTTTAAGCTCTACGTATTTAGCGGCTCGACGCTGGCCCTGATTATTTTTTATGATCCCTATTGGTGGGCGATGTTGCTGTTCTTTATCACCGGGGTTTTTGAAAGTTTTTTATACGTGCATTTCACCACCTGGTTACAGCGCATTACCCCGGCCGCTTTATTGGGTCGAGTAATGAGCATTTTAATGCTGATGTCCATGGGGTTACTGCCCATCGCCGATGCCATTATGGGCTTTGCCATTGATTGGAGTTTAGAGGCCACTATGATCGGCAGCGCGGCATTTTTGATGTTGTTCTGTGGCCTGATAGCGGCGCATCCATTGTCTCGGGTAGTTACCGCCAGAGTCTCAGCTGCGCAGCGCTAGTTCGAGCCAGATAGATGATATAAATCAGTCAATAAAAAAGGGAAGAGCATTTATGTGTACTCTTCCCTTTGGTTTTACCGATTAAACCTTAACTTTCATACTCAGAGTTAATCACAACCACATCCACATCGACTGCCGAGATAACACGCTCAGCGGTATTGCCTCTAAGCGTCTTAATAACACCGGTTTGACCCAGAGTACCAATAATCACAACGTCAGCGCTGATCGCTTTGGCGACCTTAGCAATGGCTTCATCGGTGTAACCCTGAACCACATGGATATTGCTTGAATCTAAGCCAGTCTCTTTAGCCAGACGACCACGGTCGGGGTAGAGCATAGAGTCGAGATAGGCATTTACCACGTGAAATTCAGCGCCATAGCTCTGTGCCAGAGCACTACCTCGGGCCAAAATATTACTGTTTAGTCGCTGCTGCTGATCGCGGATGGCCTGAAAATTTACCGCGGCCAACACCACCTTACGGGCGGGTGCAGCACCATCGCGCACCAGAAGTACCGGACAAAAAGCACGCTTAAACAGCTTCCATTTGTTTTCAGTAAAGGAAAAGCGACTGCTGCTTTTGAGTTTGCCCGCGCGAATGATAATACGCGTTGCCCCCACCTTTTTGGCCGACTGCATAATCGCTTTCTGCCAGTGGTCACTCCAGGAAATCTCAATCTGATAATCCAGACCAGCAGCTTTTAAGGGGCTGTGAATCTGCTCATCAAACCAGTCGGTGTTGCGATAGATATTCTGGTTGTCAGGGCTCATATCCACACTGTCATGATCGATGGCGACAAACACGTAAATTTTTGGCCGCGGCGTCATCAGCTGGGCGGTAATAATGGCTCGATCTAGAGCAACATGCTCGTCAAGGGTAGGGTTGACGACCACAAAGAATTTTTCTTGTTCAGACATAGGTTTCTCCTTGATATCTCTGTCTACTGTTACATGAGCATATGACAGAATAAAGACAGGTATGCTTATTCCGTTATGCGTAGCTATTAAAACATGCTTATTTGGTATAGCCAATGCTATACATGGCTTTCAGGGGTTATATTTCATGGTTTATGGCTATGGCGGGCATACCAATTTTGATATTTCCTCCTCTTAGGCCATTATTCTTTAGGCCCCAGAATTTTTTTAGCTGCTGCTCAATAGATAGTGACAGAAGCCCCTACAGAAGCCGTATAATGCCTCCTCGTAAACCTTATAATCTGTTCAAGCTAATACCTTGGACGTTTCAATTTTGGATCTATCAATGACTGTTCGCACTCGAATTGCCCCATCGCCCACCGGCGACCCCCATGTTGGTACCGCCTATGTGGCGCTGTTTAATATGGCCTTTGCCCATAGCCAGGGAGGACAGTTTTTACTGCGTATCGAAGACACTGATCAGGTGCGTTCAACCCCAGAGTCCGAAAAATCTATTTTAGATGCACTGCGCTGGTTGGGTTTGGACTGGGATGAGGGTCCAGATACCGGTGGTGATAAGGGTCCTTACCGTCAGAGCGAGCGCTCTGCTATTTACGCCCAACATGCAGATCAGCTGCTTGATTCTGGTCATGCTTTTCGGTGCTTTTGCAGTTCAGAGCGCCTTGACGAGCTTCGCAAAACCCAGATGGAAGACAAGCAGCAGCTTGGCTACGACGGCCACTGCCTCCACCTTAGTCAAGACGAGGTTACTGCCCGTCTCGCCAAGGGCGAATCTCATGTGGTGCGTATGCAGGTGCCGCGAGAAGGGCAGTGCACCTTCAACGATATGCTGCGCGGCGAGATTAGCATTGATTGGGCACAGATCGATCTGCAGATACTGCTCAAAGCCGATGGCATGCCGACCTACCATTTAGCCAATGTGGTCGACGACCACCTGATGGAAATCAGCCATGTGATTCGTGGCGAAGAGTGGATTAACTCAGCCCCCAAGCATATTTTGCTGTACCAGTATTTTGGCTGGGAAATGCCCGTATTCTGTCACCTGCCGCTGTTGCGCAATGTCGATAAGAGCAAATTATCCAAGCGTAAAAACCCCACCAGTATTCTGTATTACCAGCGCATGGGCTACCTCCCTGAAGCGCTACTGAACTATCTGGGTCGTATGGGTTGGTCTATGCCAGACGAGCGTGAAAAATTCACCTTACCCGAGATGCTCGAAGTATTTGATATTCAGCGAGTCTCTCTGGGTGGCCCCGTGTTTGATGTAGAGAAACTCAGCTGGCTAAACGGTATGTGGATACGTGAAGACCTCAGCGATGATCAGCTGGCCGACCGTCTACAAGAATGGGCCCTGAATCGCGATACCCTAAAAGCCTTTTTACCCTTTGCCCGCCAGCGTATGGAAACCTTTTCCGATCTGGCGCCCCTGGGCAGTTACCTAGTGTCTGGAATGCTACCCATCACCGCAGAAGATATTAAAGCTGCTGGCATGGAAGAAGAGCAACTTATCGAAGCGCTACAGTTTGCTCTGTGGCGTTTAGAGGCCGTTCAGCACTGGGATAGAGACAATATTTTTAATGCGCTTAAAGCTATTGCAGATGCCATGGATATCAAGCTAAAGCCATTCCTAGCACCGCTGTTTATAGCCATCGCCGGCAGTAGCGCGTCTATTTCAGTCATGGACTCCATGAATTTATTGGGTGCCGATATGTCTCGTGCACGGTTGCGATATGCCATAGAATTATTAGGCGGCGTAGGAAAAAAGAAACTCAAGAAAATGGAAAAGGCTTATCAGCAGCTAGCTTAGTATTCTGAGGTGCTAGAGCATCTTGGAAATAGAAATGCTACTATTCGAGCAAACCAATAAAAGCAATTAAAAAGGTTTGTTATGGATTTTGTGCCCTATGCAGTGCCCTTCTTTTTATTACTTATCCTGCTCGAATTTTGCTGGGGTTGGCTCAAGGGTAATAATACTTACAGGGTAAACGATAGCTTAAATAGTTTAAGTCTTGGGCTGCTGAGTGTGGCTACCAAGTTTATCTTTTTAAGCATTGGCTATATTGTATTTGCCAGAATCGAACAGGATTACTCCCTGGGGCTACTAGACAGTCAGGTGACAGGCCACTGGATTATCGGGCTGCTGCTATACGACTTTTTCTACTACTGGTTCCACCGTATAAGCCATGAGCGCCAGTTTTTCTGGGGCTCCCATGTAGTTCATCATCAAAGTGAAGACTACAACCTCAGTACCGCCTTGCGCCAAACCAGCACCAGCTTTTTAACTACCTGGGTATTCTATATTCCCTGCTTTTTACTGGGCATGCCCATCGAAATGTATATCAGCATCGCCTCCGCTCATCTAATCTATCAGTTCTGGGTCCATAGCCAACATATCCCCAAACTAGGTCCGCTGGAATGGCTGCTAATTACACCCTCCAATCACCGAGTTCACCATGCTCAAAACGAGCAATATATCGATAAAAACTATGGTGGCCTATTTATTATTTGGGATCGACTGTTTGGCACCTTTAAAGAAGAAGATGAAAACGAGCCCGCCATCTATGGTATTCGCACACCGCTGCAGAGCTGGAACCCAGCCTGGGCCAATATTCATATCTTTGTCGGTATGCTGCGAGATGCATGGCGCACAGAAGCATGGCGAGACAAGCTCCGCATACTCTGGGCCAGAACAGGCTGGCGACCAGCAGATGCAGCCGCCCAATACCCGCTACCAAAGACAGATTTAGACCATTTTGAAAAATATGACCCGCAACTAACGCCAGCATCGAACGTCATTATTATTGCCCAGTACCTACTGGTCTCGATCCTGCACTTCTGGACCTCACTTGAGCTGCTTGGTGGGCCCTATTGGTTGGTGTTTGGGGCAACGATTATTCAGATACACAGCATCATTGTTATTGGTATGGTTTTGAGTGGAAGCGCCTATGCCCGCCCTATGGAATACACCCGTTGGCTAGTGACCGCGGGCATTCTTTATAGCCTATCTACGGCAGGGCTCATAACCAGCACCTTGCTCACTAGCGGCATACTGTATCTTGCTGTCAGCGCAGGCCTAATGTGGTTTGTGATCAAGCGCGAAAGCCATAGTCACTCAGTGCTGGATCAAGGGCTCGGCATTTAAGACAGAGGTTCGCCGGAGTCCGCTATACAAGGCTACTCTATAACAAACCCAACATATTGCGATATTATGTTTAGGTACCGCCTGATAATCGTCTGTAACCCCGAGTATGCGCGGAAATGCACTTGACTTGGTACAAACTGATCCCTATTATGCGGCTTCCTTTTTGGGGCCTTAGCTCAGCTGGGAGAGCGCAACACTGGCAGTGTTGAGGTCAGCGGTTCGATCCCGCTAGGCTCCACCAAATAAAAAACCCTCGCACGATAGTGCGGGGGTTTTTTATTTGCCGGAGATTAGCGGAAGTGAGTTTAAAGCTCCGGTTCCATAAATTTGCGTAGCAAATTTGAATGCCCTTTAGGGCAGCCCCAACGGGGTGAGGCCTGAGGCCGAATAATCCCGCGAAGAACCCCGTACCCAAACATCAATAAAACCCTCGCACGATAGTGCGGGGGTTTTTTATTTGCCGGAGATTAGCGGAAGTGAGTTTAAAGCTCCGGTTCCATAAATTTGCGTAGCAAATTTGAATGCCCTTTAGGGCCGCGCTCTTTGTTACACGAGAGAGGTGGGGGGGGAATTTATATACTAGGTTCGACCCAATAAAAAGCCGCATCGACCTACTGAAACCGCTCTAAAAGGTTCTCCCTCAATACCTGCAACAACAGAGTTTGTCACTAAGGTGAGACATATAGATCAATCGCCAAAGTCAAAATCTGGTCTACCATTAAGGCTATGCAAACATCAAAAAACGCAGCCACAAGTACTTCCGAAGCTCAGTCGCAGCCACTTAAACGCGTATTGAACCTACCGTTAGTTATCCTCTATGGCCTAGGCACCACTATTGGTGGCGGAATCTATGTCTTGGTCGGCAAGGTGGCCGAGCGAGCCGGCATGATGGCACCACTGTCATTTATGGCTGCTGCGCTGCTCTCAGCATTCACCGCACTGACCTTTGCCGAGTTATCCAGCCGCTTCCCAAAAAGTGCCGGAGAAGCGGTCTATGTTAAGGAAGCCTTTAACTTCCAGCCGCTTGCTATTTTCGTTGGCATTTTGGTTATTCTCAATGGCAGTGTATCCGCAGCAGCGCTGGCCAATGGTTTTGTGGGCTATTGGCAAACATTTATGGCCATGCCCGACTGGATGGTAATTGTGCTGATCACGGCAGCCCTTGGAATCCTTGCCGCCTGGGGAATAGGGCAATCGGTAATGATGGCGGCGGTTATTACTCTGATAGAAGTGGGTGGCCTGCTAATTATTGTCTGGGTTGCTCGCGACGAATTTGCCACTATTCCGGTTCGTAGCCATGAACTGATGCCCGGATTGAACGGCACTATTTGGTTAGGGATACTGAGCGGCTCCTTTTTGGCCTTTTATGCCTTTATTGGTTTTGAAGATATGGTTAATGTGGCCGAAGAGATCAAAGATGTTGAGAAAACCCTGCCACAGGCCATTATTATTACCCTGCTGCTGACCACCTTGATCTATTTTATAGTGACACTGGTGGCCGTCCTAAGCGTTGCTCCCGCCGAACTGGGTCAACAAAAGGCGCCGCTCAGTTATATTTATCAGAAAAAAACCGGCTCTGATCCAGCCCTTGTTAGCCTAATCAGTATATTTGCGATTCTCAATGGTGGCCTGATTCAGATAATTATGGCAGCGCGGGTTTTATACGGCATGAGTCGCCAATCTATTACCCCAAAAACACTGCGCTTTTTAGGTGACGTCAATTCGAAAACCCAAACACCGATTAAAGCCACTGCCTGCATAGTGCTACTGGTTTGCATATTAGCCCTGATTTTTGACATAGAAAGCTTGGCAGAAACCACGTCGTTAATGATTTTAATTATCGCAACACTGGTCAATGCTGCGCTACTGCGTTTAAAGCTCCATACAGTCGAAAAAACTCCGACAAAGGGGATGACTGCCCCTCTATGGGTGCCTGCTTGCGGCCTGATCGTCAGCCTTAGCTTTGCAATAATGATCGCCATGGATTTGATAAAATAGCCTCTAGGCAAAGTCTATAAATCATTACTATCAGGCCGACACCGCTGTGGAGCGTTCGCTCTCATACAGGCAGTCAAACTGCTTTCTTATCAGAGCTAACTGTATAAAGTAGGGCTGTATAGCCACCTGCTACTTAGGGTGGTTGAAAAATAGGGGATAGGGGCCTCTGTCTTAAAAATACTTAGCAAGGCCGGGATAGGTTTCTTTATGTTTCAGAGTTGTAATCTGGCGCCTATTCTTATAGCTTAGCCAAAATAATAAAAATCATGGCACTGCAATGACCGAATCGAGCACAACCGCCCAACTCCTCAATGACCAAGAGGTTATAGAGCGTATCTTTAGTCATATAGATAATGGCACCACGGACCTTGGGGATACAGTTTGGCAGGAACCAGTTACACATTATCAGTCACAACAGCGATTCGATGCTGAAATTGCCCTTTTAAAGCGACTTCCCGTACCTTATTGTCCATCTGTCGCATTGCCGGAGAAGGGCAGTTACATTGCTCGCACAGCCTCTGGGACGCCCTTGGTTGTGGTTCGAGGTCTGGATGGTGAGGTGCGTGCCTTTATTAATGCCTGCCGTCATCGCGGCATGCAGGTGGCCAAGGGCAGTGGCTGTTCGCGTGCCTTTGTCTGCCCCTATCATGCCTGGATCTATAACCTCGAAGGGGATCTTAAACATATTCCGGGGCAGGAGGGCTTTCCAGGGATAAACCCTGAAGAGCATGGCTTGGTTGAAGTTAGTGCGCAGGAGAAAGGTGGCATTGTCTATGTGATGCAGGAGGGCGAAATTACCCCAGAGATGTTGGCAGATAGCCTCGACTTCTTTACGCCGGATCAGGCGTTATTTGAGCATACAAATTTAACGGATAAGGCCAACTGGAAGTTGCTCACAGAGACTCTTATGGAGGGGTACCATATCAAGTCTCTGCACAAAGAGACTTTTTATCCTTACGGTCTAGACAATGTCACGTTGGTCGAAACCTTTGGTGCCAATTCACGAGTGACATTTCCCTTTAGACGCATCGAAAAGGTACGCGAGATAGCACCAGAAAAACGTCGTATCGATGGACTGGTAACTCAGGTCTATCTGCTATTTCCCAATGCCAGTGTGGCAGTTTTATCCAAGCATACTAGTCTGGTTATTCTTGAGCCTATTAGCCCGACCCAGTCTCAATGGGTGGTCTATCGCATGGTTAATAAACAGACTGCTGAGCTTAAAATTACTCTGGACGAAGCTCAGCGAGATGCCATTTTTGTCAATGAATCCGGTCAAGATGAAGACCGTGAAGCGGCTCGAGCCATTCAAGAAAGTGTGGGTAGTAATGCCAATAGCCATTTTACTTTTGGCCATTTTGAGAAGGCGATTGTTAACTTTCATCAGCACTTAGCCAAGCACCTAGGCTGAACGCAGCGGTCACCTTTTATAGTCTATCAGTGGCCAATGTTTTGATATGCTGAAGCCTTGAATGACTATTTTCTGATTTAGAAAAATTATAATTAATCTTTTATACGGCTCCGATAATGACTGCATCCATCTCACATCCCCAGCTACTCAATGACCAAGATGTTATCAAACGTGTTCTTTTACATATTGATAACAACTCAACTGATCTAGGTGACAGTGTTTGGCAGGAGCCTGTCGATAGCTATCATTCCCAAGCGCGCTTCGAGGCAGAAATCGCGCTCTTAAAGCGGCTCCCCGTACCCTATTGTCCCTCGGCCGCGCTGTCGGACAAAGGCAGCTACATTGCCCGTACCGCCGCCGGAACACCGCTGGTCGTTGTGCGCGGTTTGGATGGCGTTGTGCGCGCCTTTATTAATGCCTGCCGCCATCGAGGCATGCAAGTTGCCAAGGGTACGGGCTGTTCGCGAGCTTTTGTATGTCCCTATCATGCCTGGACCTATAACCTCGAAGGGGATCTTAAGCGTATTCCTGGCCAGGAGGGGTTCCCCGGCGTTAATCCTGAAGAGCATGGGCTGGTTCAAGTCAGTGCACAGGAAAAAGGTGGCATTGTCTATGTGATGCAAGAGGGCGAAATAACGCCAGAGATGCTCCATGATAGTTTGGATTTTTTCATGCCGGAGCAAGCTCTCTTTGAACAAACCACTTTTACCGATGAGGCCAACTGGAAGCTGCTGACAGAGACAGCGATGGAGGGCTACCATATCAAGTCGCTGCACAAAGAAACTTTCTTCCCCTATGGTTTGGACAATATCACCCTAGTTGAAAATTTTGGCGCCCATTCCCGAGTGACATTTCCATTTAAGCGCATCGAAAAGGTACGCGAGATAGCACCAGAAAAACGTCGTATCGATGGACTGGTAACTCAGGTGTATCTGCTTTTTCCCAATGCTAGTGTGGCGGTCTTATCCAAGCACAGCAATCTGGTGATTCTTGAGCCGCTAAGCCCAACCCAGTCGCAATGGGTGGTTTACCGAATGATTAATCCGCAGACTGCTGAATATCCGATCACCCTAGAGGACGCACAGCGAGACGCGATTTTTGTCAATGAGTCGGGACAGGATGAAGATCGTGAAGCTGCCTGTGCCATTCAAGCAAGCGCGGCCAGCAAAGCCAATAGTCATTTCACTTTTGGCCATTTTGAGAAGGCGATTGTTCATTTCCACCAGCATTTGGCAAAGCATCTAGATTAACAGCACCTAGATTAAGGGCATCTAGATTAAGAGTACTTGAACTAAAAACACCTAGATAAAAAGTGTTTAGCTATTCGATCTTCCAAAGCAGTCAACCTGCAGGTTTTCTTGGTTAATAAGTTGAAAGAACTCATGGTACTTGGTTTGAATGCAGTAATTATGTGCCAGAGCTTCTGCGGCAGCTTTAAATTCCATACTGTCTTTGCCCAGTACTTCTTCAGAGAGTTGTAATACTTTCGTCAGTGCCGCTTCCTCAGCGGGCCAATTTTCGGTTAGGCCCTCAAGTGCATAGAGCTGATTGTAGCGCTGCATCAATCGGTATTCATCATGGGCGCCCGCAAGCTCGAGATCGATAATCTCAATCACCAGAGGAATTGCAGCGGCGTAATCCTCGGTAAAAATCAGATACTTATAATAGTAATCTCGCGCCTTAATCGTCGTTGAATGGGTCTTGCCAAACACTTCCGAAGACAGTGTATAGGCCGCTTTAATCTGCGCATTGTCAGGATTGAAACGTCTCGTCTCTTCATAGCTCTGATTGATATTTCTGAGCATCACAATACACATTTTGTGATGTTCTGAATATCGGGCAATGCATTCTGGAATCGCTTTTTCGCTGCGTTTGATCACTGACGCCCAGCGCTTCCTTGTCAGATCGCTGTCTATTTTGAGAATAGTCTTGTCGAGTTTTCGCTCAGACCAGGCTCTCGCCTCAGCTTGGCTTGGCAGACATAAAATAATAATTAATGCTGTAGTAATAAGAATTAACGATTTGGAATATAAAGCTAGCTTCATGGTTTAGCCCCCTCAAGCTAAAAAAATACCACGTTCTATAAAAGTGTAGACCAAGATTTCCAAATAGATGCAAATTACTTAGACGGCATGGGTAGTGTATTGAACTGAAAAGTTATGGCACCTATAATGCCAGTTAAATAAAACCATTCAATAATCAGCAGAGGGCAGGCATCATGCGGGATTGCACGCAACTATGGATCGATCGTAAAGATATTAGAACCACCAAGCAGGTAACCTCAGCGCTACCCGCGCTAGGCGCGGGCGAAGTGTTAGTCGCCATCGACAAGTTTGGTCTTACCGCCAACAATGTCAGCTATGCCGTCACCGGAGACAGTATTGGCTACTGGCAGTTTTATCCCGCAGAAGGTGAATGGGGCGTGGTACCGGTCTGGGGATGCGGCACCGTGGTCGAATCAAGCTGTGGCGAAGTACCTGTGGGCGACCGTCTCTGGGGTTATTTCCCTATGGCCAGCCATGCCATCTTAACCCCCGGTAAGGTTCACGGGGATTACTTTGTTGATGTGGTTGAACATCGCAGAGAATTGCCTGCAGTCTACAATCAGTTTCGTCGCACCCAGGCTGAGCCTGAGTTTTTACAGAAATTAGAAAACGAACGCTGTCTGTTATTTCCATTATTTATGACCTCCTACCTGATCTATGACTATCTAATCGACAACGATTTCTTTGGTGCCCAGCAGGTCGCGATTGGGTCGGTCTCGTCTAAAACCGGCTTTGGTCTGGCTCAGATGTTACACAATGACAAAGACGTTAGTGCGTCCGTGATTGGTATAACCTCCTCAGGCAATGTTGATTTTGTAAAAGGCCTCGGCTGCTGTAACCAGATAGTGGTGTACGAAAACGAAGCACAGATCGATGCCAGTCTACCTACAGCCTATGTGGATATGTCAGGGGACGCCCGACTCACCATCACCCTGCATAATCATTGTGGCGAGAACCTCGTCGAAAGCTGCATGGTCGGCGCCAGTCACTGGCAAGAGGGTGGTAAAGTAGGGCAGCTCCCCGGAGCTAAACCGCGATTCTTTTTTGCCCCGGGGCAAATTGAAAAGCGCAATAAAGAGTGGGGCCCAGGTGTTGCCATGATGAAAGCAACGGCGGCCAGTGCAGAAGTCGCGGCGCTGATTACCGATGATATTAATGTGGAATGGGTTCAGGGCGCGGAGAGTCTCAGCCAGCATTGGGTCAAGTTGTTGGATAATGAAATTCCTCCAAGCACGGGCCTAATGGTGTCGCTACTTTAAATATCAATAAATCAATAAGAACAAAAAAGGCACCTCATTAGAGGTGCCTTTTAGTTTGCGGGCTAAGGGCTTTCTATCAATGCGATAGCCCTAAACCGATAGCCTAAAAGCCATCATCTAAAAGCTATAGCGTCAAACCACCATCAACCACAATACATTCACCATTGGTATAGCTCGCTGCATCCGATACCAGATACAGAACCGTACCCGCCATCTCTTCGGGTTCAGCATGACGGTGCATAGGAATAGTCGCAATCGCCTGCTTGTAGATTTTTTCATCGCTGAAAAGGGCGCCGGCAAAGGCCGTTTTGGTCATGCCTGGAAGTAGGGCATTTACACGAATATTATGTTGGCCACATTCTTTGGCAAAGGCTTTCGTCATATTCACAACGGCGGCCTTACTAATAGAATAGATGCCCTGTAACGGGCCAGGCCGCAGTGCATTAATCGACGCCGTATTGACAATAGAACCGCCGCCGTTATCGCGCATCATCTTGCCACCCTCTACACACATAAAGAAATAGCCGCGAATATTCACGTCCACTGTTTTAGTGTAAGCGCCGAGATCCGTATCCAAGATATCACCAAAGTAAGGATTGGTTGCCGCATTATTAATCAGGATATCCAGCTTGCCGTGCATCTGTTTAATATGTGCAAAGCAGGCTTCAATATCACTCATATTACCCACATGGCAAGCGAGGGCCTCAGCACTGCCGCCAGCCGCAGTAATGGCATCAGCAACGACCTGACAGCCATCTATTTTTCGGCTCGAAACAATCACATGAGCACCCTGTTCTGCCAGTAGCTTGGCAATGGCTTCGCCAATACCGCGACTTGCGCCGGTGACTAATGCAACTTTTCCCGTTAAATCAAATAGCTTGGTACCCATGGTTTTCTCCAGTTGGTTATTATGATTTTGAATCTGTTAGCTGGTGTAGATGAACCGAAATAGCCGGTCTCATCAGATTGCGAATGGTGCTGTAGGTGTTGCGATCCTTGCTGGCGAGGGTTTTAGCCAGCTCAAAGGCAGCACCCTGTAATTTCTCAGAGGGAAAAATCGCCTCGACAATATTGAGCTCAACGCACTGCTCGCCGGTATAGGCAATCCCGGTCAGCATCATATTTTTAAGGGCATGCTTATTGGGTAGCAGATGCACAATGTCGTTAGTGACCTGAGTAAAAGGAATATTAATATTCACTTCCGGAAAACAAAAGCGACCGCGATCAGAACGCATAATACGGTAGTCCGCTGCAGCGGCTAAAATACCACCGCCGGCGTAGGCATTGCCATTAATACAGGCCACCGTCGGGGCGCGAAGTAATGCAAAACGGCAGAGCAAGGTTTCAAACACAACTAAGAACTCAGCTTTTCCCGCAGGATCCTGCTGGGTAAGCCAGTCGAGATTAATGCCCGTAGAGAATGTCTTTTCGTGCTCGCTGGTCAGTATAAGCGCAGTGTTGCCCTTATAGCCCTCAACCGCATCCAAAGCCGCCAGATAGTCCTTTACAACAGGAGTGGTAAATCTATTGTCATCGTCGCCATTGGTCAGGGTCAGAATATGGATGCCGTCTTTAAGGGCAAGATTCATTGTAGTCATTTTTTTATTCAGCCTTTTAGTCGCGCTCTTTTTGCTGTTTTATATTGAGTCAACGTTTGCTTAACGGCCACTCACAAAAAAAGAGGCCGTATCGAAATCAATCAGAGTAAGTCGCTTTAAAGTTGGTGGCTCTTTTTAATAGCCACCCTGTCCATTAATCAGCTGCTGATAAAACGCCTGATCCAACAACTCGTACTGCGCCGATTTTGGCTGGCGCACATAAATAGGTTGGTCCACCTGATCCAGATGATAGGCCTGCTTTTTCAGCGCGCCCTTAAACAGCTTAAAGGTTCCTGTCGTGTCCTGTTCGTCTTCAATACGCACAAATACTGGGCGGGCAAAGGCGGGAAGTTCGCGATCAGCGTATTCGGTAAAGGCCGCAGCATCGAATGTTTGGCCCGGTTTTAAGGTAATGGCCGCCATGCCAGCTTTGCCTTCAGCGCCCGGTATTTCAACGCCGTAGACATTGCTAATTTCAACTTGCTCGCAGGCATTTAAAATTTCGCCCACCTCATTGGTTGACACATTTTCAGCGCGCCATCTAAAGGTGTCGCCCACACGATCGACAAACTGATAATGGGGCATGCCCATCGCAAAGCCCACATCAATCATGCGAATCAGATCGCCGGTATTAAACCAGCGGTCGCCTGGCTCTTTTAGGTTTGTAAGAATCTTGTCGTTAGTGGCTTCTTTATTTTTATAGCCATCAAACTTGTATCGAGCATCAATCTGGCCCAGCATCAGCCCGGGCTCGCCCAGCCCAACTTCAATCACCTTGCCATTTTCATCGAGCACAATTTCATCATTCTCAATATCGTACTTCACCAGCATTACCACGACAGAGCCAGTGCCAATGGTAGATTCTTTGTTGAGGATATTCAGGAACGACACATTGCCTTCACTGGAACCATAAATCTCGGTAATGCGCTTAACGCCAAAGCGATTGCGAAAGGTACCCCAGATATCCGGGCGCAAGCCATTGCCCAGCATGGTTTTAAGGGGGTTGTTCTTTTCATCTGGGCATTCTGGTGCCATAGCCAAATAGCGGCACAGCTCACCCACATACACAAACAGCGTAGTCTGGTGCTTTTGCACCTCAGGCCAAAACTGCGTAGCAGAAAAGCGGCGGCGAACAAACATCGACGCGCCAGAATATAGACAGCTACCAATGCCGAGCAAAAAGCCCGTGGCATGGTACAGCGGCAGGCAAATATACATGCGGTCCGAAGGCTTGGCATGAAAGCCCACGGTGGAATAGGGCTTGGCCGCCGACATAATTTTGCGGTGGTAGATAACCGCAGGCTTAGGCAGGCCCGTGGTGCCAGAGGTAAAGATGTACAGAGCAATTTCCCCCGCCACAATTTCATCAGTCTCGGGCAGGTTTTCGGTTGGCATATCAGCCACCGTAGCACTGAAATCTGTTGCCCAGTCGGGCGCCTCAGCACTTATAAGCGGGTCAGCGACCCACAGATAGTCCTTGTCCTGTAGTGTTAAATCGCCTTTAACGCCGGTTACAGCTGCCAGCAGTTCCTGACCCACCAAGCATTTTGTCGACTCGACTATATTGATGCAATGGGCCAGAGGGCGGTCAGTTAGGCCGGTATTAACCATACCGGCAGTCGCACCCATTTTGGCCAGAGCAAAAATACTGCACAGCAACTCAGTACGGTTTTCAATCAGCACCGCCACACAGTCGCCGCGCTTCACACCCTGGCTTTTAAGGCTGTGAGCATATTGGTTAGTGAGGGCATTAAACTCACCCCAGGTTAGTTCAGAGTCGCCACAGACAATGGCCGACTTATTACTGAACTTGGCCGCGGTGGTTTGAAACATCAAACCAAGCGACGACTTTTCATCGTCAGCAGGAGGCTTAAAGAAAATTAATGTGGGTGCGGCTTGGAAGAAATTCCATAGCACTCTAAAAAACTCCACGATCTTGCTCATCTGATACCCCTGCTATTTATAATAATTATTGAAATTCTGTTGTGCTGGTTTATTATGGCACCGCCAATGACAATATAAAACCTGCGCCAGATATATCGAGTATATCGGAGTTAATAAGACTTCAGGAGCAATGCAACATAAAAAGAAAGTCCAGCCGGTCATGGGTAAATACACCGTTGCAATCGAACAGAAATAGCAGGTTTGTGCCTGCTGCTGCTATCTGTGACTCGGCATTCGCCATTTGCAGAGCAAAGACCGCCATTAGTAGGCATAGTGGAGCGGTTAATTGCTAAGCGTGGCAGCGTAGTTAACGGGTAGTTACAGGGCAGCCGCCAATAAAAACAGCACAAATATAGCAGTCATAGGGGGTTTTTTGATAACAGCAACCATAGTCTGGGGTACAGCCGCAGTCATCTATGCCGTATTTTGGGTCTGGTATGTAGGCCTGAAGGGCAAGCTATCTGCAACAGACGTCGAGCAGTACATGCAGCGCTTCGAAGCCGCTGGATTGCCCGCTGATAAGCTGGGCAATCTTCATCAGTTCCTAGCCAAAGACGATGGCCGTGAATGGTTTATGGTCAACCTCCTAGAGCTTAAGTCACCCAAGCGCGAATCAGCCAAGCTGCTGCAGAGCTACTCCAAAGTCTTTATGGCCGGCATGTTAAAGCGGGCAGGCCACCCGTTTTTTATAGCCAATGCCAAGGCAAAAAACATTGAAAACCTGCACTGCGAGCAGGCAGACAACTGGACCTCATCCGGCATAGTGCGCTACCGCAGCCGCCGCGACTTTGCCGAGACATTGCTAGACACCTTTGGTAGTGAGCATCATGGCAACAAGCTCGCCGCACTGGAAAAAACCTTCGCCTTTCCCGCCACCACCAGCTTGCTCATGGGCTCGCCGCGGGTACTGTTAGCCATGGGGCTGGCCTTAATAGCCGCCCTAACTCAAATCGCATTCTTATAATAAAAATACAGAGACCACTATGACCGACAACGCCTTATTCAAGCCATTCCAACTGGGTAACCTGCAGCTAAAAAACCGTATTGTGATGGCCCCCATGACCAGAAACTTCTCGCCCAACGACAATATTCCGGGTGACAACGTGGTGGACTACTACCGTCGCCGTGCCGAAGGTGGTGTGGGTCTGGTGATTACCGAAGGCACCTGTGTTGGTCACGAGGGCGCCAGTGGCTATCCCGGCGTACCTTATTTTTATGGTGAAGCGCGACTGGCCGGCTGGAAGAAAGTCGTCGACGCTGTACATGCCGCCGGGGGCAAAATAGCGCCCCAATTATGGCATGTAGGCGCCGTGCGTAAAGCAGGCACAATGCCCGAAGGTGATGTGCCGGGCTACGGCCCCTCAGGCATGAATGTACCGGGCAAGGCCAATCGCCATGTTATGACCCAGCAAGATATAGACGATGTAGTTGCCGCCTTTGCTCAATCTGCCGCCGATGCCAAAGCCATTGGCTGTGATGCGGTTGAGCTACACGGTGCCCATGGTTACCTGATAGATCAGTTTTTCTGGGAAGGCACCAACCAGCGTGACGATCATTATGCTGGCTCCATAGAAAATCGTGGTCGTTTTGCCGTAGAAGTCATTAGCGCAGTTCGCGCCGCCGTTGGCCCAGACTTCCCCATTATTTTGCGCTGGTCCCAGTGGAAGCAGCAGGATTACACCGCACGCCTAGCCGTCACCCAAGAAGAGCTAGAGCGCTTCCTTATGCCACTGTCTGACGCCGGGGTCGATATATTCCATTGCTCACAGAGACGCTTCTGGGAGCCCGAATTTGAAGGCAGTGAACTAAACCTAGCAGGCTGGACTCAGCAGATTACTGGCAAGCCAGCTATCACTGTAGGCAGCGTAGGTCTGGATGCAGACTTTACCCCCAAGCCGGGCGAAGCCCATTTTAAAGAAGCCGACCCCGCCAGCCTAGACACCTTGCTACACCGCCTAGACCAAGACGAGTTTGATCTAGTCGCTGTAGGCCGCGCCCTGATTTCAAACCCAGACTGGGTTAATCTGGTCGAAGCCAAACGAATGGACGACCTAAAACCATTCCGCAAAGAACATCTGGGCGAGTTAATTTAAACGCAAGCGAGACAGCGCACTTAAAAGCAAAAGGGGAAGAATATGGAACTACAAGATAAAATAGTCGTGATCACCGGCGCAGGCAGCGGCATAGGCCGTGCACTAGCCGTGCGTTTTCACGCCGAAGGCGCCAAACAAATCGTCTGCGCCGACATCAACCTAGCCAACGCCCAAGAGACCGCCGACATGATTGGCGGCGTGGCCATGATGGCCGACGTCGCCAAAGAAGAAGACACCGCCCGCATCATCGAAGACACCGAAGCTAACATAGGTCCCATCGACCTGTTTTGTTGCAATGCCGGTGTTGGCTATGGCGAGAGTATTCATTCGCCCAACGAACAGTGGCAGTCCATCTGGGATATCAACGTCATGTCCCATGTCTACGCCGCCCGGCACCTAGTGCCGCGCATGGTCGAGCGGGGCAGTGGCTACTTCCTCAACACCTCATCTGCCGCAGGCCTGCTCAATCAAATTGGTGGTGCCGCTTACGGCGTCACCAAACATGCCGCCGTAGGCTTTGGCGAATGGCTGGCTATTCATCACAAACATGAAGGCATAGGCGTTTCCATGCTGTGCCCACAGGCCGTGCGCACCGCCATGACCGCCGTCGAAAATGACGCCGTTGCGGCCGCCGCAAACAACGGCATGATCGAACCAGAAGAGCTGGCAGAAACCGTTATCGAAGGATTGCGCGACGAAAGCTTTTTAATCTTGCCGCACCCAATCGTAAAGGAATATATGCAAAATAAAACCAACAACTACGATCGTTGGATAGGTGGTATGAACAAACTAATGCGCAAAATCACCGGCACTATCTAACAGGCTAACAAAACATTGATTTAAGAGGAGAGCAAAATGGGTTTTGAATTAACACCAAGAGCAGAAGATCTAAATAATCGCCTAACCGCGTTTATGGAAGAGCATATCTATCCACGGGAGCATGACTACGAACAGTTTACCGGCGACCACAACAACCTGTGGCAATACCCAGACTGGTACCAAGGCCTTAAAGACGAAGCCAAAAAGCAGGGCCTTTGGAACCTGTTTCTGCCCGAAGAATATAAGCCCTGGAGTCCCGGTTTAACCAACCTGGAGATCGCGCCATTATTTGAAACCATGTCCAGATCTGCCTGGGCCCAGCAAATTTTTAACTGTAATGCCCCAGACCGCGGCAATATGGAAGTGCTGGCCAAATACGGCACCCCAGAGCAGCAAGAGCAATGGTTGTTGCCCCTATTAGCCGGTGATATCCGTTCTGCCTATGCTATGACCGAGCCAGATGTGGCCTCATCGGACGCCACCAATATGGAACTCAAGATTGAGCGCGATGGCGACGAATATGTACTCAATGGCCGCAAATGGTGGACCACCAACGTGATTGGTTCCGCCTGTAAAATTATGCTGGTGATGGGTAAATCTAACCCCAATGCTCCGCGCCACCAGCAGCACTCCACCATACTCGTACCCACCGACACCAAAGGTGTGGTGATGTCGCGCCCACTCAAAGTGTTTGGTGAATACCATTCTCCCGGCGGTGAAGGAGACATGATCTTTAGAGATGTGCGCGTGCCCGTCAGCAACCTGATACTTGGCGAAGGCCGAGGTTTTGAAATTGCCCAGGGCCGATTGGGGCCGGGCCGTTTTCAGTACGCCATGATGTTTGTCGGCATGGCCCAGCGCAGCCTAGAGCTAATGTGCGAGCGCGCCCAGGCACGCGTCGCCTTCGGTGAGCAGCTGAGTAAAAAGACCAGCGTGCAGCACGAAATCGCCCGCAGCCGCTGCGACATCGAACAGTGCCGCCTGCTGGTACTGGCCGCCGCTGAAAAAATGGACAAGTACGGCATCGATGGCGCCAGAGAAGATATCTCCATGCTCAAAATAGTCGCCCCTAAAATGTGCGAAGACGTCTCCAGCCGCGCCATGCAAATCTTTGGAGGCATGGGCGTCTGCCAAGACACGCCATTGGCCCACATCTGGACGACTAGCAGATTCTGCCGTATCGCCGATGGCCCAGACGAAGTGCACATGTCACAGCTCGCCAAAATGACCATGCGCTCACTCAACAGACAGGCATAGGCCTTATTGCGAAAAGCGGGCCCAGCCCGCTAATCGTAAACAAAGTATAGATAGGAGTTTAAAATGACTTTTTCATCCAACGTATTAAGCATCGAAAAACAGGGCCAGGTCGGTATCGTATGGCTAGACCGCGAACCTAAATACAATGCACTGTCCACCGAGCTATGGTCAGCCATACCCCATGCCCTAGATGCCCTATGCGAAGACCCCGAGATCGGCGCAATCATTCTCGCCGGTCGCGGCAAGCACTTCTGTGCCGGCATTGATTTAGCCGAAGACGGCCTAAGTGCTCACAAGCATGCCAAAGCCCGCTCCAAAGCCGAAGCCAATATTCGCCAGCTGGGCAACACACAAAAGTTTCAAGCGGCGATTAGCGCCCTTGCCGAATGCGCATTGCCAGTAATTGCCGTAGTGCAGGGCTTCTGCCTAGGCGCCGGTGTTGATTTGATTACCGCCTGCGACATCCGCATCGCCAGCGCCTGCTCAGTATTTAGCGTCCGCGAAACCCGCCTAGGTCTCGTAGCCGACGTAGGAACATTGCAGCGCCTACCCAAAATACTCAATGCGGGTCATGTTGCAGAATTAGCCTACAGCGGCAAAGATATCAAAGCCGACCGCGCCGAGAAAATTGGTTTGGTAAACGATGTCTACGAGTCGGCCGAAGCCACCATGGCCGCAGGCCTAGCACTCGCCCAAGAAATAGCCGGTAACTCACCCATGGCCGTGCGCGGCACCAAGTTTATACTGCGCCAGTCAGAGAACCTCACCGACGAACAGAGTTTGATGGTGAACGGTATGTACACCATGATGACCAGCTTGGAATCCAACGACCTGCAAGAAGGCATACACGCCTTTGCAGAACGTCGACCTGCGAAGTTTACCGGGACTTAAAACAACCGTCATTCCGACAGAGCGACTGCCTTTCAATGTCATCCCGACAGAGCGCAGCGACGAGGGATCTCAAAACAGATCTCTCGCTTCGCTCGACATGACAGAGTTTTAAATATCCCAAGCGTTCCAATCATCAATCCCGCTATTGCCTATGCAGAGTTTTACCAAATCCCAGACACAAAAAAGGGGTAACACCAGTTACCCCTTTTTCTTTTACGATGCACTTAGTAGGGTGCACTTATAAAGTGTATTTACTTAATAAGACATATCCCGAGTAGCATTCAGCAACCCTGGGAACTGCTCTCCAACCTTGGCCAAACCATAGGTCACCCAATACTCAATCTTCTGCGCAAAGGTCATCTCAAGCATTTCTGGTAGACGTTGTTGCTGTCTGTCTAAGTAGGCGTGAATGGCTTCGGCATCGTCTAGGCTGTTGGTTTCGTAGAAGCCGACCATGCCTTTGTGTGATCTTGAGCCGCCCAATACGATGCCGGTGAAGTCGATGTGGGTCTGCTCACTCATGTAGCGTAGGTCTGGCACTACGTAGTTGCTCTTGGCGCTAAGGCCGTGGCAAGAGCCGCAGTTGTGGCTGTAGAGTTCTTCACCTCTGCGGATAATTTCGGGATCGGTATTCGCTTCGTGGCCCAGTGCCAAAATGGTGGCTAGGCTTTCGTCGACGAGGTCGGCTGTTTGACCAAAGTTACCCAACTTAAATACGAGCAGTTTGTTTTGGTTTACTTTGTTGCGCTTTAGCTCGTCACCGATGGTTAGCATTACGGTACCGCCACTGCCTTGGGCTACGGCGATGTATTGCTCGCCATCTAGCTCGTAGGTCATGGGGCCGGCTAATACTGCACTGTCGGACTGGTACTGCCATAGACGATCGCCGTTGTCGGCGTCATAGGCGGCGAAGGTGCCTGTGCCCATGCCCTGGAAAACTAGGTCGCCGGCGGTGCTGAGTACACCACCGTTAGCTGGCTTGTCGTGATGTACTTTCCAGACGGCTTCTTGTTTAACGGGATCCCAGGCGAGGAGTTCACCCCAGATCAATGCGTCGGCGGATGCTTTGCCGGCTACCCAGCTTTTGGGGTCTCTTGATTGGTTTAGATCGACGCCGGTGTTCCAGCGGTTGAGCTGGTACTTGACGGTTTTTTGTGCGCTAAAGAAGTGCGGGATGTTCTGGGCGGGTATGTACATCAGGCCAGTTTTGGGGCTGAACGACATTGGCTGCCAGTTGTGCGCGCCATAGGGCGATGGCCAGATGTAGCTCCCGCCATTGCTTTGGTAGTCGGCGTATTCGGTTTCTACGGGTCTGCCGGTTTCCATGTCGATGTGGCTGGCCCAGGTGACTTTGGCGAATTTCTCGGCGGAGAGTAGTTCGCCGGTTACGCGGTCGAGTACATAGAAGAAGCCGTTCTTTGGCGCCTGCATGATGACTTTGCGTTGTTCGCCGTCGATTTCGAGTTCGGCGAGGGTGAGCTGCTGTGTGGCAGTGTAGTCCCAGTTATCTTTGGGGGTTACCTGGTAGTGCCAGACATATTCGCCGGTATCGGGGCGCAGTGCGACGATGGAGCTTAGGTACAGGTTGTCGCCGCCACCGGGGCTGCGTAGGTCACGGTTCCAGGGGGAGCCATTACCTGTGCCAATGTAGAGTAGGTCGAGTTCTGGGTCGTATACGAGGGAATCCCAGACGGTTCCGCCGCCACCACCGAGTTTGTGCCATTCGTCGCCACCCCAGGTTTTAACCGCTGCGTCGAGGGCAGGGTGCTCTTGGGGTTTGCTTGGGTCACCGGGGACGGTGTAGAAGCGCCATAGCTGGTCGCCGGTGGCGGTGTCGTAGGCGGTGATGTAGCCGCGTACGCCAAGTTCTGCGCCGCCGTTACCAATAATGACTTTGCCGTCGACTACGCGGGGTGCGCCGGTAACACTGTAGTTACTGTTATCTGGGGTGGTTTTTATTACCCAGTTGGCTTCGCCGGTTTCGGCGTTTAGGGCCACTAAGCGGCCATCTAATGTGCCGAAGAATACTTGTAGGCCGGTCTCTGCATCGCCTTGCCAGAGTGCTACGCCGCGGTTAACTGCGCCACAGCAGGTTTTAATAAGGTGGTCTTTGGGGACTTCGGCGTCGTAGTGCCAGAGCTGTTCGCCGGTGCGGGCGTCTAGGGCGTGCACATGGCTCCAGCCGGTGCTCACGTAGATTACGCCGTTGTGGACGAGGGGCGTGGCTTCCATACCGCGGGCGGTATCAAATTTAAATGACCAGGCGAGATCCAGTTCGTCGATGTTGTCGCGATTTACTTGGTCCAGTGGGCTGAAGCGCTGCTCTTTGTAGCCGCGGCCGTAATTAAGCCATTCTGTACCTGGGTCGGAAATAGACTGTTCGTTGACTACGGTTGGTTCGGCTATTACTGCGCCGCTCATGCCTAACAGTAGTAATACGCCATAGATTAGTCGCGATGACATAGGTGTTCCCCGTTTGGTGGTGCTAATTTTTGTTATTGATGTCTTTCTATTACAGGCTTTTTGTTTTGCTTCTTTTTATTTAGGTTCTTTTTATCTAGGTACTTTTTATTTGGGTACTATTTCGACTGTAAGGCCATTTCTATAAATTGCATACGGTCCTGACCGAAAAACATATCACTTCCAACAAACATGGTTGGCGCGCCAAAGCAGCCTTTGGCGACGGCGGCTTCGGTATTACTAATGAGTGCGGCTTTTACGTCTGGGTCTTGGGTGCTGGCAATAATGCTTTGGGCATCGAGGCCTGCAGCGGTTAATACCCGGGCGACCACGTCTAGTTCACCCATATTTTCTCCATTGACCCATACGGCGTCAAACACGGCTTCTACGTAGGCGTTGAAGTGGTCTTGGCCCAGCGCTGCGACTGCGCCGCGCATGAGGTTTAGGGTGTTGATGGGGAAGTGCGGGTTGATATTTAGCGGCACCTGATACAGGGCGGCAAAGCGCGGTAGGTCTTGACCCATCATGTATTTGCCTTTGGCGGCTACCATTACTGGCGACATATTGCCGGTGGCTTTAAATAGGCCGCCGAGCAGTATGGGTTTGTAGTCTAGGCTACAGCTGTACTGGGTTTGCAGTTGCTGTAGGCGCCTGTGGGCGAGATAGGCGGTGGGGCTGCCGAAATCAAAATAGAAGTCTACTGTTTTAGTCATAGTGCGCACTCTTTTTTGGACCCTGAGTATCTTGCTAGATGGGGTTTATGTAAACCGCAAATAATGACTAATGAGTACCTGTATAGGGTGCTATAGAGGTGTGTTTCTATGATGTTAACTAATTATGGGGCACTAGCAGTTCCAGCATGTCGACAATAATCACAATGCTGTCTGTTTTGCTGAGCTTTTGTGTATCGCGGAGGCGATTCCATGTTTCGAAGGAGGCGATGGCATCAACGGCTTCACGTTTGTTAACTGGCAGATCTTTTAGCTCTGGCAGCCAAAGGTCGAGATCTTTTCGCAGCTTATTTTGGTTTATGGCGTAATTTTTACGAATAACCGCTGAATTCCAAAGTCGCCCGCGGGTTGAAAGCAGCATGTTGCCGATGGTTTCGTAGGCTTCGGCATGGTATTCGGTGGCGTGGAGTATGCGTTCGTTTAAGGTGCCTTCGCGATTGCCGCCTAAGAACAGACCGCGGTACTGGTCGCGGCTTATTTCGTTGGCGGTTTCGAAGATGCTTTCCATGTCTTCGAAGTGCCTGAATACTGAGCGAATACCTACTTTGGCGTGGTCTGCCACTTGCTGTGCGGTGGGTTGTAGGTTGCCTTCATGGATCAGGTGAAGCATAGACTCGATAATAAGTCGGCGGCTGCGGTCACTGCGTAGGCGACGGCCGTCGGGCTTATGGTCTGTGCTGTTGTCTTCTGACTCTTCTAACATAGGGCAATACTTCAGTGGGTGGTTAGAGCGTTGGATAAGGCAGCATAGCTGGTCTCAGCGCTGGTCTTAATTTTGGCACAGTTCCGGTGTTGTTGCCATTTACAATTTGGCGTCTACCTCGATGATATCGGTGCTGTTGGCAGGCAGCGAGAACAGAACGCCGTCTTGACCCAGGGTATAGTCTTTAAAAATATCATCCACGCCGTCTAACCAGGCGGCTTCTGAGCCGGGTATTACCAGAGGCGGCACCACATGGTAATAAAGCAGGTGGCCTACCTGTGCATTTCGGGCAATTTCTGCTGCCTCTGTCGGTGTGGTGTGGTAGTCGTGAATATCGCCAAAAATCTTGGCTAAGCTGAGATTGCCAGAGGCCAAGGCACCACTGCCCATGGCATTGACCATTGTGGTTGATAGGGCTTCGTGGACTAGCAGATCTATGCCCGTGGCAAACTGCTGCAGGTTGGCGGATTTGTTGGTGTCGCCAGACACAAGTGCGGTGCGCCCTTTATAGGTGAACAGATAGGCCACGGCGGGTGTGATGGGAAAATGGTTTACGCTGAGCATTTCTACGGTTAGGTCATCTTGCGCGTAAACAGTGGTAAGCACGCCGTTCTCTGGTTGGGGAAAGCTGACGGCGGTCATGCCAGCACCGCTTAGGGGTGTGACTGCATCTCCATGATGGTCGTTGCGATACACCGAGTCGCGCTGATAGGCGCTGTTAAAGCCACTCACTATGTCGGCTAGGCCTTCTGGGCCATAAATGTTGAGTGGGCTGTTATGACCGCCGCCGGCCCAACGTAGGGTGGCAACTTCACCGAGGCCGTCGATATGATCGGAATGGAAGTGGGTGAGAAACACCCCTTCAATTTGGCCTATATCGAAGCCCATACGGCCCATATTTCTGATGCCATTGCTGCCGGCATCGAGCATAAACAATTTGCCGGCGGCCACGACCACCACGCAGGGCCCTGAACGCGTGGCTGCGGGCATGGGCCCACCGGCGCCACAGAGGCCAATATGCAGGCCGTCGCCGAGTTCCTCTATTTTGTTGGTGGACAGATTGGCTTCCATTGCGGCGGGCAGTATACGCAGGGCAATGTCACCCCGTTGGCTGTAGATGCCTAGGCTGACAATGATTATTAGGGCGGCGAGGACGGTGCGTTTTTTCATGGACAGTTCCGATTATTATTTAACGGGTTGGGAGAAGGGTGACATGATGGCATGCATTGTGTCAATATGTTGCCCAGGCTAAAAACCTGAAAAGCACAGGGGAAATACAGCCCCCCCCCAAAAAAAGTGCTTATAAGCAGTACTTACAAGCCGTACTCAAAAGCAGCACTAATAACAGCACTCAATTTCAGCACTCAATAATAAAGGTTGCTCCCCTATGACTCTATCCCTGCCCATTAAGCTTATTGGTTCTCCGCCATCACCCTATACGCGCAAGATGATTTCGATTCTGAGGTACCGGCGCATTCCCTATAGCCTGACCTGGGGTGACCCGGGTACTGAGTTGACGAAGATGGGAATTGCCAAGCCTAAAATTGGTTTTTTACCGACCTTTTTGTTGCCGGATGAGGCGGGGGCGTTGCAGGCGGTCTGTGATTCAACGCCGATTATTCGTCGCTTGGAGTCGGAGATAGAGGGGCGCTCGGTGATTCCAACGGATCCGGCTCTGGCGTTTATTGATTATCTGCTGGAAGACTTTGCCGATGAATGGTGTACCAAGTATATGTTCCACTATCGCTGGCACTTTGATGAGGACGCCGACAATGCCGGTACCTTGCTGCCTTTGAACCAGATGGTTGATATGGGCACCGATCAGCTAAATCATTTTAAACCTTTTATTACTGATCGCCAGGTAGGGCGCTTGCATGTGGTGGGCTCGAACGATGTGACGGCACCGGTGATTGATGCCAGCTATCGGCGTTTACTCTCTGCCATGGAGCTGCATCTTGAACAGCAGCCCTATTTACTGGGCAAGCGTCCGGGGGCTGCAGACTTCGCTCTCTATGGGCAGTTTTCTCAGCTGGTTGGCTTTGATCCAACGCCTAGGGCGATTGCCCATACGCTTTCACCCCGCACTGTGGCCTGGACGGGTTTGATGGAAGATCAGACCGGCCTGGAGCCTCAGGACAGCGACTGGGTTGCAATTGAAGATTCTGGGTCGGGCCTTAAGGCGATTCTTACCGAGGTGGGACGTGTTTACCCGACCGCCTTGGTGGCCAATGCTGTGGCATTGCAAGGGGGGGAGAAAACCTGGGAAGCACAGATTGATGGCTGTCGTTGGACCCAGCAAACGTTTACCTATCAGGGTAAGTGCCTGCAATGGATTAATGAGCAGTATCGCGGCCTTAATGAGCAGGATAGAGTGCGGGTAGATGGGTTGCTGGCGGGCACGGGCTGTGAAGCTCTGATACTCTGAAGCGACTATCTTTGATGGCACAGTAAACACAACGGGTTTGAGTAGGGAACAGTAGATGGCCAAGCAATTTAAAGAACAGGGTGGCGCCGCCACGATGGATCCCAGTCCTTGGTTTCGCTGGCTGTCGTCTGCGATAATAAGGCGCCTTATGTCGCCTGGGCACCTAGTCACAAACCGTCGTAAGGTTGAGCAGCAGCGAGTTAAGGATGGGCGCAAGCATGTGGTGGAGTACTTTCATCAGATTAATGATGGTTACAGTCACCTTGCGGCTCAGGCGCTGAAGTCGTTGGCGGCGCGCTACGATATTGAGCTGCGCTGTCATCTGGTGACTGGCCCCCAGGGTAAGAACTCTGCTGAGCCAGAGCTGCTGATTGGTCTGTCTCGCTATGACTCAAGTCTTATTGCGCCCGAGTACGGCCTTAACTTTCCCAAACAGACGGATGCCCCTAAACTGGCTCAGCTTGAACTGGCGTCCATGATTTTGGCGGCCCAGACCCACGAGGGTTTTATTCACTGTGCGGCGGCGGTAGGTGATGCATTGTGGGGGGGTGATGTTAAGCAACTTAAGGCCTTGGCAAAACAATACGGTAAAATACCTAAGAGCGACTTAGCCGCAAAGCTTGAGGCTGGCAATGCTCACCGAGCTGCGCTGAAGCATTATTCCGGTGGGATGTTCTATTACGGCGAAGAATGGTACTGGGGCGTTGACCGACTGCATTATCTGGAGACGCGTTTAGGGGAACTGGGCGCTGACTTGCAGCCACCGCAGCCTCTGGTAATGCCAAGACCAACTCGGGTTGCGGCTACTTTAAAAGATACCGGCACCCTAACCCTTGAGGTTTACCCCTCGTTGCGCAGCCCCTATTCGGCGATGATTTTTGATCAGGTAGTGGCCTTGGCTAAGAACACCGGTGTCACCCTCAGTGTTCGTCCGGTGTTGCCCATGGTAATGCGCGGTGTCCCGGCAACCCGCGAAAAAGGCCTGTATATTTTCTCTGATGCCTGCCGTGAGGCGCGTTACGACAAGGTGCCCTTCGGTAATTTCTACGATCCTATTGGTGAGCCAGTAAGGCGTTGCTATTCTCTTTATCCCTGGGCCTGTGAACAGGGCAAGGGGACTGAGCTGCTGTCGAGCTTTTTGCGTGCAGCCTTTACCGAGGGAGTTAACACTAACAATGATAGAGGTCTGCGCAAGGTAGTAGAAGCTGCCGGTCTGGACTGGGCTGTGGCCAAAACGATTGTTGGTAACGACGGCTGGCAGCAGTCCCTCGAGGAGAATCGCTTGGCTATGTATGAGGCGGGTCTGTGGGGGGTGCCGAGCATGCGCCTGCTGGATGAAAAGGGCGATCAGCTACTGGCACTCTGGGGTCAGGACAGGCTGTGGTTATTTGCTCAGGAGATTCAGCGGCAATTGGCTGCGCGCCAGTAGTAGGCTAGAAACTTTTATCTATCGTGCTAGTGGCCTTTATCAGCTTTCAGATTTCTATTTATAGTGCTAGGGGCCTTTTATCTATCGCGCTAGAGCCTCTATTAGGACGGCTCTAACAGATGCTCCCAATTTTCTAACAACTCACGGTTGTCATTATTCCAGGGGTGAAAGTCATCTTTAAAGTAGGTTTTGTACTCTGGCCATAACGAGCGAATGATTCCTTCCTTACCCAGTAAGAACTGACAGCCACTTTTAAGGGTACGCCATTTCCATAGCTGGTTGTCATGACTCAACATCCTCAGCGCATTGGACAGGGCATCGAATAAAAAATAAAACGTGGTTAGACGCATCATGGTTTTGCGCATTTTAAAGCGTCCACCGACCTGCGTATAAACGTCATAGGCCACGGACTTATGTTCAAGTTCTTCGGTGGCATGCCATAGCCACAGTTCTTTAATCTGGGTGTCTGCGTTGCCCAGCAGCCAGCCTTGCAATAGTTTTGCGGCCATAATGGCGGTGAGATGTTCGGCGCCGGCAGTGGAGGCCAGAATCATTTTCGGCGAGGCGCGCTTTTTACCTAGGGCGACTCGCTTCACATAGGGCGACTCCAGCTTTTCAAGATCATAGCCACGCTCTGCACAGAGCATTTCATTGAAGTTCTGATGCTCGCGGCGATGGACAGATTCCTGGCCGTAGAAGCTTTTCATTTCGGCTTTGAGCTTGGTGTCGGTGATCGCATTGTCGAAAGCTTTAACGCTGTCGATAAAGGATTTTTCGCCGATGGGGAAGCTAATGCTCATGCTGTTAAAGAAGGCGGTTTTAAACGGGTCGTTATCCAACCAGTCGGTACCGAGCTTGCTGGCTAGATCAAAATGACGATTGCGCACTTCAATTTCAAGGCCTTCTGGCATTCTCGAAGCCTCATGTGCGGAAGTATTTAAAGTAGTCATGGTGTGACCTTTTTTATTATTTAGCCTTCGCTTAACCTTGGTTTAATCTTCGCTTAGACATAGCTGAGTAGCGCTATTCGCCAAACTAGTCTGGTTTGCCTAAGGTTTCCCTCAATAAATTAACCTTGGCACAGCATATGCCATTATACAATGAAATATTCAGTATGCAGCGGCGCTATGACAGTAGCGTTATCGCTCTAGCCGGTATTTTAATTAGAGCGCTTTCTAGGGAGCAAAAAGCTATCCAGCAAGGCTGTAATCGACAGTAGTATCAGGCCCAGAATCAAACGCATATCCCCCAGATAAATGCTAGTTTCTATCGGGTAGGCAATGGTTTTATCCAGCGCTGCCAGCTTAAACGCATGGCGGCCTTTAAGGTTGGGGTTGGCAACAAGGTCCATAAAGCTGCGACGGCTGCGGTAACGAAATATTGCACCGTCGGTCCATTGCTCCGCATTCTCAATACCTACATTGTCGAGAACAGTATAGGCCGCCTGGCCAAAAATCACCGGATGGCTGGCGCGCTTGAAGAGCTCTGGGTACATGTGTTCCATATACCGATCCATTAGCTGCTGGGCAGACTCTCCGGGTTCTGCGCCCTCTACATCTGGCGGATTGTCATTCATATCCAGTGCGTTGAGCATTAAAAACTGGCGGCCGCTGTCGTTGCGTAAAAAGGTTTCAAGGTAGGCCACTGTGCTGGGTTCGCTGCCGTTCTCGGTCATGGTAACGACAAACTGGTCGACTTCGGTATCGCTTAGGGGACCAGAAAAATCTGTATACCAAAACACAAAGGCGGCGTAGACGAGGGCGCTTGAGAGCCATATTTTTGATCGTTGGTTCATTGTAAATCTCCGTTTTCACCCTTAGCCATACTCTTAGCCAAAAGCTCAGACATAGTCTCGAGGAAGGGTGTTTGTAAATTGGTAACCGCACAGTCATTAATGACTAAGGCGACAATAAAACCTCTAGGTTAAACTATCCTTTGAATTACGATAATATAGTGGCATCATTGGTGTCAATATATTCCCATAACAACAATTACAAGAGAAGAGAATTCGCTATGGTCGCACTCACTACAATGGTTGATTACAACGTCGAACAAGGCGTTGCCGTTTTAACACTGAATAACCCACCGGTTAATGCATTGAGTCAGGGTGTTAGGCAGGGATTAAAAGAGGGTGTAGAGAAGGCACTCGCCGACGACAGCGCCTCAGCTATTCTTATCTATTGCGAAGGGCGCACCTTTATTGCTGGTGCAGACATCTCTGAGTTTTCTTCAAAACCTATGGGGCCTGACTTTCATGCAGTGCTAAGCACCATGGATGCTTCGGCTAAGCCGATTGTTGCTGCTATTCACGGCACTGCCTTGGGCGGCGGTCTTGAAACCGCTCTGTGCTGTAACTACAGAGTCGCTGTGCCTAGCGCTAAGTTTGGTCTGCCTGAAGTTAACCTAGGCCTGTTGCCCGGTGCTGGCGGTACTCAGCGCCTTCCTCGTGTTGTGGGTGTAGAAAAGACCCTGGCCATGGTGACCACTGGTGTTCCTATCGGCGCTGCCGAAGCCTTTGAATTGGGTTTAGTTGACCAGCTCGTTGAAGGTGATCTGCGTACTGAAGCACTGGCCTTTGCGGTTGCTAAAGGGGCTCAGGGTGGCAGTCACCCGCGTGTTCGTGACAATGACGCAAAACTCCAGAGTGCCAAAGAGAATCCCGAAATATTTGCTGCCACGCGTAAGATGCTGGCCCGCAAGACCCGTGGCTTTTTAGCCCCAGAATATAACATTCGCTGTATTGAAGCGGCGGTTAATCAGCCCTTTGATGAGGGCATGAAAACCGAAGCTAAGCTGTTCGGCGAACTGATGACGGGTCCTCAGTCTCAGGCGCAGCAGTACTTTTTCTTCTCTGAGCGTCAGGCGGCCAAGGTACCAGGTCTAGACAAGGCGACTGAAGAACTGCCCATTACTAAGGTCGGCGTGATTGGTGGCGGCCTAATGGGCGGCGGTATCTCCATGAACTTCGCCAATGCCGGTATTCCAGTCACGATTGTAGAGACTAACCAGCCTGCGCTGGATCGTGGTCTGGGCACTATTCGCAAGAACTATGAAAACACGGCTCGCAAAGGTCGCTTAACGGCTGAAGCGGTTGAGCAGCGTTGTGGTCTAGTCACTGGCACCTTGGATATGGCTGACCTCGCTGATTGCGATCTCATTATTGAAGCAGTCTTTGAAAACATGGCAGTAAAGAAAGAGATATTTACCCGCCTCGACGGTATTGCTAAGCCGGGCGCTATTCTCGCCTCTAACACCTCGGCACTGGACCTGAATGAAATTGCCTCTGTGACTAGCCGTCCTGAGTCGGTTATTGGTCTGCATTTCTTCTCGCCTGCCAATGTAATGAAGTTGCTTGAAGTGGTGCGCGGTGAGAAAACCTCTGACGCAGTAATCAAAACCGGTATGGCACTGGCCAAGCGTATTAAGAAGGTCGCCATTCTGGTTGGTGTATGCCCAGGCTTTGTAGGTAACCGTATTCTGTTTGCACGCCAGTTTGAAGCCGCGCGTTTGGCGCTTGAGGGTGCGCCCTATGAGCAGGTAGACAAGGTGTTATTTGATTTTGGTTTCCCCATGGGTGCTTTCCAAATGGGCGATTTAGCCGGTTTGGATCTGGGTTGGGATAAAGATAACTCTAACCCTATGGATGTTAAAGATCGTCTCTGTGATCTGGGTCGTTATGGTCAAAAGACCGGCGCGGGCTTCTACGATTACGACGACAAGCGTATGGCAACACCCTCGGCGATTACGACGGATATGTTTGCTGAGGTTGCAGGTTCCTTGGGTGTTGAGCGCGGCGAGATTTCTGATGAAGAAATTCTCGATCGTTGCATACTGCCGATGATTAATGAAGGCGCTAAGATTTTGGAAGAGGGCATTGCAGTGCGCGCCAGTGATATTGATGTGTGCTACGTCTACGGATACGGCTGGCCTGTTTATCGTGGCGGCCCTATGCATTATGCCAACAGCATGGGTCTAGACAAGGTGCTTGAAAAACTGCGTCATTATCAGACAGTGAGCGGCGATGATTTCTGGGCACCGAGTGCGCTACTGGTTTCCCTGGTAGAAAAAGGCGAGCGGTTCAAATAACCCGCTCGTTTAAAGCGCGTTAACAAGAGCGTTAAATAAAAGCATTCTATAAGTTGAAATATATTTTAAGAGGAACTGAAAAATGAAGACACGTATAACAGAGCTATTAGGTATCGAGCATCCGATTATTCAGGGTGGCATGCACCATGTGGGGTATGCCGAGTTGGCAGCCGCGGTTTCCAATGCGGGCGGTCTGGGTATTATTACTGGCCTAACCCAGGGCACCCCGGAAAAGCTGTCGGCAGAAATTGCTCGCTGCAAAACCATGACCGATAAGCCGTTTGGCGTGAACATCACTTTTCTTCCCTCTATGACACCTCCGGATTACCCGGGCCTGATTCAAGCTGTTATCGATGGTGGCGTTAAGGTTGTTGAGACTGCAGGTAATAACCCTGCGCCCTATATGCCTGCCTTGAAAGAAGCCGGCATTGTTGTGATTCATAAGTGTACTGCCGTACGTCATGCGCTCAAGGCTCAGTCAGTGGGCTGTGATGCCGTGTCTGTGGATGGTTTTGAATGTGGTGGTCACCCGGGCGAAGACGATATTCCCAACTTTATTCTGCTGCCAAGAGCGGCGGATGAATTGACTATTCCGTTTGTATCCTCTGGCGGAATGGCCGATGCTCGTAGTCTGGTTGCCTCGCTGGCAATGGGCGCTGAAGGCATGAACATGGGTACACGCTTTATTGCGACTCAGGAAGCGCCTGTTCACGAAAATGTTAAGACAGCGATTCTTGCCGCGACTGAATTAGATACGCGCTTAGTCATGCGTCCATTGCGTAATACCGAACGCGTACTTAACAATCCAGCCGTTGAGCGTTTGCTCGAAAAAGAAAAAGCCCTAGGTAGCGATATTAAGATCGAAGATATTCTCCCTGAAGTAGCCGGCGTCTATCCAAAGATTATGAAAGACGGTGATATGGATGCAGGTGCCTGGTCTTGTGGCATGGTGGCAGGTCTGATTCACGATGTACCTACGGTGAAAGAATTAATTGACCGTATTATGTCTGAAGCCGATAGTCTGATTAAGGAACGTTTAGCGGGTTTGTAATAGAACCGGTTAAACCTACTTAAATAGAAGGCTACTTAAATAGAAGGCTACTTAAATAGAAGCTTACTTAAGAAGCATAAAAAGTAAATAACAAAAAGAAGAAATTATGTCTGACGTAGATACGCTTAATGAATTGGAATTGGCCCGCTATTTAGAGGCCAATGTTGATGGTTTTCAGGGGCCCCTAACCGCCAGTAAGTTTAGTGGTGGTCAGTCTAATCCAACCTTTAGAATCGATGCGGTGTCTGGCAGCTATGTGCTGCGTCGCCAACCGCCGGGTAAGCTACTCAAGTCTGCCCATGCGGTGGATCGCGAGTACCGCGTATTGGCTGCACTGGCAGAGACCGATGTGCCGGTCGCTAAGGTTTATCATCTCTGTGAAGATCCTGAGGTGTTAGGTTCCATGTTTTATATTATGGAATTCTGCGATGGCAATGTGCACTGGTCTTCGGCACTTGCAGCTATTCCGAGCAATGAGTTACGCGGTCAGATGTACGACGAAATGAACCGCGTGATGGCGGCGATTCACTCGGTGGACCTAGAGAAAGTTGGCCTTGCAGATTACGGAAAACCGGGTAACTATTTTCAGCGTCAGGTCGACCGCTGGTCTTCACAGTACAAAGCTTCTGAGCTAACACCTATTCGTGAGATGGATACCTTGATTCAATGGCTGGCGGATAATATGCCAGAAGATGATGGCCGGGTATCTCTGGTCCACGGTGATTATCGTTTAGATAACCTGATGTTTGACAAAGACAACCAGCAGGTAATTGCTGTGTTGGATTGGGAACTGTCGACGTTGGGACATCCCTTCGCCGATCTAGCTTATCAATGCATGGGCATGCGCCTTCCTGCGGCTGAAGAGCCGGGCACCTCATCGGGACTGATGGGTGTGGATGTTGCGGCGCTGGGCATTCCTTCAGAGCAAGAGTATGTGGCTAAATATTGCGAGCGCATGGGACTCGATAAAATTGATAACTGGTCTTTTTATCTGGCCTTTAGCTTCTTCCGTTTGGCCGCGATTTGTCAGGGTGTCGCCAAGCGTGCTGCGGATGGCAATGCGTCTAATAAGCGTGCTAATTCAGTGGGTGCGATGGTCCAGCCACTGGCCATGAATGCAATCAACATTATTAACGAATAGTAAAACCATAATAAAAAACAATAAGAAAAAATAATAAGAAACAAAGAGACGGACAACTCCTATGGCAATTAACAACCGCGTGACCGCATTAACCGGCACCCAGTACCCCATTATTCAAGCCCCCATGGGCTGGATAGCCCGTGCGCAATTAGCGGCAGCGGTAAGTAATGCTGGCGGCATGGGTATTATCGAAACCTCTTCCGGTGAGCTGGACAATATCAAGGCCGAGGTTGCCCAAATGCGCGATCTCACCGACAAACCCTTTGGTATGAATGTGGCCCTGTCCTATGTGCGCGGTACCAACATTATCGACTTCGTGATTGAGCAGGGTATTAAGTTTGTAACCACCTCTTCAGGTAGCCCCGCGGTTTGTACTAAAGAATTTCAAGATGCCGGTATTTCGGTTTTTCATGTAGTACCCACCTTGGATATGGCACTTAAAGCATTAGATGCCGGTGTTGACGGCCTAATTGTTGAGGGCGGTGAAGGCGGCGGTTTCAAAAACCCCAGTCCGGTATCGACCATGGTATTACTGCCGTTGATTCGTTCACGCTGTAACGTGCCTATTATTGCCGCTGGTGGTATTAGCGACGGCGCTTCAATGGCCGCGGCCTTTGCTATGGGTGCCGAAGGTGTGCAGATGGGTACACGTATGCTCGCCTGTGCCGAGTCTCCCGTGCACAGCAATTGGAAAGACGCGATTGTTAATTCTAAAGAGACAGATACCGTATTTTTGAATCAGCAGGGTAGGCCGGCACTACGAGCACTGCGTACGGAACGCACTGCGGCGCTTGAGCCTCAGGGTAAAATTGATGTGATGGCAAACATGGCCAACTTACAGGCACTGTATTTTGGTGGTGATATGGAAGCGGCTATTCCATTGGGTGGTCAGGTGGCTGGGCGCATCGATGAGATACTGACTGCTAAGCAAATTGTTGATCAAACGATGGCAGGCTTTGATGCGGTTATTGCTAACCTGGCTAATCACTATATTTAAGAAGGCTGTTAAGAAGGGCCTTTAAGAAAGGCAGTGTTCTCAGTTACAACCCGCCATCCACCAGTCAACAGCGGCAGTCTTATGGCGCTTCTTGGGGAGAACAAAATAGAATGTTCTTTTCATGTCGCGCTTAGGCAGTTGCAGGGGCACTAGATCCCCGGTTTTAAAGTTATTCTGCAGTACTATTTCTGAGAGGCAGCCAATACCCAAACCGGCTTCAACGGCCTTCTTGATTGCCTCGTTATGCTTGAATTCCAAATAGATATCAATCTCTGGCATCAGCCCAGTCATGGCCCGCGCAAAGGTGTGGCGTGCCCCTGATTCAGGTTCACGGAGTATCCAGCGCGCCTGTTTAATATCTTTGTCGGTGAGGTTCTTCTTTTTCGCTAGCGGATGCTCGGGGCTACAGAAAACCACCAGTCGGTCTTCGCGCCAGGGAATAAGCTCTAGGGCTTTGTTTGTAACCTCACCCTCAATCATGCCGATATCCACTTCAAAGTTAAGCACCTGGGCAGCCACATCGGCGCTATTAGCCACATTAATATCTACCTTGGCTTCAGGATGCTCGGCCAGATAACCGGCCAGATAGGTCACCGCCAAATGATTGCCAATAGTAAAGCTGGCGCCTACTTTTAAATGGCCAATATCCCCATGGCCCTGAAGTGCCTGTTCAAATTCCAATGCATGGTCGGCGAGCAAAACAGCCTTGCTGCGCAGTGTTTTACCCACCTCATTGAGTTCGAGTTTTTTGCCCACCCGATTAAACAGGCTAATGTTATAGGCCTGCTCAAGGTTTTGCAGCGCGGCACTCGCAGCGGACTGGGACATATGCAGTTTCTCTGCCGCCTTGGAGATATTCTGGTATCTGGCGATGGCGAGAAATATATCTAACTGTCTGAGGCTGTATTTCATGGGCTATTCTTTAAATGTAATTAAATTATATATCGATTAAATCGATTATCAAGTCCATAATATCCTGTTTTACATCTATATGAAAAGCTCTTAGTATCGCTGCTTGATTTACCCCTAACAGCAAGCAACCTCCAATGGAATGTGATGATGGCTGAGCAAAAGGCAACAAATGTAACCTGGCATGAAGGCGAAGTTACTCGTGAAGACCGCAATCGATTACTGGGGCAGAAGGGCGCCACACTCTGGTTCACCGGCCTATCGGGCAGTGGGAAAAGTACTGTGGCCGTGGCGGTTGAACAGGCACTGTTTCAGCGTGGCAAGCTTAGCTATCGCTTAGATGGCGACAATATCCGCTTAGGTATTAATAAGAATTTAGGCTTCTCGGCAGAAGATCGCACCGAGAATATTCGCCGTATTGGTGAAATTGCCAAGCTGTTTGTCGACTCTGGTGTGATTGCACTGTCGAGCTTTATCAGCCCCTACCGCGCCGACCGCGATGAGGTGCGCAAGCTGCACCTAGAATCTGAGTTTGCCTTTATTGAAATCTTTGTCGACTGTTCGTTGGCCGAAGCAGAAGCCCGGGACCCCAAGGGCCTGTATAAAAAAGCCCGCGCCGGAGAGATTAAAAACTTCACGGGTATCGATGACCCTTACGAGGCACCAACCCAGGCCGAGATTCACCTCCACACCGACAAAATGACCCTCGAAGAAGAGGTAGATGTTATTATCAACTACCTTGAACAGCATGGGTTCATCGTTAGTTAAGAGGCGCTTAAAAGATACGTAATAGATAGCCTTTGATAGATACTTAATAGATAGCCTTTAATAAAAGGCCTTTTAATAGAAGGCCCTTTAAATTTAATGTAACCTCACGGAGATACCGCTTTGATCAAGCCACATGGCTCGGAAACCTTAAACCCTCTTTTTGTACAAGACGCTCAGTTACAACAGCAGCTATTAACCGAAGCAGAGTCGCTGCCTTCCCTATTACTGAACTCTGCTGCTGCAGCCAATGCTGTGATGATGGGCGCCGGGTATTTTAACCCGCTAACGGGTTACATGAATTTAGCGGATGCGCTTAGCGTTGCTGAAACCCTGCATACAGCCGAAGGTTTGTTCTGGCCTGTACCCGTACTTAACGTGGTAGAAGATGTGTCTGGTATTCAAGGTGCTAGCCGTATTGCCCTGCGCGACCCCAATACAGCAGGCCACCCAGTGATGGCGATTATGGATGTGTCGTCAATCGAAGCGGTTTCCGACGCGCAAATTAATCTGATGGCCCAAGAAATTTTCGGCACTCTGGATCCGGAGCATCCTGGTGTGGGTACCTTTACCAACCTGGGACGCAATATTGTCTCTGGTGATATTCAGGTGTTAAGCCTGAGCTACTTCCAAGCCGACTTCCCAGATACCTTCCGTACCGCTGCTGAAATTCGCGACGAAATTACTCAGCGCGGCTGGAAGAAAGTTATTGCCTTCCAAACGCGCAACCCCATGCACAGAGCTCACGAAGAGCTTTGCCGCATGGCCATGGAGCGTTTAGACGCCGATGGTGTTGTAGTACATATGTTATTGGGCAAGCTCAAGAAAGGTGATATTCCTGCCTCAGTGCGCGACGACTGCATTCGTAAAATGGTTGAGCTATATTTCCCCGAGAACTCGGTGATGGTAACCGGCTATGGTTTCGATATGCTCTATGCAGGCCCCCGTGAAGCGGTTCTTCATGCAGTATTCCGCCAGAATATGGGCTGTACCCACCTGATTGTTGGCCGTGATCATGCGGGTGTTGGTGATTATTATGGTGCCTTTGATGCACAGACAATTTTTGCCGATAAGGTACCTGCTGGCTCATTGGAAATCGAAATTTTCAATGCTGACCATACTGCTTACTCGACTAAACTTGATCGTGTGGTGATGATGAACGAAGCGGAAGGGCACAGCAAAGAAGACTTTATTTTGTTGTCGGGCACCAAGGTTCGTCAGATGCTGGGTGATGGCATTGCACCACCGCCAGAATTTGCACGACCTGAAGTGGCGAAGATATTGATGGATTATTATCAGTTGGAAAGTGCGTAGTTTGGAGGGATGAGATCCTTCGCTTCGCTCAGGATGACAGCAGCGGGTTCAGGATGACAGCAGCGGGTTCGGGATGACAGCAGCGGGTTCGGGATGACAGCAGCGGGTTCGGGATGACATACAGTTTGTCACCCTGAGCATTAGCGAAGGGTCTCAGTCAGAGGCTGTTGCGGCAGTAGTTAAATAAGATCTGCTGCTAATGTTGAGAGATCCTTCACTGCGTTCAGGATGACAGCAGCGGGTTCAGGATGACAGCAGCGGGTTCAGGATGACAGGAGCGGGTTCAGGATGACAGCAGCGGGTTCAGGATGACAGCAGCGGGTGCGGGATGACATACAGTTTGTCACCCTGAGCATTAGCGAAGGGTCTCAGTCAGAGGCTGTTGCGGCAGTAGTTAAATAAGATCTGCTGCTGATATTGAGAGATCCTTCACTGCGTTCAGGATGACAAGGGAGCGTTCAGGATGACAAGGGAGCGTTCAGGATGACAAGGGAGCGTTCAGGATGACAAGGGAGCGTTCAGGATGATAGGTAAAAGTAATGTCATTCCGACAGAGCGAAGCGACGAGGGATCTAACTTATCCTCCAAACGGCAACTTTTTGAGGTTACATGACTGACTACGATGTATTTAACGGCGACGCTGACGGCATCTGTGCTCTTGTGCAGTTGCGTCATGCCGAGCCGCGAAATGCCCAGCTAATCACTGGCGTCAAACGAGACATCAGCCTGCTCAAACAGGTTGATGCCCAAGACGGTGATCGGGTTACTGTGCTCGATATTTCCATGAATAAAAACCGCGATGACCTACAACGTATTTTAACCGCCGGTGCTGAGGTGTTTTATGTGGACCATCATTTTGCCGGCACTGTTCCACCTTCGGCCATGCTCAAGTCACTCATTAACGAAGCCCCTGACGTTTGCACCAGCTTACTCATTAATCATTATCTGCGCGGCGCTTACACGGCCTGGGCAATCGTGGGGACCTTTGGCGACAACCTCAATAAGAGTGCTGCCGGTCTCGCCAAAAATTTAGAGATCAGTCCCAAGCAGCTTACGCTGTTAGAAAACTTGGGCGTCTATATCAACTACAACGGCTATGGCGCAGATCTAAACGAGCTGCATTTTCATCCGGCCGAGCTGTATAAATTAGTCAGTGCCTACGGCAATCCATTAGACTTTATCAGCGCGGGTCGCGAGACCTTTGAACGGCTTGAAACAGGCTATCATCAAGACCTCACTGCGGCCCAGTCGACTCAGCCACTGCAAACCAATGATGCCAGTGCCGTATTTGTTCTACCCGACCAGCCCTGGGCCCGTCGCGTCAGTGGCGTGTACAGCAATGACCTGACCAACCAAAACCCCAATCGTGCCCATGCGGTGTTAACCGCTAAAGCCAACGGTAATTATCTGGTCAGTGTTCGCGCCCCTTTAAATAATAAGCAGGGTGCTGCGGCACTTTGTATGCAGTTTCCAACCGGTGGTGGTCGCGAAGCCGCTGCGGGTATTAATGATCTACCTGTTACCATGTTGGAACAGTTTATCGACGCCTTTAAGCAGGCTTATCAGGGGAGTTAGTTTTGTCCAATTCACGTCCGTTCTCAATTTTAGGTATTCAACAGATCGCCATTGGTAGTGCTAACAAGCAAAAGCTACGCAGTTTTTGGGTTGATTTGCTGGGCCTGAATTACCGAAGTACCTTTGTTAGCGAGAGCGAAAATGTCGACGAAGATATCTGTGAGATGGGTGCCGGTGACTTTGTGGTTGAGGTTGATTTAATGCAGCCGCTGGATGTGGATAAAAAACCTCGAGTGGATATTCCTGCCCTGAATCATGTGGGCCTCTGGGTCGACGATCTGGCCGGTGCTGTGACCTGGTTAACTGAACAGGGCCTGCGATTTACCCCAGGTGGAATTCGTAAAGGTGCGGCGGGTTACGATGTCTGTTTTGTCCATCCCAAGGGTAATGAAGAATTTCCTCTCAGTTCCCAGGGCGTGTTGGTTGAATTAGTCCAGGCCCCAGACAATGTGATTAATGCCTATAAGGTGCTGGCAGAAGCCTAAACCCTTCTCATGCCCTTGATTTCAACCTGCAAGACGGGCTAAGCGTGCAATTTTGACGCTTAGCCTGTAAGATGCGCGCCATTCTGGACCATCTCCAACACCTCTTCAAACCCCGCCGATTCGGGTCCTCAGTCGGCAACCAATAAAAGACGACTAAAATGAGCTTCGATACGCTTGGTTTATCAGCACCTATTCTAAAAGCTGTGGCCTCACAGGGCTATGACACACCATCACCTATTCAAGAAAAAGCAATTCCCGCTGTACTGGCCGGCAACGATATTATGGCCGCCGCACAGACTGGCACAGGCAAGACTGCTGGCTTTACCTTACCGATTCTTGAACTACTTTCTAGGGGTCGCCGCGCCGGCCCGAATCAGGCACGTACATTAATTTTGACGCCGACTCGCGAGTTGGCAGCACAGGTTGGCGAGAGTGTTGCGTTGTATAGCAAGCACCTCAATATGACCTCCACCGTGGTTTTTGGTGGGGTTAAAATCAACCCACAGATGCTAAAGCTGCGCCGTGGCGTAGATATTCTTGTGGCTACCCCAGGTCGTTTGATGGACCTGCACAGCCAAAATGCGGTGAAGTTCGACAATCTTGAAATACTGGTACTCGATGAAGCCGACCGTATGCTGGACATGGGTTTTATCCATGACATCAAACGTATTATTGATCTGCTGCCGAGACGTCGCCAGAATCTACTGTTCTCTGCAACGTTCTCCGATGATATTCGCAAGCTGGCCAAAGGGCTGGTACGCAACCCCATCGAAATTTCTGTAAGCCCGCGCAACCAGGCTGCACCCAGCGTTGAGCAATGGGTTTACACCGTTGATAAAAAGCAAAAAGCACCGCTGCTGACCCAGCTAATTAAAAAGGGTGACTGGTCTCAGGCGCTGGTATTTACCAAAACCAAACATGGTGCCAATAAGCTTACCAAGCATTTGGAATCTGAGGGCATTGTTGCCGCGGCGATTCATGGCAATAAAAGCCAGGGCGCAAGAACCAAAGCATTGGCAGGTTTTAAAGCTGGCGAGATTCGTATTCTCGTGGCGACGGATATTGCGGCGCGCGGTTTGGATATTGAACAGCTGCCACAGGTGGTTAACTTTGATCTGCCCAATGTCTCTGAAGACTATGTACACCGTATTGGCCGCACCGGTAGAGCAGGGGCCACAGGTACTGCGATTTCGTTTGTAAGTGCCGAGGAAGTTGATCTGCTTAGCGACATCGAGCGACTGACCCAGAAGCTATTACCACGCAAAGAGATGGAAGGTTTTGAGCCACAGCAAACGGTGAAAGAAACCACTCTAGATCGTCCGGTACGCGCCAACAAGCCGCGCAAGCCGCTTAAGAGCGCAACCAATGCCAACGATAATACGCGTCACAACAACAACTCTACCAACGCTAAAAAGCGTTCTGTTTATGGTCATGGCCCCAAGGCTGGCACCAAACAAAAAGCCGGTGGTCGTGGGGCAAACAATGCGGGTAATTCAAACCGTAGCTCTGGTCGCGCGCAAGAGAATCGTGGCAATCGCTAAAACGTAATAAGTATTAATCGTCATAGAATTAACCAAGAGAATCATAATTAATGTTTGAGTTTCAGTTAAGTAAGGTCGCTAGTTTACGCAATGATTTACTCTCCGGTTTAACCGTTGCGTTGGCCCTGGTACCCGAAGCAGTTGCCTTTGCCTTTGTTGCTGGTGTTGATCCGTTGGTGGGTCTGTACGCCGCCTTTATGGTTGGTCTGATTACTGCTTGTATCGGTGGTCGTCCGGGTATGATCAGTGGTGCGACGGGTGCATTGGCCGTGGTGATGGTAGCTTTAGTTGCGGATCATGGTGTCGAGTATCTGTTTATCACCGTGGTATTAATGGGTGTGATTCAGATTCTTGCCGGTGCGCTTAAGCTGGGTAAGTTTATTCGCATGGTTCCCTATCCGGTGATGCTGGGTTTTGTAAATGGCCTCGCCATTGTGATTTTCTTGGCACAGCTGGGACAGTTTGGCGAACCTGGCCAGCCGGGCTGGTTAGACGGTACCTTTATGCAGGGCTCTATTATTGATGTTGCCTGGTTGCAGGGCGAGCAGCTTTATATGCTGGTGGGGCTGGTGCTGGTGACCATGTTTATTATTAATATGCTGCCACGTTTGACTACGGCTATCCCTTCTTCGCTGGTGGCGATTGTCGTGGTAACGGGTCTGGTAATGGGCTTCGATCTAAACACCAAAGTAGTGGGGGATATCGCCTCTATTGCCGGTGGCTTGCCCACTTTCCATCTTCCAGCGGTGCCCTATAACATGGACACCTTCTTTATTATTCTGCCTTATGCCGTGATTTTGGCAGCCATTGGTTTGATTGAATCTCTACTGACGTTACGCCTGATTGACGAAATCACCGAAACCCGTGGTCGGGGCAATCGTGAATGTATTGGTCAGGGTGTGGCGAACACTGTGACTGGCCTATTTGGCGGCATGGGTGGCTGTGCCATGATTGGCCAGAGCATGATTAATGTGAACTCTGGTGGTCGCGGTCGCGCCTCTGGTATCAGTGCTGCATTATTCCTGCTGCTGTTTATTTTGGTGGCCTCACCGTTGATTGAGCAGATTCCACTAGCGGCCTTGATCGGCGTTATGTTTATCGTCGTTATTGGTACCTTTGAATGGTCGAGCTTTCGTATTGTTGGCAAGGTGCCACGCAGCGATGCCTTTATTCTGGTGACTGTTTCTGCGGTAACTGTTGCCACTGATTTGGCCATGGCGGTGATTATTGGTGTGATTATTTCGGCACTGGTATTTGCTTGGGAACATGCCAAATTTATTCGTGTCGAAGCCCGTGAAGACCACAAGGGTTCAACGGTTTATGCCGTAACTGGACCGCTGTTCTTTGGCTCGGCTACCTCCTTCTTAGAGCGTTTTGACCCCAAGGGTGACAACGACGATGTAATCATCGACTTTGCACGCTCAAGAGTGGCCGATCACTCGGGTCTGGATGCCATTGATACATTGGCAGAGCGTTATGTGAACGCCGGCAAAACATTGCACCTGGTGCATCTGAGTGAAGAATGTCGCGTACTGCTAAAGAAGGCGGGCAATCTGGTTGAGGTCAATGTAATCGAAGATCCTAAGTACTTTGTTGCTGAAGATAGCCTCGCCTAATGGACTTAAAACTGGCCATTTTCAAACCGATGCTAAAGCTAGCCATGGAACGAACGGGCCATGGTGCGGCATTGGGTTTTGAATTGACCAAAGTAGGGCGGGGAGAAGTCGAGATGACTTTCCCCTACAAAGCAGAAGTGGTGGGCAATCCGATTACTGGGGTTGTTCATGGCGGCGTGATTGTGAGCCTGCTAGACACCTGCTGTGGCTCTGCGGCAATCACTACGCTGACCAAAGCGGCTATTACGCCGACCATGGATTTACGCCTCGACTATATGCATCCGGCTGCGCCTCATGAACCCATCTATGTGTCGGCCAAGGTGTACCGCAATACCTCTAATGTGATTTTCTGTCGTGGATCCGCCTGGCAGGAAGACCGTGAAAACCCGATTGCCCACTGTGTTGCGACCTTTATGAAAGTGGATACCCCGAGTATCTCGTTTATGAATATTGTTCGTCGCCGCTTTAATCGCTTGATTCGCGGTGACAAAGCCTTTGAGCAGGAGGCGGATAAATGAGCGCCGCACTTGAAGCGCTAAAAGCCAGCTTGATTCAGGCCCGTGAAGCGTCGAGCCCACAGCAGATACTGGACCTAATTCCCTACAGCAGCTTTATTGGTGCTGAGGCGAAAGTGGAAGACGATGCTGTGCTCTATTGGTTAGATCGGCGCTCATCGAACATTGGTAACCCCTCATTACCCGCTATTCATGGCGGTGTGATTGGTGGCTTTCTCGAACTCTCTGCCGCCATAGAAATTCTCTATACCCTCGATGTTAACGAGGTGCCCAAGGTGGTTGATTTCTCCTTGGATTATCTGCGGCCCGGCCGCTACAAAACCATTTACTGCAGCTGCAGCGTATTGCGACAGGGCCGTAAGCTGGTCAATGTCTCGGTTACCGCCTGGCAGGACAGTCCCGATATTCCTATCGCCACCGCTAGATGCCATTTTCTAATCGCTTAAGTCCGCTTAAGTGCCCTTAAGAACGCCCTAGAGGTTGAATTTTTTTTCTCCGCCCCCATCTTGGAAGTCAGCACAGTTAATGCGTGACTACTTATATCAGTTGGGTAACATCAATCAGGAGAAATAACGGAAATGACAGCTAAAGCTAGCACTAAAAGCAAAAAAAGCGCAAAGGGAAAGGCCGAGACTCTAGGGTTTCAAACCGAAGCCAAGCAACTTCTTCACCTAATGATTCACTCTCTTTACTCCAATAAAGAGATTTTCTTACGTGAGCTCATTTCGAACTCATCAGATGCCACGGACAAGTTGCGCTTTGAAGCCCTTGAAAATGCCGATCTGTATGAAGACGACGGCGACCTGCATATTCGTATCGCAGTCGACGAAGACGCCAAAACCATTGTTATCTCCGATAACGGTATTGGTATGTCTCGCGACGAAGTTATCACCAACCTGGGTACCATCGCCAAGTCGGGTACTGCAGAATTTCTTAAAAACCTCAGTGGCGATCAAAAGCAAGATTCACAGCTTATCGGTCAGTTCGGTGTGGGCTTTTACTCCTCCTTTATTGTTGCCGACCGCGTTGTAGTAGAAACACGCCGTGCCGGTGCCAAGCCTTCAGAAGGCATACGCTGGAGCTGTGAAGGCGAAGCGGATTACCAGATCGAAGCTATCGAGCGCGCAGAGCGCGGCACCTCGATTACGTTGCACCTTAAGAGCGAAGAAGAAGAGTTTGGCTCTGACTGGCGTCTGCGTAGCATTGTTAAAAAGTACTCAGACCATATTGCCATTCCGGTAGAGATGCTCAAGCAAGAGCCGCCAGCAATGCCAACAGAAGAGGGCAAAGAGGAAGAAGAGCAAGCTGAAGTGGTTCCTCATTGGGAAGCCGTTAACGATGCCAAGGCACTGTGGACTCGCTCTAGAAGCGAAGTCAGCGACGACGAGTACAAAGAATTTTATCGCCATGTGTCCAATGACTTTGCCGAACCTCTGTCTTGGAGCCACAACCGCGTAGAGGGCAAGCACGAGTACACCAGCCTGCTTTATATCCCCGGTATGGCACCCATGGACCTGTATCAGCGTGACGCCACTCGCGGCATCAAGCTGTATATCAAGCGCACCTTTATTATGGATGACGCAGAACAGTTTATGCCCATGTACCTGCGCTTTGTAAAAGGCGTACTGGACAGCACTGATCTGCCATTGAATGTGTCTCGTGAGATTCTGCAAAAGACGCCGATGGTCGACAGCATTCGTGCTGCACTCACCAAACGTGTTTTAGATATGCTCGGCAAAATGGCCACTAACGAGCCAGAGCAATACGCCACTTTCTGGACTCATTTTGGTGCCGTGTTAAAAGAAGGCCCCAGTGAAGATCACAACAACCGTGAAAAGATTGCCAAGCTATTCCGTTTCGCCAGCTCTACCAGCGAAGGCGCACAGCCAACCGTGAGCCTGCCAGACTATATTGAGCGCATGAAAGAAGGCCAGGACAAGATTTACTATGTAACTGGCGAAAGCCACTCGGTGATTGCCAACAGCCCGTACCTCGAAGTGTTCCGCAAGCACGGCATTGAAGTGCTGCTGATGTCGGATCGCATTGATGAGTGGATGATGGGCTATCTCAATGAGTTCGACGGCAAGTCGTTCCAAGACGTTGCGCGGGGCGAATTGGATCTCAGCAAGATCACTGGCGAAGAACCTAAGTCTAAGGATACTGATAGCGACGACAAGTCAGAGAATACTGAGCATGGCGAACTGTTAACCCGCATCAAGACATTGCTGGACGAGAAGGTTGAAGAGGTGCGCACCACCACTAGACTGACCAGCTCACCGGCCTGTTTAGTGGTTGGCGACAACGATATGGGCGAGCAGATGCGCAAGATTATGGCCGCTGCCGGCCAAGCCGTGCCAGAAGCCAAGCCTATTCTTGAGATTAATATGGAGCATCCATTGGTCAGTAAGCTAGAAGCTGAGAAAGATGAGGACGGCGCCAAACGTCTGGCCCGGGTGTTATTTGATCAAGCGGCACTGTCTGCTGGTCGACCCTTGGAAAACCCAGCCGAGTTCGTGCAAGAGCTCAATCGCCTGATGTTTGGCTAGGTGCTGGCTTAAAATAGCCTGTATGGTCAAAAAAGCGCTCCATTGGGGCGCTTTTTTGGTTTTGGCGGCTGACAGTCTGCAGGGCAAAACCTATAATGCGGGCTGATTCAGATTCTCTATCTAGGGGCAATCTTGGAAAATAACAAAAGTCACAGAGTCGCCGTGTTGGGTGGTGGTAGTTTTGGTACTGCCATCGCCAATATGATCGCCAACAATAATCATCAGGTCACCCTGTGGTTGCGCAGTGAAACTGTGGCTCAAGAGATACGCGATAGCGGTGAAAATGCCGCCTATCTCCCCGGCTATAAGCTCCATGCTGACCTGAGTATAAATACCGATCTCGAACAGGCTGTTGCTGGCTGTGACACCGTCTTTTTTGCCGTGCCCAGTAGCGCCTTCCGCGGGGTTGCCAAACAGGTTAGTCATCTTCTCCCTGCGGGCACTATTGTGGTGAGCACCGCCAAAGGCATTGAGGCCGATACCTTTTTATTGCCCAGCCAGGTGCTTGAACAAGAGATTACCCACTGTCCAGTGGGCGTGATTAGTGGGCCAAACCTCGCCAAAGAAATTGCCCAGTTTGAAATTACTGCCACGGTGGTGGCCAGTGATAACGATGCCCTTTGTGATCGCGTGCAGGGTTTACTGGCCTCTAACTATTTTCGGGTCTATGCCAATCATGACCGCTACGGCGTAGAGCTGGCAGGGGCCCTAAAGAATATCTATGCCATTGTTGCCGGCATTGCCGAAGCGATGAAAGCCGGACAGAATACCAAGAGTGTAGTACTGACCCGCAGCCTGGCTGAAATGAGCCGATTTGCCGTGCATCTGGGGGCCAACCCCATGACCTTTTTGGGCCTTAGCGGCGTTGGCGACTTATATGTCACCTGCACCTCGCCTCTGAGCCGAAATTTCCGTATTGGCCTGGCCATTGGCGAAGGCAAAAGCCTTGATCAGGCAATTAAAGATGTAGGTCAAGTCGCAGAGGGCGTAAATACGACTAGACTAGTAAAGGAGAAGGCCGATTTATTGGGTATCTATATGCCACTGGCCTCAGCTCTGTACGCAACGTTATTCGAACAGCGACCCATTCGAGAGTCTCTCAGTAGCATGATGCTTGCAGAACAAAACACTGACGTTGAATTTATGGTGAAACCAAATGACAGATAAAAAGACAACTTTAAGCAATGCCAATACCTGGATTCGTTTGGCCTATATGATTCTGTTTACCCTGCTGCTAATGGCAGCCAGACTGGTAGTAAGTATCGTGGTTTTTGTACAGTTTTTATTGGTGCTAGTGACTGGTAGCGACAATGAAAATCTACGTAATCTTGGCCAGGGGCTGGGTAAGTGGATCTATCAAACGGTTATGTTTCTAACCTTTAATACCGAAAGCAAACCCTTCCCATTCGACGAGTGGCCAGTGATTGACCCCTCAGAAGGTTATTCGGTGCGCGCTGCGGAAGTGGTTGAAGAGGGCGAATTTGTTGATGCCGAAGAGGCTGATGACGAAGTACCATCTTTTACCGCCAGCGAAGATATTGAACAGCTAGACGACGAGCAGCAGCAAAAAGATAGTTAGTCGATACTAGCAGACACTAAGAAGGTAGTAGGTGGGTGAGGCTCTATTTATTGCGTCATGGTGACGCCGTTAATAGCTGGCCAGATCCCCAGCGGCCTCTCTCGGCCTTCGGTCGAGAGCAGGTAGCAGCTGTTGCTCTGGCCGATAGGCTTGAATGTGGGGCAATAGAGCAGGTGGTCAGCAGCCCTTACCTAAGGGCCGCGCAGACCACAGAAATTTTTACACAGACAGTAGGGTTACATCACAGGATTGATTGGTTAGATGATCTAACGCCGCAGGGTGACCTGCGCGCCATAGAGGGATTTTTGCAACGGACCAACGTCGAGACGGTTTTAATGGTTACCCATTTGCCGTTAGTTGGCCTGTTAATCGATTATTTAACCGGAGAAACAGGTACTCGAATGGGTACCGCGAACCTCGCTTCGCTCTCTATGGATTTTCCCGCACAGGGAACCGCATCATTGAACTGGATACATCATGCCAATTGAGTTTATAAGAGAGCGAAGCTTCGAAAATAAAGGGCTAAAATTTGCCGCAAAAGAATGGGGACGCTCGGGTTATCCGCCAGTAATTGCGCTCCATGGTTGGCTCGACAATGCCAACACCTTTGACCGTATGCTGCCCCATATGGAAAACCTTCACGTAATCGCAATGGATCTTGCTGGCCACGGTCGTAGTGATTTTCGTTCACAGGATTCTGGTTATGACATCTGGCACGATATTGCCGATGTCATGGCTGTTGCCGATCAGATGGGCTGGGAGACCTTTGGTCTTATTGGTCATTCCCGTGGCGCGATTATTTCGTGCCTAGTGGCCGGCACCTATCCCGAACGTGTTACCCAGGCCGCATTAATCGATGGCTTTATTCCCCTGCCAGAAGAAGCCCACAACACGGCCAAACAGCTAGCCCGAGCGATTCATGAAAACAAACGTTTTGGCAATGCCTCGCCGACCGGATTTCAGGACTACGACCGTGCGATATTGGCCCGGGTTAATGGCTTTGTAAAGCTTGAAAACGACGCCGCCGCCATATTGGCAGAGCGCGGAGTGATTGAGTCAGAAGGGCTGTTTTACTGGCGCAATGATCAGCGACTAAAAGCCGCCTCCATGATCAAACTCTCCAAAGATCACCTAGAGAGTTTCCTAACCGCCATTCGCGCGCGGGTAATGATGATTCAGGCAGAGGGCGGAGCGTTTTCTCCAGACAAGCACCATGCCGAAGCCTTTGACTGGCTTCCCCATATGGAGATCGTCAAAATGCCAGGCTCTCACCATTTGCACCTGGAAGTGGGTGCCGAGGCTGTTGCTGAGAAAGTGCAGGCGTTTCTGCGCTAGGTATTTGTACCCAGATCCCTCGTCGCTACGCTCTGTCGGGATGACAATGTAGGGCTCTGTCGGGATGAAAAATAGGGCTGTGGGATGAGCCGCAAGGCAGGCCGGCTAACACACTACCCTGTCATCCTGAGAGAGCAAAGCGAACCGAAGGATCTCCCTGCAGGATTGCAGCTTAGGGAGCAGAGATCCTTCGACTGCGCTCAGGATGACAAGTGAGGCGCTCAGGATGACAAGTGAGGCGCTCAGGATGACAAGTACGGCGCTCGGGATGACAATGAAGGGCTCTGTCATGCCGAGCATAGCGAGGTATCTCCTGATAAGGCCTCAAGACCTTGATTAAACGCAAAGAAAGTACTACTTTTTAATAAAGGTCTTGAAAGCCACATTGCAGTTGGCTAAAGCTATTGCAGTAGTACTCGTTTTCCATTCTCAGATAAAGAGGTGCTTAGTATGATTACCCTGCATGAGCTAACAATCTTTCTCGGTTGGTCTAGTCTTATTAATATTTGCATACTGCTATTCAGCACGTTGATGGTAGTTGTTTGCAGAGACTGGGCTGTCAAAATACACTGCAAAATGTTTGATTTGGATCCGGCAGCCGTGCCAAAAATGTATTTTGAATACCTTGCTCAATATAAGGTTTTAATTCTTGTGTTTAATCTAGGTCCCTATATCGCTCTGAGGGTGATGGGCTAAAGGACGAATAATAAAAAATAGACAAACCAGAGCGGCAGAAAAAGGCATTAGATCGAAGGAGCAGGGAGCTCATTTAAGTAGACAGGAGTCTAGGCGAAAATGGATTATTCAGCACTGAATGAGGCTCAGTTTAGCCCTGAGCCCTGCACTGTTTGTAGTGGTAGTAAACTTAATAGCTGTCATACCTGTTATGGCAAAGGCAATGTCCGCTGTATCGCCTGCTTTGGATCGGGTGATGGCCCCAACGGGGTCTGTGCCATTTGCAGCGGTTTGCAGGAGTTGCGATGTACCAGCTGTAGCAGAGGGCATATCAACTGCTCGGTCTGCGCCGGTACAGGGTTGCGCTGGTAATCTATAGGCTTAGAAGGTTAAGCATAGAAATCTAGAGACATAAAAAAGCCCGCTACTGCTTCCAGTACCGGGCTCCTTATTAAATACTACAAACTAGTTGTTGAAGAGCAATCTAGCTAGCGATGATTCAACAGCGTCAAGAACTCAGTGCGAGTGGCCTGATCGGTTCTAAACTGTCCCAGCATCGACGAAGTCTTCATCGTAGAGTTCTGCTTCTCAACACCACGCATCATCATGCACATATGCTTGGCTTCAATAATAACGCCAACACCGCGAGCCGAAGTGACGTCTTGAATCGTAGAGGCAATCTGTTGCGCCAAAGCTTCCTGAATCTGTAGGCGGCGAGAGAACATATCAACCACACGAGCAACTTTAGATAAACCCAAGACCTTACCGTTCGGAATATAGGCCACATGGCACTTGCCGATAAAGGGCAATAGGTGATGCTCACACAGCGAATACAGCTCAATATCTTTAACAATCACCATCTCTTCGGAATCAGAGGGGAATAGGGCATTGTTGATGACTGTGTCCAGATCCATTTCATAACCACTGGTCAGATAAGAAAAAGCCTTAGCTGCACGCTGTGGAGTATCTAGCAGTCCTGGGCGCGTGATATCTTCGCCCGTACTTTTGATAATTTTTAGGAAGGAGTCCTGCATATTGGTATATTCCGCTATTCATATAAGTGTAATTATTAAGTGCGCCATTTTGTAACAAACTACAGACCATTGCCAGTTTCAAGGGTAAAATAGTGCCCTTCGGAGGAACAATGACAGAATCCCAAACCCCCACAGTTGCTTCAATGCTCGAATATGGCGAAACCCTATTTGAGAGCCAGGGCCTCTATTTTGGCCATGGCACTACCAACGCTTGGGATGAAGCCGTTTATCTGCTCTCATTTGCCCTGCAATTGCCGCCCAACGCCGATCGAGAGGTGTTAGCTCAAGAACTTACCGCAGAACAGCAGGGCAGTGTTAAAGCCCTTTTCGAACGCCGCATCAGCGAACGTATTCCCGCACCCTATATCACCGGTCAGGCTTGGTTCTGTGGGATGCCCTTCATTGTTGATGAACGTGTATTGATTCCCCGTTCACCCATCGCCGAACTAATCATGGCGGGCTTCGAACCCTGGTGTAAATACGAACCCAAGCGGGTACTGGATCTCTGTACCGGCGGCGGCTGTATAGGTATCGCCTGCGCCTACGCCTTTGCCGAGGCAGAGGTGGTACTCAGTGATATCTGTGCCGACGCATTAGCCGTGGCGACCATGAATATTGCCGGGCATGATGTGAGTAATCGGGTAACCGTTCTAGAGTCAGATCTTTTCTCTGGCCTAGCCACAGGCCAGATCTTTGACCTGATTGTAAGTAACCCACCCTATGTGGACGCCGAAGATATCGCCAGCATGCCCGAGGAATACCAGCATGAGCCCGAGTTAGCATTGGCCTCAGGCGACGATGGTCTAGACTTTACCCGACGTCTGCTGCAGCAGGCGGAGCAGCACCTAAGCGCCGTGGGTGTATTGGTGGTTGAGGTCGGTAATTCATGGGTGGCCCTAGAGCGCGCCTTTCCCGCCGTACCCTTTGTCTGGTTAGAATTTAGCGAGGGTGATTCCGGCGTATTTGTATTAACCCGCGATCAGCTGGTTGAACACCGCGAATCTTTCCAATAACTTACGTATAATCGCCAGCATTAACGCGAACCCATTAAGGCACACACAATCATGTCCGGAAATTCAATAGGAAAACTATTCACCGTAACCAGCTTTGGCGAGAGCCATGGTTTAGCGATTGGCTGTATTGTCGATGGTTGCCCTCCCGGATTAGAGATAAGTGCGTCTGACTTGCAGCCCGATTTAGACCGCCGTAAACCGGGTCAGTCAAGGTACACAACCCAGCGTAAAGAAGACGATGAAGTGAAAATACTCTCCGGCGTCTTCGAAGGCAAGACCACCGGCGCTTCCATTGGAATGATGATCGAAAACAAAGATCAGAAATCCAAAGATTACAGTAATATCAAAGACTTATTTCGACCTTCTCATGCAGATTATACCTACCATCAGAAGTACGGCGAGCGGGATTATCGCGGAGGCGGACGCAGTTCAGCCCGTGAAACAGCCATGCGCGTCGCCGCAGGTGGTATCGCTAAGAAGTACCTAAAAGAGCGTTTAGGCATAGAAATATTCGGCTATATTTCCCAGCTGGGCCCCATCGTTGCCCAGCAGTTTGTCCGTGAAGAAATAGAACAGAACCCGTTCTTCTTCCCCGACCCAAACCAGATTGCCGACCTAGAAACCTACATGCAGGCACTCAGTAAAGAAGGCAATTCAATCGGTGCACAGGTCACCGTGATCGCGAAAAACATGCCCGTAGGATTAGGTGAGCCGATTTTTGATCGTCTCGATGCCGATATTGCGCATGCCCTAATGGGAATTAATGCCGTTAAAGGTGTAGAGCTAGGCTCTGGATTTGATTCCGTGGCGCAAAAGGGCACAGAACATCGCGACGAGTTAACCCCCGAAGGTTTCACCTCCAATAACTCCGGTGGCGTGCTGGGTGGTATTTCATCCGGCCAGGATATTATTGCCAATCTGGCACTAAAGCCCACCTCCAGCTTGCGTATCCCAGGCCAGTCGATCGACAAGTTTGGTAACCCGGCCGAAGTGGTAACCACCGGCCGCCATGATCCCTGTGTGGGTATTCGTGCAGTGCCCATCGCTGAAGCGATGTTGGCGATTACGCTGATGGATCATTATCTACGCAATCGTGGACAGAATGCGGATGTTGAGAGTGGTTTAAAGCCTATTTAGAGCCATCGACTAGAGCTAAAGTCGCACCCCAGCCATAACTCGTCACCGCAGCCGTAACCGGTCACCCCAGCCATAACCGGTCACCCCAGCCATAACCGGTCACCCCAGTCGTAACACCGTCACCCCAGCGGAGGCTGGGGTCCAAGTTCCCCATAAATGGATGCCAGCCTACGCTGGCATGACGTAACTCTGTAGGTCACCCCAGCCATAGCCTCGTCACCCCAGCGAAGGCTGGGGTCTCCTGTATGGATTCCAGCCTCCGCTGGAATGACGCTGGAAATCAGCACCCCAGTCGTAATCCCGTTCCTGTACTAGAATGACAAAAGCCCCAAAAAACCCATAACTGCAACCCCCATCACGTTAGTAATACTTCAACCAGCCTAAAGTCCCACCAAATGGAAAAACTACCCTGCGTCTACATCCTAACCAACAAACCCCTAGGCACACTCTATATCGGCGTTACGTCCAACCTGCCCCAACGCGTCTGGCAACATAAAAACAAAGTCACCAAAGGCTTCACCGAAAAATATGATCTCAAAACCTTAGTTTGGTACGAAGTTCATGAAGAAATGATGCCAGCGATTCAACGAGAAAAAACATTAAAGGCCTGGAAGCGAGAGTGGAAAATTAGAATTATTGAAGAAATGAATCCGCTGTGGCGTGATCTGTATGATGATTTATTTTAAAGGGAATAGATTCCAGCCCAGCCACAACCCCGTCACCCCAGCCATAATCCCGTCACCCCAGCCGTAATCCCGTCACCCCAGCGAAGGCTGGGGTCTGTGTCCACAGCCCTCAACGCTAGATTCCAGCCTCCGCTGGAATGACGGCCTCTCTGTCACCGGCACCCCAGCCACAACCCCGTCACCCCAGCCATAATCCCGCCACCCCAGCCGTAATCTCGTCACCCCAGCCACAACCCCGTCACCCTAGCCACAACCCCGTCACCCCAGCCACAACCCCGTCACCCCAGCCACAACCCCGTCACCCCAGCGAAGGCTGGGGTCTTTGTCCACAGCCCTCAACGCTAGATTCCAGCCTCCGCTGGAATGACGGCCTGTCTGTCACCTGCACCCCAGCCATAATCCCGTCACCCCAGCGAAGGCTGGGGTCTAGCTTTTTCATAAATGGATGCCAGCCTCCGCTGGCATGACGATATTGCTAAGCGCTGGCATGACGATATTGCTAAGCGCTGGCATGACGGTAAATAAAGCATGGCATAACGAAATTACCAATCGCTGGGGTGACGTTCCTTCGCTGGAATGACACAGCGCCCCACTAGCGGGTTTCCCCACCCCAACAGTTCTACTACCGAGGGGTTTCACCGAATAACTTGCGAAAGCGCCAATTCTGCATTATTTATTAATGTATGGAATACGCATAAATACCGCCTGTTATCCGTCGATAAAAAATCAAATCACAGTGCCCCGGTATTTAGCCATCGCTATAGGGAAGTCTTGATGCCAGCGACCAAAGACAAAAACGCAACACCCGTACTGCAAGCCTTCCAAAAACACCAGGGCGCACTGCGGCGCTTTATCTCACGCTTTGTCCAGCGCACCCAGGATATAGACGACGTCGCCCAAGAAGCCTTTATGCGCGCCTATCGTGCCGAAAAAGGCCGGCCCATCGAACAGCCCAAATCCTTTTTATTCCGCATCGCCCACAATGTCGCCATCACAGAAC
>Ga0209405_1000106_pt1 | contig 71300 bp, 59 predicted proteins | sample COGITO_mtgs_1105_6_FD_184803 | JGI IMG/M metagenome (GOLD analysis project Ga0209405, IMG submission 184803) | Pelagic marine microbial communities from North Sea - COGITO_mtgs_110516 (SPAdes) (version 2) | ecosystem: Environmental > Aquatic > Marine > Epipelagic ...
AGTATTTTTCAATTATTTCTTGAACTTAATCTGAGAATATTGTCCTAAAAAATATGCAATTAAAATAGGTATAAACGAAAAAGCCATATTCTTTTCCAAAAAATCATATTCTGAAAATATAACTAATATTGAAGCTGAAATAATAATAAAAATTAAGTCAAATACTCTTTTTTTCATTTTCATATAAATATAATTTAAAAGTCCAATCGAAATTTAATATAATAAATTATCTCCAAAAATAATTAATTATTCTTGGAGATAATTTGTGACCTCGGCAGGATTCAAACCTGCAACCTCTTGAGCCGTAATCAAGTGCACTATTCAGTTATGCTACGAGGCCGTTTTGAGGGTGCAAATATAAGTTAATAATCTTTTTATCAAAAAAATATCACGGCTATTTCAAAAAACTTACATTTGTAAAAGTAATATAACTTTAAATGTCATGAAAATAGAACAAATCTATACCAGTTGTTTAGCTCAAGGTGCCTACTATATCGAGTCTAATGGAGAGGTTGCTATCATTGATCCACTTCGTGAGACACAACATTATGTTGATAAAGCAACTGCTAATAATGCTAAAATAAAATTCATTTTTGAAACCCATATTCATGCCGATTTTGTATCCGGTCATTTGGACTTGGCTAAAAAAACAGGGGCAACTATTGTTTTTGGTCCAAACACCAAAACAGCCTTTAACTGTTACAATGCCTCCGATAATGAAGAATTTAAAATTGGGAATATCACAATTAAAGTATTACATACTCCTGGTCACACCCTAGAATCTGTCACGTATTTACTGATTGATGAAAACGGTAAAAACCACGCTGTGTTTACGGGTGACACCCTGTTTCTTGGAGATGTTGGACGACCCGATTTGGCAATAAAATCTGACCTTAGTGAAAAAGATTTAGCAGGTATGTTATTTCACTCCTTGCGCTCAAAAATCATGACTCTAGAAGATTCTGTGATTGTATATCCAGCACATGGAGCTGGTTCTGCTTGTGGAAAAAATTTAAGCAAAGAAACGGTTGGTACGATTGGAGATCAAAAAAACACTAATTATGCTTTGCGTTCTGATATGACCAAAGAAGAGTTTGTAACAGAAGTGCTAGACGGCATCAGTCCACCGCCGCAATATTTTGCCAAAAATGCTAAAATGAACCAAAGTGGATACTCTGATTTAGAGGAAATATTATCAAACGGCAATACGCCCCTATCTGCAGAAGCTTTTGAACAGTTGGCAAACTCCCAAAAAGCACTTGTTTTAGATGTTCGAACTCAACAAGATTTTGTGAAAAATCACATCCCGGGATCAATTTTTATTGGGCTTAATGGCGGATTTGCACCATGGGTTGGTGCACTCATTTCAGACATCAATCAACCCATTTTATTAGTCGTTCCACAAGGCAAGTCAGAAGAAGCAGTGACACGTTTGGCACGTGTTGGTTATGACAACGCCCTTGGCTATTTAGAAGGCGGTATGGACGCTTGGATTGCTGCAGAAAAAACAACAGACCAAATTAAGTCTATTTCAGCAGAGGAATTTTCTGAAGAAACAAAAGAACACAAATTAAACGTTTTGGATGTTCGAAAAGATGGTGAACATGCCTCGATGCATTTAAATATGGACGGTCTTCAGCATTTTGCATTAGATTACATCAACCATCAAATGAATCAGATTGATGCCAATAAAACGTATTATATCCATTGTGCAGGTGGCTACCGTTCTGTGATTGCTGCATCTATTTTAAAAGCACGTGGATTTCATAACATCATAGATATTGCGGGTGGATTTGCAGCGCTTAAAGAAACAGATTTATCAATGTCTGAATTTGTATGTCCCTCAACGCTTTAACCTTTAAAATAATGAAAACTACGCTTGAAATTCAAAATCTAAAATGTGGCGGATGCGCGCATACGATTATCTCCAAACTCAATGACTTAAAAGGAATTCAAAATGTAAGTGTAAACACAGAAACGAATACCGTTTCATTTGAAAATGAACTCCCAAACGGAGTTGAATCAGCTACAACATTACTGTCTAAACTTGGATACCCAGTGGATGGAGATACCAATTCAATTGGCAAAAAAGCAAAATCATTTGTAAGCTGTGCGGTAGGACGCATGGCAAAATCTTAAACGATCTCCGCACTTAAACCCGCTTTTAAAAGTTGAGTGCATTGCGGCTCTAACTCCTCATATAGCCCAGTTTTTACGGTACATTTCCCTTTATAATGAACGAGCAACGAACACTGTTCTGCCTGCTCATAGGAATGCTTACAAACATCAACTAAGGTTTCAATCACATGATCAAAGGTATTGACCTCATCGTTGAATAAGACAATTTCATTCAAATGGCTTTCTTCAACTGAAACCTCTACTTCTTCTTTAATTTTTTCTTTTGTACCCATAACTACTTAACGAATTTCAAAGCAACCCAACTATTTCGTGTTAATGTTTTTTCAAGTTTTAAATTCAGTTGATTACAGCTTGATTCAATCAACTCGCAATCACTGTCATAAAAACCGCTTAAAAATAAAACACCCTTTTCATTTAAACAAGTAACATATGTACTTAAATCATTCATTAGAATGTTGCGATTTATATTTGCGATGATGACATCAAATCGTTTTCCTTGAAGTAGAGACGCATCCCCTTCCAAAACATTGATATGGTGACACTCATTTCGAGAGACGTTTTCAAGACTGTTTAAATAACACCAATTATCAATATCAATGGCTTCTAAAGAAGTGGCTCCTTTTTTTTCAGCTAAGATAGCGAGCACTCCGGTTCCACATCCCATATCTAAGACAGATTTATTGGTGAAATCAAAGGCTAAAATATGCTGAATCATCATGTGGGTGGTTTCATGATGTCCCGTTCCAAAACTCATTTTAGGCTCAATCACAATGTCATATTCTACATTAAATGCTTCATGAAAGGGCGCACGAATGGCACAACGATCTTCTACAACAATGGGGTTGAAATTCTTTTCCCATTCTGCATTCCAATTGGTCTGTGCTATGGTCTCAAATTCATAAGTAATCACAAACTCCTCGGAATTTAAAATTTGAACTCCATCTAAAATTGCATCAAAATGTTCTGATTCTTGAATATAAGCTATGACCCCATCTGAGGTTTCTACAAAGCTTTCGAAACCAGAAAAGCCAAGTTCCGCAATCAAAATTTCGGTACCTGGCTGAACGGGTTTAACTTTAAAAGTGTAGCCTATATAAATAGAATCTGCCAAATTTAAAATGCGTTTATAATGGCTATAAATTGTTCTACATCTAATGCTGCACCGCCAATTAAACCGCCGTCAACATCTGTTTTTGAAAAAATTTCTTTTGCGTTTGCTGGCTTTACACTTCCACCATACAAAATAGAAACCTGGTCTGCTAACTCCGCAGAATAGTGGTCTGCAATTGTTTTACGTATGAAGGCATGCATGTCCTGTGCTTGCTCTGGGGATGCAGTTTCTCCAGTACCGATGGCCCAAACTGGCTCATAAGCCAATACAATATGCTCCCAAGCTGATGCTGGCAAATGAAATAAAGCATTTTTAATTTGTGCTTCTACAATCGCTTCTTCATTGCCTGATTTACGATCTTCCAATTCTTCTCCAAAACAGAATATCGCACACATATTATGTGCCAAGGCTGTATCTACTTTCTTAGCTAAAAGCGCATCGGTTTCATTAAAGTAAGCACGGCGTTCACTGTGACCTAAAATAACTGTTTTAACTCCTACACTTTTAAGCATTTTGGCACTAACCTCTCCTGTATAAGCACCATTTTCTGCAAAATGCATGTTTTGTGCAGCCACAATAACTTGACTTCCTTTGACTGAATTTGAAGATGCTAAAAGACTGGTGAAAGGAGGTGCAATAATCACTTCTGTAGTGCTGTGCTTCAATTCTTTTAGCAGTTTAGCAACGAATATTTCTGAATCGACATAGTCATTATTCATTTTCCAATTTCCTGCTACAATTTGTTTTCTCATTTTAAATTATTTAATAGTGTTATATCTGTTGTTTTAATGGCTTTAAAAACTTTTATACTGCCTTGTTTATCGATAATCATATACCGTGGAATCCAATCCAAATCTAAAAATGTGCCCATAGCACCTTTCCAACCAGATTGCATAAAATAATGATCGCCTTTGATTTCTAATCGGTCAATTCCTTTTTTCCAAGCTTTTTGTGTTTTGTCTAAAGACAAATACACAAAATCAACTTCGGGATGTTTTTGTTGAAGCTCTTTTACACTGGGCAACCCCTCTAAACAATCTTTACACCAAGAGGCCCATACATCTATAAAAACAGTATTTCCAAGGTGTTTTTCTAAAATAGTTTTAAACAAAACAGAATCCCCATTAAGTGTTACAAATTCATCGTTTAAAGCAGCCTCAGAAAATTGAGTTTCAACACGATTTTGACAACTTAGTTGTGTGATTACAAATAGAAATACTAAAAGACTTTTTTTCATCTTGAGATTTTATTTAGGAGTTTAATTTAATTTTTGGATCCAAGTAAGTGTAAATAATATCGACTACTACATTAATAAATACAAAAGTAAGGGCAATTATTAAAACAGCCCCCATAATTACGGGTAAATCTAAGGTGTTCAGTGCATTTACAATTTCTTTTCCCAATCCATTCCAAGCAAATATATACTCTACAAACACAGCGCCCGCCAATAAAGATGCAAACCAACCCGAGATGGCAGTGACCACGGGATTGAGTGCGTTTTTCATTGCATGTCTGATAATAATTTGAAATTCACTCAATCCTTTGGCTCTTGCAGTACGGATGTAATCCTGATTAAACACTTCTAATAAAGAGTTTCGCATCAGTTGTGTAACAACTGCCAATGGACGAATTCCAAGAACTAAGGCAGGTAATATTAAGTTTTTGAGTTTTAATTGATAAACTTCTCCAAAATCATCCAATTCATAAAGATTCCCAGTCATTTCTAACCCTGTATAGTGGTGTAATAAAAAGCCGAAAATCCAAGCGGCTAAAATTGCACTAAAAAAAGAAGGTAAACTCATTCCAAATGTACTAACCACCAAAATAGTCTTATCCACCCAATGGTCTTTATATAATGCAGAAATCACTCCTAAAATGAGTCCTAAAACCAATGCCACACATATGGATGCTACCGCCAAAATAATAGTGTTTGGCAGCGTTTCTTTAAGGATTTGACTGACTTCTTTGCCTTGTTTTGTAAAAGAAGTTCGAAGGTATGGAAGTTTTAAAACAACCGTTTTATTGGAGGTTTTAAATAGAGGTTGATAACGATATGAATGTGATTCTAAAAAAGTATAATCGTTTGAGGAGTTAGAATGAAACGATAAGGGTGACAAATCGTTCAAATAATTCAAGTATTGTGTAAATACAGGCTGATCAAATCCATATTTTTGTTTTACGAGGGCCAATTGGGCTTGGTCTTCATTTTGACCTAGCATCATTTGAGCAGGATCCCCTGGCAAAACATTAAACAGAAAAAAAATAGTGGTCACAACTCCAAAAAGAGTCCAAAATGAATGCTGTATTTTTTTTAAAATATATCGCCCCAAAAGGTTTAAAGATCTAAGTTATCAATGTCATTCCAGTGTACTTTTTGTTGGACCGTCCCTTGATTTAATTCCAAGACCCCTGGATTGGAACGCACCACTGTTTTGAGCGCTTTTTCGTCACATAGATAAAACTCAAAACCAAGATCGTAGGTTTTATTTATGTTGGCAATGGCATTCTTACCTGAAGCACTGAGTCCAATAACGGTGTAACCTTTAGATTGTGCTTTTTGAGATAATGATTTCAGTTTTTGCAATCCTTCTTTTTCCGCAGTGTCCAAATTATAGGACACAATCATGATGAGTTTATCTTCAGCAAGAAAGACATCAGTTAAATCTTCGTCCTCAGATTCTATCGAAAAATCTAAAATGGAAGGTTGATAACCCTCATCAATAACTTCCGTTTCAACGCTGACATAATCGCCCTCAATTGTGGGATATGATCCATCTGTGATAATTGTTTTTTCTTCCCCATTTACATTAAATACCCATGTAAATTCTTGAATGGCTTTAGGCGCATCTTCTGGGGTACTCATGTTTTTAATCAAATTGTCCCCTATTTTGTAAGCTCTAAAATCAATACTTGGTAAATGCATCAACACATGGTTACCAAAAGCGAGACTTGCTATAAAACTCAGAAGGGCAAAAAGGGTGGTGAGAAAAGGATTAAAAATGGGTTTGATATAGGATTTTCCGAGAAATAAAATTAATATCAATACTAATAAAACCACATCCTTTGTAAAGCTTTCCCAAGGGGTCAATTTTAAAGCGTCCCCAAAACATCCACAGTCCTTTACTTTATCAAAATATGCAGAATAAAAAGTTAGAAACGTAAAAAATACAATCATGAGAAGTAAACTCCAAACCGTGAATTTAGGCTTGTATCCTATCAGCAAAAAGACGCCAAGGATGACTTCAAAAACGACTACAAAAAGAGAAATGGCAAGCGCATAAGGCTCTAAAAATGGTATATTTAAAACCTCAGTACTAAAATATTCTTGAAGTTTATAAGAAAACCCTAAAGGGTCATTGAGTTTTATAAATCCTGAAATTATAAATAAAATTCCAACAAAAATTCGTGAGAAAGATACTATTATTTTCATTTTAAGATTCGTTTAGGTGTATTAAAGCAAAGATGGCATAGTTAATCATATCCTGATAGTTGGCATCAATTCCCTCGCTGACAAGGGTCTGACCTGCATTGTCTTCTATTTGTTTGACACGTAATAGTTTTTGCAAAATCAAATCGGTTAAAGAACTCACACGCATATCGCGCCATGCCTCTCCATAATCGTGATTTTTATCTAGCATCAATTGTTTCGTATGGGCAATTTTATCTTTATACAAACTTACAACCTCTTCAAAAGACAAGTCGGGCTGCTCTACAACCCCTTTTTCAATTTGAATGAGCGCCATAACACAATAATTAATAATCCCAACAAACTCACTTGCAGCACCTTCATCTACTTTTTGAACAGCATTTTGTTGAAGCCCTCTAATTCGCTGAGCCTTAATGAAAATTTGGTCTGTTAACGAAGGTAATCTGAGAATCCGCCATGCGCATCCATAGTCTTTCATTTTTTTACTGAACAAGTCTTGACAGACTTGTACAACGACATCGTATTCTTTTGAAGTATTTTGCATGAAATAAATCGAATTTTCCGTAAATTTCGCTTAAAATATTCAAAACATCAAGATTTATGGTTTAAAGTTTTAAATCTTGACCAAAACCTTCAACGATACATTTATATGACTCTCAATTGTAAAGGCCAACTCATTGATCTCAAGACTCCAAAAATAATGGGGATTTTAAATGTAACTCCCGATTCTTTTTATGATGGAGGACGGTTTAAAAACGAGGAAGATGTATTGATACAAGTTGAAAAACTACTGAAAGAAGGCGCTACTTTTATTGATATTGGCGCTTACAGCTCCCGCCCTGGTGCCGATTTTGTTTCAAAAGAAGAAGAATTGAAGCGACTTATTCCTATTATAACTTCTGTGGTCAACAACTTTCCTAAGAGTCTTATTTCGGTTGATAGTTTTAGAAGTGATGTCATTAAAACCGCCGTAGAAGCAGGGGCTGCAATGGTGAATGACATTTCTGGAGGGCAACAAGACCCATTGATGTTTGAAACAGTTGGAGCACTTGGCGTGCCTTATATAATGATGCACATGCGAGGCACCCCGAAAACCATGCAGCAAATGACAGAGTATTCGGATGTTATAAAAGAGGTCTATACCTATTTTTCTGAACGGATTGAATTGGCACGAACTCACCAAATAAAAGACATTATTTTAGATCTTGGGTTTGGGTTTTCAAAAACTTTAGAACAGAATTTTAAGCTTTTAGAGATGTTGGATTATTACAAAAATCTGAACCTTCCGATTTTAGCAGGGATTTCCAGAAAATCGATGGTTTATAAAACACTAAACACCAATGCAAACCAAGCTCTTAACGGGAGTACAGCCCTTCATATGGTGGCACTTCAAAAAGGTGCAAAACTGTTGAGAGTACACGACGTGAAAGAGGCGATGGAATGTATTCAGCTTCATGAGGCACTTCGAAAGTAGCGTTCATTTTATATTTATTATATTTATTAAAATTTTTAGACCAAGTGGACATTTTTAAAGACTTATTAAACTTCAATGTATTAGACATCATCGACATTACGTTAGTCGCATTTTTGCTGTATTATGTCTATAAATTAATCAAAGGAACGGTCGCTATCAACATCTTTTTTGGGATTGTTATTTTTTACTTGTTTTATTTATTGGTAGATGTATTAGAAATGCGCATGCTAAGTAATATTTTAGGCGGCTTTATGAGTGTTGGAATTATTGCCTTAATTGTCGTATTTCAACCTGAAATTCGTAAATTTCTATTAATGATTGGCTCCACAAATTTGAGTAAAAGTGGTTCCTTTATGAAACGGTTTAATTTTGTAAAAACGTATGATGAAAATGAGTCTGATACAGAAGCGATTGTAAAGGCCTGCACCAAAATGGGCAGTAGCAAAACTGGGGCGCTTATTGTGATTGAACGCAATAATAATTTAGATTTTTTAGTAGAAACTGGAGATGACATGAAAATTACAGTCACACAACCTATATTGGAAAGTATTTTTTTCAAAAACAGTCCACTTCACGATGGTGCTATTATAATTTCAAATAATGTAATTAAGGCCACACGGGTGATCCTACCTGTTAATAACGAAAAAAATATTCCGGCGCGTTTTGGACTACGTCACCGTGCTGCAATTGGAATTACAGAAAAAACAGACGCACTAGCGCTTGTGGTTAGTGAAGAGAGTGGACAGATTTCTTATGTAAATAACGGAGAGTTTGTAATTTATACAGACACACAAGATTTGATCGAGAAAATCAAGTCAGATTTATCTTAATATTAACTGTCTTTGCTTAAAAACTGAGCATCGTATAAATTTCTGTAGTGGCCCACTTTGTTTTTTAATAACTCTTTATGAGTGCCCATTTCAACAATTTTACCAGCATCCAATACAATTATCGTGTCGGCTTTTTTGACCGTTGCCAAGCGGTGTGCAATAACAATAGATGTACGCCCATGTGTGATTTTCTGAGTCGCATTTTGGATGAGTTGTTCTGAATTAGAATCTATTGAAGCAGTAGCTTCATCCAATATTAAAATTTTTGGATTAGTGACATACGCTCTCAAAAACGATATTAATTGGCGCTGACCAGAAGACAACATTACACCTCTTTCTTTGACATTATAATGGTAGCCTTTGGGCAAACTCATAATAAAATCATGGATGCCAATTTCTTTCGCAGCAGCTTCTACTTGCGCTTCACTAATATCTGGATTTTTTAAGGTAATATTATTTAAAATGGTATCTGCAAACAAAAATACATCTTGGAGTACGACAGCTATATTTTGTCTTAAATTTTTAACTGAAATGGATTTAATATTTTTAGAATCAATTGTAATTGTTCCAGAGTTAATATCATATAAACGGTTCAATAAATTAATAATGGTTGATTTCCCCGCACCCGTTGCTCCTACAATCGCAATTGTTTCTCCAGCAATAACCTTAAAAGACACCCCTTTGAGCACAGGTTCATTTTCGACATAAGCAAATTTAACGTCTTTAAATTCTAAGTCACCCTTTACATTTTCAAGAATATCATTTCCATGATCCTGAATATGAGATGTGGTGTCCAATACCTTAAAGACACGATCGGCAGCCACCATTCCCATTTGGAGTGTATTGAATTTATTCGCAATTTGATTCAGAGGTCTAAAAATCATTGGCACCATCATAATAAATGCTGTTAAATCTCCAATCGAAGCCGTTTGATCTAAAACCGTGTTAAGGCCTCCAATCCAAATCACTGTTCCTAAAGTTACGGACGATAAAAGATCTGCAATTGGAAAAAATACAGAATTATACCAAACTGTTTTGATCCATCCTTTTTTATGACGTTCGTTAATGACTCTAAAATTATTAGATTCAATTTCTTCTCTAGCAAATATTTGAACGATTTTCATGCCAGTAATCCGTTCTTGAACAAAAGAATTGAGGTTTGAGACTTCGGTGCGAACATCTTCAAATGCTTTTTTCATGTACTTCTGAAAAACTTTGGTAGCTATCAAAACAATTGGAAGTGTAAAAAATACTATAAGACTCAGTCGCCAGTTCATATAAAACATCACGGCACCGACCACAGTCATTTTCAAAATATCGCTAAAAATCATAAACAGACCTTCTCCAAAAATGTCAGCAATTCGCTCCATATCTGTCACTGTTCGGGTGATTAAAACCCCTACAGACGAGTTGTCAAAATATTTCATTTTAAACCCTAGGATATGATTAAAAAGTTTAATTCGAATGTCTCTTACTACCGACTGACCAAGCCAACTTGCATAATAAATAAACAACAAATTACAAGTAACCTCAAGAACCAGCAGTCCTAGCATAAGAACTACATAGCTTAAAAAACCAGGTTCAAATTTCTGCTCAATATTTTGATCAATAGCCAATTGTAATACTTTAGGGCGAAGTGCTCCAAAAACAGCCAAACCAATGACCGTTGTCAATGCAAGAATAAAAAACCCTGTGTAGGGCTTGATATAGTGCAACAATCTTTTGAATAACTGCGCATCAAAAACTTTACTTTTAGTCTTCTTTATGGACATAAATTGATTTTGGATATTCTATATGAGTTAAATACAGTCCGTGAGCTGGTGCCGATGTACCTGCATTAGACCTGTTTTTTGAAGAAATAATTTCACGAAATTCTTCAAGAGTTCTTTTTTTAGCTCCCACTTCAATCATTGTGCCAACAATTGCACGCACCATATTTCTAAGAAAACGGTCCGCTTTAATTGTAAAGTTAAGACTGTTTTTATCAACCTCCCAATGGGCTTCCATTATCCTACAATCATACGTTTTAACATCTGTTTTTACTTTTGAAAAACATTGAAAATCTGTGTATTCAAACAAAATTTTAGTGGCTTGATTCATCAAATCTACATCTAATGGAAGTGTGTATGTATGTTCGTTTTGATATTTAAAGGCATTTTTTGTTCTTGATATTTTATAGACATACGTTCTACTTATAGCTTCAAAACGGGCGTGAATTTCTGGATGTACTTCTTTAATACTGTTTATATGTATATCTTTTGGAAGGAGTACATTAAGTTTATAAACAAGATCCTTGGAGTCCATCGCTGTATCCAGATCAAAATGAGCCATCATTTGTTCTGCATGTACCCCTGTATCTGTTCGTCCTGCTCCCATACATTCCAAAGGAGTTCTCAACACAGTACTCAGCGCATGATTGAGCTCCGCTTGTACCGTCGTAACATCGGGTTGAATTTGCCAGCCGTGATAAGCACGACCATTATAAGATAAATCAATAAAATATCTCAAGCTAATTTGATACTTTTGTAGTTATATAGACAAAGATAAATAGACTTTATCATTAAACGCTTTCACATTAACATTTTCTAATGACAAAAATTTTATTACTCTCAGATACTCATAGTTATATGGGAGAAGACATTCTTAAATATGTGAAACAGGTCGATGAAGTTTGGCATGCGGGGGATATTGGCGACCTAAAAGTTACGGATGCTATAAAAAAACTGAAGCCATTACGAGCTGTTTTTGGTAATATTGACAGTGCAGAAGCACGTTTAGAATTTCCAGAACATTTAAAATTTAGATGTGAAGACGTAAAAGTATGGATCACACACATTGGTGGATATCCTGGACGGTATGCTCCTGCTGTTAGAGAAATGATTAAGGTACACACTCCAAACCTATTTATTTGTGGTCATTCGCATATTTTAAGGGTGATGAACGATAAAAAACTAAACCTTTTACACATGAATCCTGGAGCTGCAGGAACGTATGGAATTAATAAAGTCAGAACACTGCTGCGATTTGAAATATCAGGTGAAAAGATTCAAAATCTTGAAGTCATCGAATTTAAAAGATAAGGCATAAAAAAACCCTGAGAAATCTCAAGGTTTTTTTCGCACTCTTACTACTAAAGTTATTTATCTCAACCGATCCACTGATTTTACAAGCGCCTCATCCTTTTTGATGGCCTTATTGGCAAATGCCAATAACACGATAGAAACAATAGGAAGTAGCAACCCAATACCTTTCTCAGAATTCGCAGTTTCTCCAGATACAGTTAGCAATCGATATATAAATAATCCTAGTAAAATTAAGTTTAATATAATATTTAAACGTCCCAACACAAATTGGGTCTGTCTTGTTTTGAATAAAAAAATAGAGATCAACGACAGCAGGGCTGATGCTGAAAATAGAATCGCATATTCTAATGAATCAAATGCAAATTCAATACTTGCTTCTGTGTTTCTCAAAGACAGCACTTGAGACAGTCCTCCAGAACAAATGGCGGCAAGTAATAAGTATATGGTTTGAATTCTTTGAAGCATTTTTAATTTAATATTATACAAAAATAATAGTTTCTTTTTTTATTACATCTATAAAAAGTTTAAAAATAAAGTTGTATAATTGCATATATAATGGCGAAACCAAACTCAATTCGCTTTACTCAATTTACAATAAAAATCACTTCTTCATAAAATCATTACAAATAATTAAGCTCTTTAATTAATTAAAGATTTAAAATTAACTCACATAGATAATGTTTGAAATTTCACAACTAAAAGAAAAGAAACTCCCTGAACTACAAGAAATTGCAAAAGAACTAAAGGTTCCTAAATTCAAGAGTTTAAAAAAAATTGACCTCGTATATCAAATACTCGATTTACAAGCTACCAATCCTACAATCGTTACACCTGCTGCATCGGATGTAAAAACTCCAAGACCAAGGAGAGAACGCATCTCAAAACCAGAAGCGAGACCAGCTGTAAATGCAGCACAAAAAAAGGAAACTCCTACTGAAAACAAATCACTCAAGGCAACAGCTGAAACCAAACCAACGGAAAAATCAGAGACAAAGCCTGAGACCAAAGTAGAATCTAATGGAGCGCCTAAAATTAATCCAAGGCCTCAAAAACAAAAAAACCCAAATCAAAACCCAAACCAAAAACAGAATCCAAATCAAAACCCAAATCAAAACCCTAATCAAAAACAAAACCCGAACCAAAAAAACCCAAATCAAAAACACGGCAATAACGGAAACAAAGACACTCGTAACCGCTATAAAGAACCTGATTTTGAATTTGATGCCATCATTGAAAGTGAAGGCGTTTTAGATGTCATGCAAGATGGCTATGGTTTCTTAAGGTCTTCCGATTATAACTATTTAGCATCTCCTGATGATATCTATGTATCTCAATCTCAAATCCGTTTATTTGGATTAAAAAATGGAGATACCGTATTAGGACATGTACGTCCCCCAAAAGAAGGAGAAAAGTACTTTCCTCTTATTAGAGTTAGTAAAATTAACGGCCTCGATCCACAATCAGTACGGGATCGTGTCGCTTTTGAACACTTAACACCTCTTTTTCCAAAAGAAAAATTTAATATCGCCGAAAAACAAAGTACAATTTCTACTCGAATTATGGATTTGTTTTCTCCAATAGGAAAAGGCCAACGTGGTATGATTGTTTCGCAACCAAAAACGGGTAAAACAATGCTCCTTAAGGATGTTGCTAATGGAATTGCAGCCAATCATCCTGAAGTATATCAAATGATTTTACTGATTGACGAACGTCCTGAAGAAGTTACAGATATGCAACGTAATGTACGTGGCGAAGTGATTGCCTCTACTTTTGATAAAGAAGCACATGAACACGTCAAAATTGCAAACATTGTCTTAGAAAAAGCAAAACGGTTGGTAGAATGTGGCTATGATGTCGTAATACTTTTAGATTCGATCACGCGTTTGGCACGTGCATACAACACAGTTCAACCCGCCTCAGGTAAAATTTTAAGTGGTGGTGTAGATGCGAATGCACTTCACAAACCAAAACGTTTTTTCGGAGCGGCTCGAAATATAGAAAATGGAGGATCGCTCACAATTATTGCGACAGCATTGACCGAAACAGGGTCTAAAATGGATGAAGTGATTTTTGAAGAATTTAAAGGAACTGGAAATATGGAACTTCAATTGGATCGTAAAATATCCAACCGTCGTATTTTCCCTGCCATCGATCTTACCTCATCAAGTACACGAAGAGATGATTTGTTGTTAGATGAAAAAACTATCCAACGCATGTGGGTAATGCGAAAGTACCTTGCAGATATGAACCCTGTGGAAGCGATGGAGTTTATCAACGAACGTTTCAAACAAACACGCAACAACGAGGAGTTTTTAATCTCGATGAATGGGTAATTAATTCATTACTCATTTTAAGTCATAAAAAAAGCCTTTCGATTTCGAGAGGCTTTTTTATTATTTAACAACAACCAGTACAAAAAAATCCTGTGAAATTAACTTCACAGGATTCTTAATTTTATCGGATACCATAGTCACCCTCCTAAGGACAACACAGTATATTCGTTTATAGTGCTGCAACAAATTTAGACAAACCAGACTTAAGGTTTGCTGCTTTATTGTCGTGAATGATGTTGTTTTTGGCTAACTTATCAATCATTGAAGAAACTTTTGAAAATGATTTTTGTGCCTCTTTCTTATCCGTTAATTCACGTAAATTTTTAATTGCATTACGGGTCGTTTTATGCTGATACTTGTTCAACACACGTTTTGACTCGTTACTTCTAATTCTTTTTAAAGCTGACTTATGATTTGCCATAATTCTTAATTTTATTATTATTAAATAATTGTAGCCCGTAGGGGAATCGAACCCCTCTTACCAGGATGAAAACCTGGCGTCCTAGCCGATAGACGAACGGGCCATTTATTACACTCAAAAACAAAATCTAAACGAATCTGTTTTTATTTCAAATAGCATGCATTATTTCTAATGCGGTTGCAAAAATACAACTATTTTTAAATGTTACAACTTCTTACTAGCTTTTTTTAAAAAAAGTTAAAATTAATAGGCTTTTGCAAATAAAACGCGTTGCTTAGAAGGTTTACCCGAAAACACACAAACGCCATCCTCTAATTTTGAATCTATTGGGATACAACGAATTGTTGCTTTTGTGAGTTCTTTTATTTTATCTTCTGTCTCTGTAGTTCCGTCCCAATGCGCCGAGATAAACCCTGTTTTTTCTTCTAAAACAGTTTTAAATACATCAAATGTATCTACTTGTGTAATGTGATCAGCTCTAAAATCAAGTGCTTTTTGAAATAGAGCTGTTTGAATCTCATTAATCAAAGTCTTTACTGTAGCTGTTAGGTTTTCTAAGTCCACAACTTGCTTGGTTAATGTATCTCTTCGAGCCAATTCCACTGTACCACTCTCCAAATCTTTTGGTCCAATTGCCAGTCTTAAAGGCACGCCTTGTAATTCGTGTTGTGCAAATTTAGCACCTGGACGTTGAGTCGTTCTATGATCGTATTTTACAGAAATATTTTCCGCTTTCAAAGCACTCATAATTGCCTCGGCTTTTGTTGTTATTTCTGCCAATTGTTCTTCACTTTTATAAATAGGCACAATGACCACTTGGTAAGGGGCTAAGTTTGGAGGCAACACCAATCCTTTATCGTCGCTATGCGTCATAATTAAAGCCCCCATCAATCGTGTAGAAACTCCCCATGAGGTCGCCCATACATAATCTTGTTTACCTTCGCTGTTTGCAAATTTAACATCAAATGCTTTTGCGAAATTCTGACCTAAAAAGTGAGAGGTTCCTGCTTGCAATGCTTTGCCGTCTTGCATTAAAGCTTCAATACAATAAGTTTCTTCGGCACCCGCAAAACGTTCACTCTCAGTTTTGACTCCCTGAATCACAGGAATTGCCATAAAGTTTTCAGCAAAATTAGCATAGACACTATTCATTAATTTGGCTTCTTCAACAGCTTCTTCTTTGGTTGCGTGAGCGGTATGTCCTTCTTGCCATAAAAATTCAGCCGTTCTTAAAAACAAACGTGTTCGCATTTCCCATCGTACCACATTCGCCCATTGGTTAATTAAAAGCGGTAAATCTCGGTACGATTGTACCCAACCTTTAAACGTATTCCAAATAATCGCTTCACTCGTTGGTCGGACCACTAACTCTTCTTCGAGTTTTGCTTTTGGATCCACACGAAGTTTTCCCAAATTATCTGGGTCATTTTGCAAACGGTAATGTGTCACTACCGCACATTCTTTTGCAAAGCCTTCAGCATTTTTTTCTTCAGCTTCAAAAAGACTTTTCGGTACAAACAATGGAAAATACGCATTTTGATGCCCAGTTTCCTTAAACATACGGTCTAATTCTGCTTGCATTTTCTCCCATATAGCATAGCCATAGGGCTTAATAACCATACAACCTCTGACCGCAGAGTTTTCTGCCAAATCGGCTTTAACGACAAGTTCATTGTACCATTTTGAATAATCTTGGGATCTTGGTGTAAGGTTTTTACTCATATTTTCGTAATTTGGCACAACTATTGATATTGGTACCTTATAATAATTAGTTTGACAAAACTAAGTATTTTTGAGACGTTCAACAATTTAATTTAAACACTTATGAAATTTATTACTTACAAAAAGAAACAAATGACACTCGCTTTTGTAGTTGGAGTTCTTTTAAGTTTTAATTCTTGTGGATCTTTCCAATACTCTGGAATCTATGATGATGGAATTTATTCCGAATCTACACCCACAGAACAAGTTAATGAAACTGTTGACAATACATCCAATTCATCAGAATATTATAAAAATTATTTTAAAGAAAAATCCCTTCAAATTGAAGAGGATAACAGCGTTTTTACAGATGTTGATTCCTATGAAGGAACGTATGCGGATGACTCAGAAAACACAAACGACTATGCAGGTTGGGGAGAAAATAATAGCAGCGAACTAGTTATAAACTTTTATAACGACAGACCGTTTTACGGCAATGGATGGGGCTATAATTATCGCAACAATTGGGGGTGGAATTTTGGTTGGAACAATTGGGGTTTTGGAATTTGGCAACCTAACTATTATAATTTATGGTACAGTCCATGGAACGATCCGTGGTACAATCCTTACTGTTACTACGGTTGCTACAACAATTTTGGCTACTTTAATTATGGGTACAATAGGTACTACAGAGGACGTTCCTATTCTTACATTAACGGAGGAAGATCAAGGTATAGAAATTCAAGAAGTCTAAGCAGTCGAAGTGTTTTAAGTGCCACAACACGCAGTCGAACTAACACGCGGTCAAACACAAGATCAACAACAAGAAGTCAAGCGACGACGCGTCCAACCAATTCAAGCTCAACCACGAGACCTACTAGAAACAATTCAATGACACGACCAACAACAACACGGTCGTCTAATCGTACGACACGCCCTAATACAACCACAAGACCAACGCGATCTACGACCCGTTCGAGCTCGCCTTCGAGAACAAGAACCCGATCAAGTTCACCAACAAGAAGCAGAAGCAGCAGTAGCAGTAGCTCTTCAAGAAGAAGAAATAATTAGGTATAAATACAAAATCAGATGAAAAATTTAATTTTAACTCTAGTGGGGCTGATCTCCATACTAAGTTCCTATGGCCAAGACCTAACGGATGCTTTAAGATATTCTAATGGCGAAACACAAGGAACCGCACGATTTAAATCCATGAGTGGAGCTTTTGGTGCACTGGGAGGCGACATGTCTGCAGTGAGTATTAATCCCGCAGGGGCTGCCATTTTTAATTTAAGTCATGGTGCCATGACAGTAGCAACTCAAAGTGTTTCAAACGATGTGTTTTATGGTTCAAATACACAACGATTAAAAGACAATTCATTTGACATGAATCAAATTGGAGCGGCGCTTGTTTTTAATAATACAGACCTTGAATCTTCATGGAATAAATTTGTGTTCAGCGTTTTTTACGAGCAACTTCAAAATTATGACAACCAATTTTTTGCGGCTGGCTCCACACAAAACTCAATAGGAAGTTATTTTTTGGAGTATGCTGACGGACTCCGACTGGACGAAATCACGGCTTTAGAAGGAGAAAATATTTCTCAAGCCTACAGCGGAATTGGATCTGCTTTTGGCTCAAATTACCAACAAGCTTTTTTAGGTTATGAAAGTTTTATTTTGGAACCTGAAGATAACACAAGTAACGATAACACCACCTACACATCCAACATTGCAGCAGGTGATTTCTATCAAGAATACAGTTATGCTGCTACAGGGTATAATGGCAAGTTTTCGGCAAACCTTGGGTTTCAATATGATAAAAACGTCTATTTTGGAATCAATTTAAATTCTCATTTAATAAATTATGAAAGAAGTACTTACTTCTATGAAGACAACACCAATACAGGTTCTACAATAAATCAAGTTAATTTTAACAACACGCTTCTAACTACGGGTGAAGGGTTTTCCTTACAACTTGGAAGTATTGTAAAAGTAAATGATTTCATAAGACTGGGACTCACATACGACAGTCCTACTTGGTTACGATTAAGAGAAGAAACAACCCAGTACCTCTATACACTTGAAGATGCCACAAACCTTGAGGCTGAAGTTGACCCCGCTGTTATTAATGTATTTCCAGAGTATAACCTACGAACTCCAGCAAAAATTACAGGAAGTGCTGCCTTTATTATTGGTACTAGTGGACTGATTAGTATTGATTATTCTAGAAAAGATTTCAGTGCTACTAAATTTAGATCCAATTCAAGTAGTGATTATTTCAGACAACAAAACGCTACCATCAGCAACTCCTTAAAAGTGGCGAATACCATCCGTATTGGTGGCGAATTAAGACATAAAAAGTTTAGTTACCGTGGAGGCTATAAACTAGAACAAAGTCCTTATAAAAATACCGCAACATATGGAGATCTTAAAGGGTTTTCTTTGGGACTAGGATATGATTTTGTTGGTGCTCGATTGGATTTGGCTTATGAGAATTCTAAACGTTCAATGGACCACCGCTTTTTTAATGCAGGTAACTTAAACACCTCTAGAATAAACAGATCAAATTCTAATGTTTCACTGACATTAAGTATGAGTTTGTAGAACTGTAAATTTACAGACAAGAATAATTTATCTTTTGAGAGAGAAATGTGCATTTAACAGAGTTGGGGCGCCTGTGACGGGTTCATTATAGCTCAATACAAACCAATAATCACTTGAGGGTAACCTAGCTCCGTTATAGGTACCATCCCAACCATCTCCAGACGGGCGAATTTCTTTTAAAAGCTTGCCATACCTATCAAATATCTGGATTTTAGCATTTAATTGATTTGAAATTCCAATGATATTCCAAGTATCGTGGTATCCATCTCCATTTGGCGTGAAATATTTTGGAAAGTCAATTACGTAAACAACTGCAAATCCTACTCCACACCCATTTAAGTCCCGTACATTCACAACGCGTTCCCCTGAGTTGACTCCTACAAATGTGCCTGTATCTTGCCATGGTCCCTGATCGATATTGTATTCATAATCCCCAATGCCCGTAGCGGTAGCTTCAATAATATGTGTGTTTGCGAACGCCTGTGTCGTGACCACTGCAGTCACTGTTGGAGGTTCACTTTCTATTACTGTAAAGACTTCGATTGGTGCAGCACATTGGGTGGCTAAAAGAGCATCCGAAACTTCTAATGTATATATTCCTCCTTCTGTTGGTACATAACTGGATGCTGTTTCTACAATGGTTCCTGAATCGTCTCTCCAAATAAAGGTATAATCCGAGTCAGATAAGCCTGTCGTAATTTCTAAAGGACCTAAAACCTCTGTGCCATTAGTGTTTACACACATCACATACTCATCATCTATATCTATGTATGGCAACGGATTAACCTTTAATATCAAAGGAGCTGTTTCATAACATACAGAACTATCAACCAATGTTCCTGTATTATCTATTATTTGGGTATTATTATCAACTCGTGCAAAAATCACCTGTGGGTTTACGGTATTTTCATAGAAGTTTGGCAGTTCAAATTGATCTAAATCTGCATCGTTCTGACTGGCAAAATAACGAACTAAGTAGTTTGCAGGATCTTGACCATTTAATACAAAGGCATCTTGTGTCGATAAATCGAAAAGCACACTGTCATTTGTTGGATCGTTATCAGTCTCTACATTGTCATCACAAATTGTATAGGGATCTGTAGGAGATGTTGCTTGGGCCGCTTCGAGAACCTCCAGATTAAATTCTATTGCTGTGTTTTGACAGCCTGTATTGGTATTGGTCACATTGACATAAATTGTTTGAGGATTACTTGTATTCAAATAGGGACTCGTCAATGAGTTAACCGCTAAGGTAGCATCTGCTAATGATTCGTAATAAGTGACATCATATTCCGTTGCGCTTTGAGTTCCTCGAATTTCATCGCTTTGAACTTCTAAATCAAACGCATATATCCCGTCTGTGTTTAGCTCACAGGCAATTAAAGTTGGAACAGGGTTTGCTTCGGGTAATGGATCTACAATTACATCAAAATTTATAATAGCAAAACAGTCTGTTGTATCATTGGTTACACGTACGTATATTGTCTGAACAGGAATATCTGTATTTGTATAGTTTTCTGGGAATTGAATAGGATTGGTATCCGCCTCGGCATCTGCCAGGGTTTCGTAATAGGTTGGTGTAACTCCTAACTCACCGTTCAAAATGAACGCTTCATTTGTTGTTAGGTCAAAAACTTCCTGTCCATCACCAGTTGCATTGTCATCACACTCGTTCATATCAACGGGTGTCTGTGGGGATGGGATTGGCAATACTTCAAGCGTTAAAGTAGTTAAATCAAAACATCCCGTAACTGGGTTTGATACTCGAACAAAAATGGTTTGAGGATTACTAATATTTGTGTAAGGACTCGTAAGAGAAGAACTATTTGTTTCCGCATCTAAGGCCGTCAAATGATAGCTAAAATCCAAGCCTGTTTGTCCATTTAAAATCTCTGTTTCTCTATCCTCTAGCGTAAAGGCTTCCTGCTCATCACCTGGGGCATTGTCATCACATAACCTTAGAGGACTAGGAGTCACTAAAACTGGCAATGGGTTGACGATCAATTCTAAACTTATAAGTTTTTCACATCCTGTTGCATTGTATGCTACACGAATCCAAACGGTTTGAGGATTGGAAAGGTTTGTGTAGTCTGTTGGAGTTGCAATCTCAAAGGTTTCAGCCTGAGCATCCGCTTGAGTTTCATAATAACTAATATCTACATCTGAATCTGCAATTCCATTTAAAAACTCACCTTCATTAATTGTTAAGTTAAACTGAGCAAATTCATCCGTATCATCATCACAAACTTCTAAAGGAGTTGGGTCCAATAATTGAGGGGTTGGATTTACGACCAGCACCAATTCTACAATGGATGCACAAAGTGTGGATACTGCAGGGTTTTCTACACGAGCAAAAACCGTTTGTATATTAATATCGACATTAGTATAAGGGCTGGATAATGCATTAATTTCGTTCTCTGCATCTGATAAGTTTTCGTGATAGCTGATTGTAACACCGCTTACACCACCTGAAATTTCAAAATCTCTATCGGTTAACATAAAAGCTCCGAAGCCATCGCTATCGGGATCACAATAGGTTAAATCTTGCGGCGTGATCGCTAAAGGGGCTGGGGAAACATTCAACTCCAAAGCAACTGTAGTATAGCACCCTGTATTTATATCTTGACCTCTCGCAAAAACGGTTTGAGGATTGCTGATATTTGTGTATGGGATTGGTAATGGGTTTGTTTCTGAGTCTGCATCAGCCTGTGTTAAATAATAGGTGATTGAATAATCAGCGTTTCCACCCTTAATTTCATCATCTTTTTCTGTGAGGTCTATTTGAGTTAATCCGTCAGGCGTTCCATCGTCACAAACCTCTAAGACTGTTGGAACAACCAATTGTGGCAATGGGTTTACAATAAGTTCAAAACTTCCAGTCGCACGACACCCTGTAGTTAAATCTGTGAGAGCTACATAAAGTGTTTGTGGGGTTGATGTGTTTTGGTAAGTACCTGTTAATTCATTGGTGTTGTTGGTAGCGTCTGTCTCTGTTTCGAAGTAGGCTACGCTTACATTTTGACCATCGATGATTTCTGTGTCTTTGGTGCTTAAATCAAATTGTTCCTGTAGGCCTCCTGAGTTTGTGTAATCACACAATTCATAATCTAATATCGAAGGAATCACTGGTAAAGGATCTACTAACAGTTCTAATGTGGTGGTGTCAAAACAGCCGGTGGTGCTATTTTCTAAGCGTATGAAGAGTGTTTGTGCATTGGCTGTAATGCTGGTGTAAGGACTTGTAACAGCTGAGGTATTTGTGTCGGCATCCGATTGGGTTTCGTGATAGCTTACTACCATTCCGGTTTGAGTGCCAATTACGGTCAAATCGATCCCTGTAAAATTAAAAGTGGCTAAACCATCATAATCGTCATCACAAATGGTCTGAGTACTAACGGAGTTGAATGTTGGTATTGGGTTAACTCTCAACTCTAAAGGCATTGTACTAAAACAGCCTGTTGTATTATTTTCTAAACGTATGAAAATAATTTGACTGCTTGGAGTGGTGTTTGTGTAGGGACTCGATAAAGGAGAGGCATTTGTATCGGCATCGGATTGGGTTTCGTGATAACTCACCGTAACTCCTGTCTGTCCTCCTAAAGCTTCTGTATCTTTAGAGGTGAGCATAAAAGCTCCTAAACCATCTGTATCATCGTCACATATAGGTAAAACAGACATGGTGGTGGTAGTCGGCAATGGGTTTACAATAAGCTCAAAACTTCCAGTCGCACGACACCCTGTAGTTAAATCTGTGAGAGCTACATAAAGTGTTTGTGGGGTTGATGTGTTTTGGTAAGTACCTGTTAATTCATTGGTGTTGTTGGTAGCGTCTGTCTCTGTTTCGAAGTAGGCTACGCTTACATTTTGACCATCGATGATTTCTGTGTCTTTGGTGCTTAAATCAAATTGTTCCTGTAGGCCTCCTGAGTTTGTGTAATCACACAATTCATAATCTAATATCGAAGGAATCACTGGTAAAGGATCTACTAACAGTTCTAATGTGGTGGTGTCAAAACAGCCGGTGGTGCTATTTTCTAAGCGTATGAAGAGTGTTTGTGCATTGGCTGTAATGCTGGTGTAAGGACTTGTAACAGCTGAGGTATTTGTGTCGGCATCCGATTGGGTTTCGTGATAGCTTACTACCATTCCGGTTTGAGTGCCAATTACGGTCAAATCGATCCCTGTAAAATTAAAAGTGGCTAAACCATCATAATCGTCATCACAAATGGTCTGAGTACTAACGGAGTTGAATGTTGGTATTGGGTTAACTCTCAACTCTAAAGGCATTGTACTAAAACAGCCTGTTGTATTATTTTCTAAACGTATGAAAATAATTTGACTGCTTGGAGTGGTGTTTGTGTAGGGACTCGATAAAGGAGAGGCATTTGTATCGGCATCGGATTGGGTTTCGTGATAACTCACCGTAACTCCTGTCTGTCCTCCTAAAGCTTCTGTATCTTTAGAGGTGAGCATAAAAGCTCCTAAACCATCTGTATCATCGTCACATATAGGTAAAACAGACATGGTGGTGGTAGTCGGCAATGGGTTTACAATAAGCTCAAATTGAGTTGTTTCATAACATGCTTCTAAACCAATTTCTTCAACTCGAACAAAAATAGTTTGTTGATTTGCGGTGTTATTTGAATACGGACTTGTTAATGGGTTGCTATTTGTATCTGCATCGGATTGAGTTTCGTGATAGGTCACTCTAAAGTCTGAAGCTATTTGACTGCCTAAAACCACTGTCGTTTGCTGTTCTAAATCAAAAGTCATAATCCCATCTGAATCATCATCACAAGTTGGAATTGAAGATAGTGCCGAAGCAGTGGCTTTGTGATTCACTACCAAATTGAATAAAGGATCGGGATCTACGATATAACACCCTGCTCCCCCATTTGCCTCCACACGGACATAAATAGGTTCTGGTGAAGAAACGTTGCTGTATGGGTTCGACAAATTATTAGTTCCTGCATCTGCATCTGCAAAACTTGTGTAATAGCTTACTGTATAATTTTCGGGGAGTTGCGTTCCTAAAATATCGAGTGTTTGGTCTGAAAAATCAAACGAATGCGAACCGTCGTTGGTTATATCATCACATTCTACCATATCAGTTACTGCAGAAATCAAGGGTTGATCGAGAAGATTCAATGTAAACGAAATTGTTTCAAAACACCCAGATGTTTTATACTCAAAACGCACATAAATAATTTGCCCATCTGTGCCCGAATAGGAAGCTGCATCGGTGGGTGTAATGGGATTGGAATCTGCATCCGCATCTACTTGAGATTCATGGTATGTAATCTCAAAATCTCCTGGATCTGGAGTAGGTGCACTAATAATGGCATCATTTTCTGTTAAATTAAATACACCTAATGTTGTTCCTGTATTACACACAAATAAATCATTGGGGGCGGCATATATGAATTCGGGTAAAACCTCGACACATACTTCTGTAGAATATTCACACCCAAAGTCATCAACCGCTCTAAAAGTATAACAAAACGGTCCTTCGGTAGGGGGTTGTACAGTAATGGTGGTATCAGTCGTATTTATGATCGTTGAATCGGCGTCCCATGTTTCACTAACAATTATATTGGAAGGCGGAAATATATCAGGATCAAAATTTAAATTCCATGAAAACAACGTTCCATCATCAAATGCCCAAGAATCGACAACGACAAACGTCCAGTTTCCATTCAAAGGGGTTCCTAATAGGTTATCAAATGAAGATGTTGCCAAAGGTGCGTAAGTTCCTTCAGGTATTGTATTTACGCCAGTGACATCATTCATTGACTGTGTTGCTGTTGGTGAAAAACAATAATCCCAACCTGTTCCAGGATTCCCGTTATCAGCTTCATCAGGAATTCCTAAACTGGTTCCTGGGTCTACCCCATCACCGTATTGCAGAAAATATACTTCTGCACCATTTGGTGCAATAAGATAAATGTCTAAATCTCCGATAAAAGAATGTTCTATGTTGACACAAAAATCTAAGATTTGTGACACATCAGTAAGCAATTGTCCAGCCCCATAACAATCTACTGTAATTGTAGAGCTATAAGAAGTCCCTAGTCCTGTAGACTGCGTATCTTCTAACCAAGTTTCATCAAAAATTTCAGGGGCACAATCATCAAATTGTGGAATGGTCGCCACTCCTTCAATGGTTGTACTTTCTCCATAACATATTTGTGTTTGTGCCGCTTGCGTTCCTGTAAATTCAATTTCTGGAGCGACTCTCACTACTTGACTAATACTGTTTAAATTTGAACACCCAATAGGGTTATCATCCATAACAACAAGATCAACCACATAAATCCCAGGAGTATCATATGTTGCAGTGACATTAGTTCCATCTGCATTAGTATCGTTCCCAAAACTCCAAGAATATGTAGCCCCCGTTGGATCTATAGAAAAAACTCCGCTACCTTCAAAATCGACAGTCCCTCCAACACAAATAACAATTTCACCTTCTGCATTTGGAGAAGGATCAGAACTCTCTAAAACTGCTGTGATTTCTTGACAGGGCTCAAAACATGAAATATTAGCGGCCCAACCGTCAAAATTACCCCCTGCATCTGACGTAAAAACAATGGTAAGGCAACCTGAAGTATTATCGACTGTTGCAATTACAGTCTGAGGACTGTCTGCCGCTGCATCCCCTGAAAAATCTCCTAAGGAAGTAGCTGGGTCTAGTGTGTCTGCTGCGTTATAAATCGTCATAATATCTGCCCCTGTTTGCGTGGCAAATGCTGTAAATTCTAATTGTACCAATTGTCCTGCATTCTCTGGACAAATTGTATAGGTAAAAGATTGATTCCCGGAATAAGTTGCTGCCTCTCCTCCAGAATCTACAAAAGTTCCTGAACAGGTGTTGACAGTAACCTGATCTTCAATAACATACACTTGTGCCGTTAATGAAACCGAAAAGAGTATGCTAAAAAGTAAAGCTAATTTCTTCATCTTTTATTTTCTTTTGGAATGTTGAGATTTGATGAAAATGAAATAATCTGTTCCATCGACACGATACATATGCTCCCCTCGGCTGTAAAAAGAAAGGGTATACTTTAGCGGATTAAATTCTTGAGGATCAAAAACAGAATCTCTTTGAAGGGTTGAGACAAAGGCATCAAAAAGAGGAACTTCCGATAACAAGGTGCATTCTTTTTGATCTCGTGGATTTGGTCTTTTTTCAATTACAATTCGATTCCGAAGTAAATTCTTCATTGAAAGAACTCTATTGGGTCGGCTCAAAATTTCTTTTTCTAAAGATGCTCCGTAAACCTCCGTTAACTGTAGCATTTCAATCGCTGAAAAAGGTGTGTTCAGATTGTCGCCATACTGAACTAACTGAAGAGGCAAGTGACGACGGTTTGTGTTTTGAGAGTTACAATGAAAGCTAAAAAGCACAAATAAGAATATGTATATATGATGTGTTTTCATCCTGTGTATAAATAAATTAATGCTCAATTATATAAAAAAACATACATAGATTTGAGAGTCAGTAAATGTAAAGTTAATGTTTTTTTTGAAGTAGTTAACGAAAAAAGGAATTATTAAGCCAAAAATCAAAGTATCCAATATTGAAATTAAGTATCTTTGTACTTAGAAAATATTGAAAACTTTATTAGGAATATTGGAATGGGAATGAAAAATAATATTGAAAAATTTGACACTATTGGCGATAATCACATCGGTACTTCTACCGAAACCCCTATGCGAACTGACGCCTTTAAATTAAGGTCCGATGAGAAAATTGACATTATTAAAGACGATGTTCAACACATTATGGAAACATTGGGCTTAGATTTGAGTGACGACAGTTTAAAAGGGACTCCTAATCGCGTTGCAAAAATGTTTGTCAATGAGATTTTTGGAGGGCTAGACCCCGCCAAAAAACCAAAAGCTTCGACTTTTGAAAACAAGTATAAGTACGGGGAAATGCTGGTTGAAAAAAACATTACTCTCTACTCTACTTGTGAACATCATTTCCTTCCAATTGTGGGAAGAGCACATGTTGCTTATATCTCAAACGGGACGGTTGTAGGTCTTTCAAAAATGAATCGTATTGTAGATTATTTTGCAAAAAGACCACAGGTACAAGAACGTTTGACCATACAAATTGTTGAAGAACTTCAAAATATATTAAACACAAAAGATGTTGCTTGCGTCATTGATGCCAAACACTTATGTGTGAATTCTCGTGGAATTAAAGATATCGAAAGCAGTACCGTAACAAGTGAGTTTGGTGGAAAATTTAAAGAAAAAGATACTAAAAGAGAATTTTTAGACTACATAAAATTAGAGACCAAATTTTAATCCAATACCATGGGCAGATACAGCACAAATACGCTCCATATTTACAACTCGCTTTCGGGAAAAAAGGAGGTTTTTAACCCTATTAATGAAGGTTCTATTGGAATGTATGTTTGCGGTCCAACAGTGTATAGCAATGTGCATTTAGGAAATGTCCGAACATTCATGTCGTTTGATATGATATTTAGATATTTTAAACACCTCGATTATAAAGTACGCTATGTTCGTAACATTACCGATGCAGGACATTTAGAAAATGATGCCGATCAAGGAGAAGATCGCATTGCAAAAAAAGCACGTCTCGAACAAATTGAACCCATGGAAGTGGTACAACGCTATACCGTAGATTTTCATAACATCCTAAATAAGTTTAACTTTTTACCTCCAAGTATTGAACCTACTGCAACGGGGCACATCGTTGAACAAATAGAAATCATCAAATCAATTCTAGACAAAGGCTTTGCTTATGAAGCAAACGGCTCTATTTATTTTGATGTTTTAAAATATAACGAATCTCATCATTACGGGGTTTTAAGTGGTCGAAATATAGAAGACCTTGTTCATAACACCCGAGTCCTTGAGGGTCAAACTGATAAAAAAAACCCACAAGATTTTGCACTTTGGAAAAAAGCAGAGCCAAAGCATATCATGCGTTGGCCTTCTCCATGGAGTGATGGTTTTCCAGGGTGGCATTTGGAATGTACTGCAATGAGCACAAAGTATTTAGGCGAACATTTTGATATTCATGGTGGTGGTATGGATTTAAAATTTCCCCACCACGAGTGTGAAATTGCACAAGCCAAAGCATGGCATAGCCATACGCCTGTTAATTATTGGATGCATGCAAATATGCTGACCCTCAACGGCCAAAAAATGGCAAAATCTACAGGAAATAATATTTTACCTGGTGAAATTTTAAGTGGCGATACCAATAAATTAACGAAAGGATTTTCTGCATCGGTAGTTCGATTTTTTATGATGCAAGCACACTACAGAAGTATCTTGGACTTTAGTAACGATGCATTGTTAGCTTCAGAAAAAGGATTTATGAAACTCATGGAAGCCGTCTCTACAGTGGATAATCTTGAAGCAACTACAGACACCAATGAATTTGATGTTACGGCATGGAAGTCCAATTGCTACACAGCAATGAATGATGACTTTAACACTCCTATTCTGATTGCAGAATTATTCAGTGCTGTTAAATACATCAACCAAATTAAAGATGGAAAAGCCACTATTAGCAATTCCAACTTAGCTTTGTTAAAACAAGTGTTGCATCAGTTTGTGTTTGATATTCTAGGTCTTAAAAACGTCAGTTCTAACAAGCAAGATCAAAAACTTGAAGACACCGTTGAACTTCTCATTAGAATGCGTAACGATGCAAGAGTACAGAAAGATTTTGCACTTTCAGATAAAATAAGAGACGAATTACTCGCTATTGGAATTCAACTGAAAGATGGCAAAGACGGCACTTCATTTATCTTAGATTAAGATCGATGAAGACGCTTTTAATTGCTCCATTTTTATTTATAATAAAGCTGTATCAAAATTTTATTTCGCCTTTAACCCCTTCAAGTTGTCGATTTCAACCCACTTGCTCTCATTATACGAAAGAAGCATTACAATCTTACGGGTTATTTAAAGGAGGCTACCTAAGCATCAAACGTATATTACGCTGTCATCCATGGGGCGGCTCTGGGCACGATCCTGTACCAAAAAAATAATACTTCGAATATTTAATAAAAACGGATAAGACTTAAGTCTCACATCTATTTTTTATATTTACAATCTAAATAAATGAATATGTATTTTTTACAGATTATATGGGATCCTGCCTCTGAAGGCATCCCTCTTTTTGGAAGTTTTAAAATTCACTATTACAGTCTGATGTGGATGGCTGCTTTTATAACAGGTTGGTATTTGACGAAAAGGATTTACAAAAACGAAGGGCAGTCTGATGATAAACTAGACGGATTGTTCATGTACTCTGTTTTAGGAATTATGATTGGAGCACGTTTGGGGCATGTTATTTTTTATCAACCTGAATTATTTAAAGAGGACTTTTTTAGTGTTTTCCTGCCCTTCCGATTTAGTGGGGGATTTGAATTTACAGGGTTTCGAGGTTTGGCAAGTCATGGGGCTGCAATAGGAATGATTTTTTCTATGTGGCTCTACAACAAAAAGATATTAAAAAAATCAGTCCTTTGGATTCTGGATCGTGTGGTCATCGCCTGTGCGTTAGGAGCCGTATTTATAAGAATTGGTAATTTCTTTAATTCTGAAATGATCGGAAAAGCGGCTGGGGATGACTTTCCTTTAGCAATCGTATTCAAACAATTGGATAATGTTCCTAGACATCCTGGTCAATTATATGAAGCGTTTGGTTATGTATTTGTATTTCTAATCTTATTCTTTTTGTACTGGAAAACGAAAAAAAGTTCACAAACTGGCTTTCTGTTTGGCTTATTTTTAGTGCTTTTAATGTCGGTGAGAGTTGTAGTAGAACAATTTAAAATCGCACAAATAGACAGTCGTGAGGATTGGATTTTTGGATTAAACACTGGGCAAGTATTAAGCATTCCTTTTGTGCTTTGTGGTTTGTATTTTATGTTTTTCTATAACCCTAAGAAGGCTTAAAATCCATACGTTTTTAGATGGGTTATAATCTTATTCTAATCCCATTACAAATGATTTATTCGTTTAAAATAAAACCAAAAAAAGCCGCTCAATGAGCGGCTTTTTTTAATATCTATAAAATGAGTTACTACTCTTTACTTCTCTTCTTTTTTATCTAATCGCTTCAATGTATCGTGCATAACTGGCGTTGCAATAAAGACAGAAGAGTAGGTTCCTACAAGTACCCCTACAATAAGAGCAAACAACAATCCTCTCAAGGAATCTGCTCCAAATGTAAACATCGCTAACAACACAACTAAAGTTGTTAAGGAAGTATTTAAAGTACGGCTTAGAGTACTACTCAAAGCGCTATTGACAACTTTATCAAATTTCCAACTTGTATGTTCATTTAAATATTCTCTAATTCTATCAAACACAACCACGGTATCATTTAATGAATACCCTATTACGGTCAAAATCGCTGCAATAAAAGCTTGATCAATTTCCATACTGAACGGTAAGAACCTCCAAGCAATAGAGAAGATTCCAAGTACAATTAGAACATCATGGAATACTGCTGCTACGGCACCTAATGAAAATTGCCATTTTTTGAATCGTATTAAAATATAAAGGAATACTACGATTAAAGATCCTAAAACGGCCCATACAGAAGATTTTTTAATATCATCCGCAATGGTTGGACTTACTTTTCCTGCATACATTTTACCAATATTGTTATCGGCATCAATAAACTGCTTATAAGTTGTTGCATCTGGTAAAAATGGAACCAGAGCTTCGTATAGTTTTTCTTGAACTTCTTGATCGACCTCAGCTGAATTTTCATCAACCTTGTACTTCGTAGAAATTTTTAATTGATTCGCACTACCAATTGTTTTCACCTCAGCACTGTTAAACACGTCATTCAATGCCGTTTTAACTTCTTCGGTATTCATGTCTTGTGCAAAACGAACGGTGTACGTTCTTCCTCCCACAAAGTCAATACCTTGATCCAATCCTGTTGTGAATAATGATCCAATTCCTGCAATGATAATTGTTCCAGAAATTAAATATGCTATTTTACGTTTTTTAAGAAATTCAATATTGATTGAACGGAACAAACCTTTAGTCATTCCTGTTGAGAATTCTAATTTTCCACCGCGGTTTAAATGCCAATCGATTAGTAATCTTGAGATAAAAATCGCTGTAAATAAAGAGGTTAAAATACCTATTAAAAGAGTTGTAGCAAATCCTTTAATCGGTCCTGTTCCAAATACATACAAAATTAAAGCTGTTAATCCTGTTGTAATGTTGGCATCTAAAATGGAAGACAAGGCGTTATTAAATCCATCTTTAATAGAGTCTTTTTGAGCTTTTCCTTTAAATAATTCTTCTCGAACACGTTCGTAAATAAGAACATTTGCATCTACTGCAATACCAATGGTTAATACAATCCCTGCAATTCCAGGCAATGTTAACACAGCACCTAACCCAGAAAGTATTCCAAAGATTAAAATGATATTTAATATCAATGCGATATCAGAGTAAATTCCTGCTTTTCCATAATAAAACACCATCCATAAAAGCACCAATGCCAAAGCTATTAAGAATGATTTCATTCCACTGTCAATCGCTTCTTGACCTAATGAAGGTCCTACTTCTTCAGCTTGTACAATATCTGCGGAAGCTGGAAGTTTACCCGCACGTAGAACGTTTGCTAAATCGACTGCTTCATTTAAAGTAAATGATCCTGAAATCTCAGAGTTTCCACCTGAAATCGGTCCTGAGGTTACACCTGGAGCTGAATATACAATTTCATCCAAAACGATTGCAATTTGACCTGCAGTATTAAATGCATTGCCTGTCATTTCTTCCCATATTTTGGCACCTTTGAGGTTCATTTGCATTGAAACACTTGGGTTTCCGTTTTGTTGGTAGGCTTGACGTGCATCGGTTATGACGGCACCACTCAATGGGGGTTCATTATCTCTATTTCCTTTTAAGGCATACAGCTCAACCAATTCAATGCTTTGCGAGTCTTCTCCTGTGGTTTGTTGAACTTGAGGAATTCCCCATACAAATTTTGCATAGCGTTGTTCTGGGGTTAATAAGGCACGAACTTGTGGGTTGTTCAAGTAATCCGTTACCAATTGTTTATCTTTTAATTCAAAAGAAGCGAGTACTGGTCCGCCATTATATCCTGGCGCACGAATTAAATCGATCAATGGATTTACTTCCCCTGTATCTCCTGTTTCTGCATCTGTATCTCCAATAATATCAGAGATTGCATCGTCTGTAGATTCTGTGGCGTTGGACTCAACTTCTGCAGTGGACGTTTCAACAATTTCTTTTAACGTTTCATTGGCTTGAAAAATAAAGGTTCCAAATTCTTCTCCTTTAAAGGCATCCCAAAATTCTAACTGAGCCGTACTTTGTAACAGTCCTTTGACACGTTCAATTTCTTTAGCACCTGGCAATTCAACAAGAATACGTCCAGACTTTCCAATTCGTTGGATATTTGGTTGGGTGACTCCAAATTTATCAATACGCTTACGAAGGACTTCAAAGGCCGATACAATGGATTCATCAATTTTAAGTGACAATACAGGTTTGACCTCATCATCGGTCATATCAAACGTAATTTCTTCACTTAAGTTTCGATTCGCAAAAATATCTGGAGACGCCAATTTGGTGTCGCCTTGAATGGCTTCAAAAGCTACAAAAAAGTCTTCTAAATAAGTGTTTTGACTGTCTTTCTGAAGTTCTTCAGCATCACTCAATGCTTTTCTAAACACTGGGTCTTTGCTTTCGTTTGCCAGTCCAACAAGAATATCTTTAACAGAAATTTGAAGAATTACACTAATCCCCCCTTTAAGGTCTAAACCAAGGTTCATGGCTTTTTCCTTCACTTCATCAAAATTATACTGCGCAATTCCGATGTTATAAACTTCTTCGTTTTTCAACGAGTCTAAATAGGTGCTTTGTTTTAACGCACGTTTAGCGTCATAATCTGTTTCAGTATCTGCTATTTTTTCAATAGCAAATTGCTTAGCATTGTCTTCTATTTGGTTTGCTTTAAAACTAAATGATAATTGGTATATACTTACCAAACCAAATAAGAAAGCAAATAATTTTACGAGTCCTTTATTTTGCATTGTGAATTAATTTAATCTGCATTAATTTTTATAAACGAGCAAATATATGATTTACGATGTGAATTGACAATAGATTCTTTTGTTTTCAATGAAAAGAGTATTTTAACAGTCTTTTATTCGTGAAAAACACAAATCACACCATCGATATACTTATACGTCTAGTAATGAATTTGTTTTTTTAACTCCTTCGGCACTGGTATGTAAATGAGCTTTTTCGCTATCGCTTAGTTTAATTTCAACGATGTTTTCGATTCCATTAGCTCCTAGAACTACTGGTACGCCAATACATAAATCAGACAAGCCATACTCGCCATCTAACAATACAGAACAGGGGAATATTTTTTTCTGATCACAAGCAATTGCTTGTACCAATCCACTGACTGCAGCTCCTGGTGCATACCAAGCGGAGGTTCCTAATAGCTTCGTTAAGGTTGCACCACCAACTTTGGTATCTTCTTTAACTTGTTCTAGACGTTCGTTTGAAATAAATTCTGAAACTTTGATACTGTTTCGAGTTGCATGCGAAATTAAAGGCACCATTCCAACATCACTATGTCCGCCGATCACCATTCCATCTACATCACTTATTGGAGCCTCTAAAGCTTCTGCCAATCTATATTTGAAACGAGCTGAGTCTAAAGCTCCTCCCATCCCAATAATTTTATGCGTTGGCAATCCCGTAACTTTATGTGCAAGATAGGTCATTGTATCCATAGGGTTGCTCACAACAATAAGCACTGTATTTGGAGAGTGTTTTACCAAACTTGTAGATACTGTTTTTACAATTCCTGCATTGATTCCAATTAATTCTTCACGAGTCATTCCAGGCTTTCTAGGAATTCCAGATGTTATGACACAAATATCACTGTTTGCTGTTTTTGAATAATCATTGGTAGAGCCAGTGATTTTTGTATCAAAACCATTTAGAGATGCACACTGCATCAAATCCATGGCTTTTCCTTCGGCGTAACCTTCTTTGATATCTAATAAAACAACTTCGGAAGCAAAATTTTTAATGGCGATGTATTCTGCGCAACTCGCTCCTACTGCTCCAGCACCAACTACTGTTATTTTCATCTTAATTTATTTATTTTTAACTATAATTATCTAAAACTAAATGCAACGCCAAGAGTTGCAGTATTGTATTCTTGCAATGTGTAATCGGCAAAAATCTTTAAAAATGCAAGGTTCAAACGCGCACCCAAAGTTGCTCGAGTCTCGGAAGAGTTGAATTTCAAACTCAAAGGGTCAGAAATGGATTCAACTATTGAACCTTGATTTGTACCGTCAGCAGATTCAATCTGATATGTGAGGTCATAATCGCCATTGATATTAAATGTTGACTTTCCACCATTGAGACCTATACCTCCGTACAGAGTCACAATTTTAAAATCTAAAGACCCCAATGCTTGAACAGTCCAAGTATTTAATTTGAATTGAGCGCTTCCATTGGATACTAATATTTGATCTGACACATCTCCATTTTCAATGCTATAATTAACAGATGAAGTTGTGTAAGCGCCAAAAAGGGATACAGAAAATGGCAGTTTTCCTACAAGACCAAGGTACTGTGTTAAATCATGCTGAAGCCCTACTCCAATTAAGTTAGCATTTGACTTTGAGGAAAAATTCACCTTAGGCACATACCTTAGTTTAATGGTTGTTTTAAAAGGCAATCCTAGACCAACTTGTACAAAAGGCGTTGGAACAGCATTGGCGGGCAAATCTTTTGCGATTCCACCAGGCAATTCAAATGACCCTGCCTTAAAATCACCTCCATCATAAGGTATTAAAACATCAAACGATGTATTCGCATTGTCATTTCCTAAAACCGTTGGGACGTTTGTATCTCCGTCAATGTGAGATATAAAATTATAGTCGTTGGCTATAAATTCAAATACTTTGTCTTTGTTGGGGGTAAAAGCTGCATTAAGTCCAAAAGTAATATCAAAGCCAAATTTTTTATGCGACTTTGCTGTGGAATACCACCCACCATTCATACTACTCATTAAGCCTTTCATAGCTGGATTGAGATAATTTTGCAATAATCTATTGGAATCGTCCGACGCAAGTAGAACGCTTCCAAGATCTTGAGCAGTTGACACAGTGACTCCGAAAAGGAGGGCACTAAAAACAATTATTTTTTTCATATAAGATAAGATTTGGGGTGAGTGTTTAGGCATCAATATTGGCATAAATTGCATTTTTTTCGATAAATTCTCTTCTTGGTGGCACATCGTCTCCCATCAACATTGAGAAGATACGATCGGCTTCGGTTCCATTTTCTACTTGTATTTGACGTAAGGTTCTGAACTCAGGATTCATTGTTGTATCCCAAAGTTGTACGGCATTCATTTCTCCAAGACCTTTATAACGTTGAATTTTTGCGCCATCGCCATATTGCTCCATTAATGCCATACGCTCCTCATCATTCCATGCATATTCTTTTTTCGCTCCTTTTTTAACTAAAAATAAAGGGGGCGTAGCAATGTAAACATGACCGTTTTCGATCAATTCTTTCATATATCTAAAGAAGAAGGTCAAAATAAGTGTTTCAATGTGACTTCCATCAATATCGGCATCACACATGATCACAATTTTATGGTATCTTAATTTTGATAGGTTCAATGCTCTTGGATCTTCTTCGGTTCCAATAGTAACTCCTAAGGCTGTGAATATATTTTTGATTTCTTCATTTTCAAAAACCTTATGAGTCATCGCTTTTTCTACATTCAAAATTTTACCTCTTAATGGCAAAATAGCTTGAAAAGCTCTATCACGTCCCATCTTTGCTGTTCCACCTGCCGAATCTCCCTCAACTAGGTAAATTTCACATTTTTCAGGATCTTGTTCAGAACAATCGCTCAATTTTCCAGGCAACCCTCCAATACTCATCACTGTTTTTCGCTGAACCATATCTCGTGCCTTTTGAGCGGCATGACGAGCTTGTGCAGCAAGGATTACTTTTTGAATAATCGTTTTGGCATCATCCGGGTTTTCTTCTAAATAATTTGTCAGCATTTCTGAAACGGCCTGACTCACTGAAGCGGATACTTCTCTATTTCCTAATTTTGTTTTTGTTTGTCCTTCAAATTGAGGTTCCTGAACCTTAACCGAAATAATAGCGGTCAATCCTTCTCGGAAATCATCCCCTGCGATGTCAAATTTAAGTTTGTCTAACATCCCCGATTCATCGGCATATTTCTTTAATGTATGCGTCAATCCACGACGGAATCCAGACAAATGTGTCCCACCTTCATGGGTGTTGATATTGTTCACATAGGAATGTAAGTTTTCAGCATAAGACGTATTATAAATCATCGCAACTTCAACTGGAACTCCATTTTTTTCACCTTCAAAAGCAATTACATTTTTCATGATCGGATCGCGGTTACCATCCAAGTATTTGATAAATTCAGAAAGTCCTTCTGTAGAATGAAACGTTTCCCCAATAAACTCGCCTTTTTCGTCTTTTTCTCTTTGATCAACAAGAACTATTGTAATCCCTTTATTTAAAAAAGCAAGTTCTCTCAATCGATTTGCGAGGGTTTCATAGACGTATATTAAAGTCTGTGTAAATATTTGAGGATCGGGTCTAAAAGTAACCGTTGTTCCTCTTCGATCTGTCTCCCCTACTTGTTTTACAGGATACATTGCTTTACCACGTTCATACTCTTGTTCATAGATTTTTCCATCTCTATAAACCGTTGCTTTTAAATGCTCAGAAAGGGCATTCACACAACTCACACCAACGCCGTGTAAACCTCCAGATACTTTATAAGAATCTTTATCAAATTTACCTCCGGCTCCAATCTTAGTCATAACTACTTCCAAAGCAGAAACGCCTTCTTTTTTATGGAGATCCACAGGGATTCCACGACCATTATCTTCGGTTGTGATAGAATTATCTTCGTTAATAATCACCGTGATTTTATCACAGTGACCTGCCAAGGCTTCATCGATTGAGTTGTCAATCACCTCATATACCAAGTGATGCAAGCCTCTTAACCCTACATCTCCAATGTACATAGATGGACGCATGCGCACGTGTTCCATACCCTCTAAGGCCTGAATACTGTCTGCTGAATAACTCCCTTTATTAATTTCTTCGCTCATTATATTGAATGTGTTATTTAGTTGAATTCAGATACAGCTAAAACTGCATCTACCCTAACAAAGATAACTATTCTTCTAAGGAATTTAAAGTGTTTTTTTAAGAGATTTAAGCGTAATTATTAACAATCAGCTGTTTTTTAGAAACGCTCTTAAATCCACTAAAAACGCCCTTAAATCAAATTTAAGGGCGCTATAATTCGCTGCTCTATTAAAAAATAATCCCAAATGCTTTAGAAGCTATTATTTGAACTTGAAAATTTGCTATTCATAGGACTGATCATGCACTTTAGCAATCGCTCTTCCAGAAGGTTCATTCATGTTTTTAAATGCTTCATCCCAATCTAAAGCAATTTGGGTACTACAAGCTACACTCGCCTCTTGAGGTACACTTAATGCTGCTGCATCACTTGGAAAATGATCCTCAAAAATAGAACGGTAATAAAACTCTTCTTTGTTTTGTGGGGTTTGAATTGGAAATCTAAATTTAGCATTTGCCAACTGCTCATCCGAAACTTCTTTGTCAACCACTTCTTTAAGTGTGTCAATCCAACTGTAACCAACGCCATCAGAAAATTGTTCTTTTTGCCTCCATGCAACACTTTCTGGCAACATGTCTTCAAACGCTTTTCTAATGATCCATTTTTCCATGCGTTCGCCATTAATCATCTTATCTTGTGGATTTAAACGCATTGCTACATCAATAAATTCTTTATCTAAAAATGGGACACGCCCTTCAATCCCCCAAGCCATCAAGCTTTTGTTGGCTCTTAGACAATCGTACATGTGCAGTTTGTCTAATTTACGGACTGTTTCTTCGTGAAACTCTTTCGCATTTGGTGCTTTGTGAAAATATAAATAACCCCCGAAAATCTCATCTGCTCCCTCTCCAGAAAGGACCATTTTAATCCCCATAGACTTAATCACACGTGCCATTAAATACATTGGTGTGGACGAGCGAATGGTGGTAATGTCATAGGTTTCTATGTTGTAGATTACATCTTTTATAGCATCCAATCCTTCTTGAATTGTGAATTTTATTTCGTGGTGTATGGTTCCAATATAGTCGGCTACTTTTTGAGCCGCCGCTAAATCTGGAGACCCTTCCAATCCAACTGAAAACGAATGCAATTGCGGATACCAGGCTTCAGATGTGTCGTCAGATTCTACGCGTTTTTGTGCGTATTTTTTGGCAATGGCAGAGGTAACTGAAGAGTCTAAACCACCAGAAAGTAAAACTCCGTAAGGCACATCACTCATTAGCTGCCTGTGAACCGCATCCTCTAATGCTTGTTTAACTTCGGCAATACTGGTTTCATTTTCTTTTACAGCATCGTATTCTGTCCACTCTCTATTGTACCATTTTACAAACTCGCCATCTCTACTTGACATATAATGCCCTGGAGGGAATAATTCAATTTTACTACAAACACCTTCTAAGGCTTTTAATTCAGATGCTACATAAAAAGTTCCATTTTGATCCCAACCATTGTATAATGGAATAATTCCCATATGATCTCTAGCGATAAAATATTCATCTTTTTCAACATCATAAAGCGCAAAACCAAAAATTCCGTTCAGTTCGTCGATAAAATCAACGCCTTTTTCTTTGTATAACGCTAGTATGATTTCACAATCAGAAGCAGTTTGAAAATTATAAGTTCCATTAAACTGCTTGCGTAATTCTCTGTGATTGTAAATTTCACCATTGGCAGCCAATACTAATTTTTTATCTTCACTGAATAAAGGCTGTTGCCCCGATGCAGGATCTACAATGGCCAAACGCTCATGCGCCATTACGGTTTTTTCATCACTATAAATACCGCTCCAGTCTGGACCACGGTGTCTTATTTTTTTTGACATTTCAAGCACTTGAGGTCTTAAAATTTCTGATTTTTGTTTTAAATCAAATGCACATACAATTCCACACATAATTAGGATCTTAATGATTAGACCGCAAATATGCAGCTATCATTATACATTATAAATAGATAGCGTTTAAATAGTAATAAATTGAAACTAAATTTTACAAATTATAGTTAAAATGTAACTATATAATGTAATTTCAATCCAAATAGTTCATAAAATCAAGTAATTGCCTTAAAACCACTAAGGAATATTCAAATACTTATGCGTTTGAAGCGAAACCTTCCATTTGGGGTGTTTCATCACGTATTCCACAATAAAAGGCGTAACTTTTTCGCGTTTACTCCACTCGGGTTGGAGGTACAGAATACAATTTGGGTTTACTATTGCGGCTTGTTCTTCCGCATATTTTAAGTCGTCCTTGTTATAAACAATTACTTTCAGCTCGTGTGCTTTTTGATACACTTCGTCTAAAGGTCCTTTTAATTTTTTAGGCGACAAACAAATCCAATCCCAATCGCCTGTTAATTTATATGCTCCAGACGTTTCGATATGCGTTTGCATCCCCTTCGATTTTAATTCAGAGGTTAATGGGTTCATGTCCCACATCAATGGCTCGCCTCCAGTCACTACAATTGTTTCACTGTGTTTAGAAGCGTCTCTGGCAATGGTGTCAATTGCAGTTGGCGGATGTAAATCGGCATTCCAGCTTTCTTTAACATCGCACCAATGGCAGCCCACATCACAGCCTCCAATTCTTACAAAATAAGCAGCAGTTCCTTTGTGGAACCCTTCCCCCTGAATGGTATAGAAAGCCTCCATAAGTGGCAACATTTCACCAGCGTTTACAAGCGATTTAATTTCAGTTTTTAACATAATGAGCAAAAATAGTTTACAGTTTTTGGTTTAAGTCATAAAACTTCATTTATTTTTACTCAAAATTTAAAAATAATCATGAGAACCTATTTATTTATCGGATTACTACTCGGCCTTTTTGTGGCTTGTGAAACAAAAACAGATCCCTTTTTAATTACCAAACAGAGTATAGGGATGCTTACAGACTCTACTGCAGTAAAGGATCTAAAAGTGGTGTTTGCAAACGATTCTATTAGTAAATATATTGGAGGGGACGAATTCACAGGCAACATCAATACCATAAGTGTATTTGAGAAAGGAACAGGTAAATTGTTACTCGAATTAGATCCTAATTATTCGTTAGACTCGTTATCAACCATCCGAACGGTACGTATTATGGACACACGTTTCAAAAACAAAGACGGACTGAACACAATGAGTACTTTTGGAGAGATCAATTCTAAATACAGTATTTCTAGCATTCAAAATACACTCAGAAGTCTGATTATTTCAGTGGATGAAATCAATGTTTATTTTACACTCAGCAAAATGGAATTACCCGAAGAAATGCGCTATAATATGAATCAAAAAGTAGAAGCCATTTCCATTCCAGAAACGGCTAAAATCAAGGATTTTTACATTCAATGGTATTAAATTATGGCGGCTTATACAATTCAAAAAACACCATTTGTAGTCCCAACAACCGATGGCAAACGCATTGAAGAACATTTTGGAAATGCAACAAACGACAACGCTGCACTCAGCATTGCCCACATGGTCGCACCTCCAGGATGGAACGAACCCTTTCAAACACCCGAGTTTGATGAATACACCTATATCATTAAAGGTAAAAAACAGTTCATTATCGAGGGAGATACTATCATCTTGAAACAGGGGCAGTCCATTAAAATTGAGAAAAACACCCGTGTACAATATTCAAACCCTTTTGACAAACCTTGTGAGTATTTAGCAATCTGTACTCCCGCATTTTCCATTGAAAATGTAAATCGAGAAGAACCTGAACCCTAATGAAATCACTCCTCCCAAAAATTGTAGGCGCTCTTATAAATTTTATAGGGTTTTTTAATACGGCATACGCTTCCAAACTTGCCTTGAAATTATTTTCAAAACCAAGAAATGGACAACTGACGCCTAATGCGAATACTTTTTTAGACACTGCTACAAGCAAAACAACTTTATATTATGAGAGCATACCCATTCAAACCTATCACTGGGAAGGCTCTAAAGAAACCGTTTTATTGGCTCACGGTTGGGAAAGCAATTCAGGACGATGGCGGCATAAAATTCAAAAACTTCGCATGGATGGTTATAATATTATTGCTTTAGACGGTCCTGCACATGGTGGTTCTGGAAGTGATACGTTTAATGCGATTCTCTACGCAGAATTCATTAATGTGGTGAGCCAAAAATTTAAACCAACAGCGTATATTGGACATTCTGTTGGTGGAATGGCCGTAGTGATTTTTCTTAAAAAACAAACGCATCATACCGCTGAAAGAATTGTGCTTTTAGGAGCACCTTCAGGATTCAAAGGAATCATGATGCGTTACAAAGAAATGATGGGCTACAGCCAAAAGATATCCAAAGGAATTGATAAACAAATCGAGCTTAAATTTGGATACCCCCCTGAGTATTTTTCTACGGCTGATTTTGTAAAAAATATCGACACGAAAGGTTTGCTAATCCACGACAAAAAAGACCCTGTCATCCCCTACCAAGATGCACTTGATATTGAAGCTCAATTTAAAAATGCCAAACTGATTTCAACAGAAGGTCTTGGCCACTCTTTAAAGGGAAATTTAGTTTCGGATGAACTGATTCAATTTTTAAGCCACTAAACTTTTGTAAATTCGCCAAATGGAACCAACGTCAACAAGACTGAATAAATATTTAAGCGAAGCTGGCTATTGCTCACGTCGTGCCGCCGACAAACTCATCGACGAAGGTCGAGTGACCATTAATGGCGTTGTTCCTGAAATGGGAACTAAAGTGACAACTGGTGACGAAGTTAAGGTGGATGGAAAAACCATTCTTAATGACACTAAAAAACGAACGTACATTGCATTCAATAAACCTGTAGGAATTGTTTGTACAACCGATACTGCCGTTGAAAAAGACAACATTATTGATTATATCAATTATCCAAGTCGGATTTTTCCAATTGGACGTTTGGATAAGGATAGTGAGGGCTTGATTTTACTGACAGACGACGGCGATATTGTAAATAAAATTCTTCGTGCGAGTAATAACCATGAAAAAGAATACATCGTATCAGTTGACAAACCGATTTCTCAAACATTCATTCAACGCATGGCTGGAGGCATTCCATTAGAAGAACTGGGAAAAACTACCAAATCTTGCAAAGTTGAAAAGCTCAGTACTTTTGAATTTAAAATCATCCTTACGCAAGGTTTAAATCGCCAAATTCGTCGCATGTGTGAATACCTGAACTATGAAGTACAATCACTAAAACGCAGCCGTATTATGAATATTAATTTGAAATGTGAGGTCGGTTCTTATCGTGATTTGACAGAAGAAGAATTAATCACTTTAAACAAAACATTGAAAGACTCAAAAAAAGCAATATAATGAATTCTGTAAGCCCTTTTCATCTGGCAATCCCTGTTTGGAATCTAGATGTATGTCGTGTTTTTTATAGGGATATTTTAGGATGTGAAGAAGGTCGCCATAGCGACCATTGGGTTGATTTTAATTTTTTTGGACATCAGCTTGTAATTCATTTCAAACCAAAAGAAGAAGAAACTGATCTTCATGTAAATAAGGTGGACGGAAAACAGGTGCCTGTTCCTCATTTTGGAGTACTTCTGCCATGGGAGGAATTTGAAACCTTTTCAGAACGTTTAAAAGCTCAAAAAATAGATTTTATTATTGAACCTTATATTCGATTTAAAGGACAGATTGGCGAACAAGCCACACTCTTTTTTTATGATCCTGCTGGGAATGCTTTAGAGTTTAAAGCTTTTAAAGATTCCTCTCAGATTTTTGCTAAATAGATGAATTGGCCGCATGACGCTCACAAGCAAGCAAGGTGTTTTTGAGCAACATTGCGATTGTCATTGGTCCTACTCCTCCAGGAACAGGTGTGATATGACTGGCTTTTTCTGCAACACTTTCAAAGTGTACATCTCCAGCAATACGATAACCTCTTTTCTTAGATTCATCAGGAACTCTTGTAATGCCCACATCAATTATAACTGCTCCAGGCTTTACCATTTCAGCGGTTAAAAATTCGGGGATTCCCAAGGCTGCAACCACAATATCTGCCTTTAGTGTCAGTTCAGACAAATTTGTTGTTCGACTGTGTGCAATAGTAACAGTCGCATCACCCGCAGGACGTTTTTGACTCATTAAAATACTCATCGGTCGTCCCACAATATGACTTCTACCTATCACAACGACTTGCTTTCCAGAAGTTGGTACTTTATAACGTTCTAAAAGCTCCATAATTCCATAGGGTGTTGCGGGTAAAAACGTTGGCAAGTCCAGCGCCATACGCCCTACATTTGTAGGATGAAAACCGTCCACATCTTTATCGGGGTGTACGGCCATCAACACGTTTTGTTCGTTAATATGTTTTGGCAACGGAAGCTGCACAATAAACCCATCAATTGCTGGATTATCGTTTAAAGAATGTATTTGAGCTAACAGGGTTTCTTCTGTCGTTTCTTCTGGTAAATCGATAAGGGTGGATTCGAATCCGACAAGCTCACAGGCTTTAACCTTTGCACCAACGTAAGTCATGCTGGCTCCGTTTGTACCCACAAGAATCGCCGCTAAATGTGGCGCACGTTTTCCTTGATCTTTTATTTTTGAAACTGCCGCAGCAATTTCTACTTTTATATCTGCACTGGTTTGCTTTCCGTCGAGTAAAATCATTGTAATTCGGTGGTTAATTTAAAACTATCGTGGCATATTTTTCATCATTTGCATCATTTTTCGGCCGCCACCGCCTTGCATCATTTTCATCATTTTACTCATTTGATTGAATTGCTTCATCAATTGATTCACTTGTTGGATGGACGTTCCTGATCCGGCTCCAATTCGTTTTTTACGACTGGCGTTTAAAAGGCTTGGCTTGGTGCGCTCTTCTGGGGTCATCGAATGTATAATGGCTTCTATATGTTTGAAGGCATCATCATCAACATCTATATTTTTCATCATTTTTCCAGCCCCAGGGATCATTCCCATAAGGTCTTTCATATTACCCATCTTTTTAACCTGTTGAATTTGTGATAAAAAATCATCAAACCCAAATTGATTTTTGGCAATTTTCTTTTGAATTTTTCGAGCTTCTTGTTCATCAAATTGCTCTTGTGCGCGTTCTACTAAGGATACCACGTCCCCCATGCCCAAAATTCGTTCGGCCATACGGGCAGGATAGAAAACATCAATGGCTTCCATTTTTTCACCTGTACCAATAAATTTAATTGGTTTATTGACCACTGATTTTATCGAAATCGCAGCTCCTCCTCTGGTATCACCATCTAATTTTGTTAAAATAACACCATCAAAATTTAGAATATCATTAAAGGCTTTAGCTGTATTGACGGCATCTTGCCCTGTCATTGCATCTACTACAAATAAGGTTTCTTGCGGTTGAATTGCTTTATGAATGTTTGCAATTTCGCTCATCATGGCTTCATCGACCGCCAAACGACCCGCAGTATCAATAATTACCACGTTACAGCCTTTGGATTTGGCTTCAGCAATACCAGCTTTGGCAATGGCAACAGGATCGTTGTTTCCTTGATCACTATACACCTCAACTCCAACTTGTTCCCCTACAATATGCAACTGATCGATAGCGGCTGGACGGTACACATCACAAGCGACTAACATTGGTTTTTTGGATTTTTTTGACTTTAAATAATTGGCAAGTTTTCCAGAAAAAGTAGTTTTACCAGACCCTTGTAAACCGGACATTAAAATGACACTTGGAGTGGCCGATAAATTAATCCCTTCAACATCACCTCCCATGAGGGTGGTTAATTCATCTTTTACAATTTTGACCATGAGTTGGCCTGGCTGAAGTGTGGTCAAAACGTTTTGACCTAATGCTTTTTCCTTGACCCGATTGGTAAACTCTTTAGCAATTTTATAATTCACATCGGCATCCAACAATGCACGACGCACTTCTTTGAGTGTTTCGGCAACATTGATTTCTGAAATACTGCCATGCCCTTTAAGAACGTGGAGCGCTTTATCTAATTTTTCACTTAAATTATTGAACATAAAATGTGATTTTTATCGATTTACAAAAGTAAATAAATATTTTATTTTATAACCGTTAATGAGCTGTTAAACCCTTGGATTTATTTTTAAATATTACTAAAAATCAGACTAAGGGGTAGAGCTCGATATTTGTAATAATTTACCGTTGTAAAACTGCTGACTATTTTTTGCGAATTCAAAAATATAATTGGCCATTTCAGTAGCGGTTGTTGGTGCCTCATAGCCTGGAAATGCTTCTTCAAGCATTTCGGTTTGCACAGCGCCCAAAGCCAACACATTAAAAGAAGGACCTGTTTCTTTATACTCTTCCGCTAAAAGTTCGGTGAGTGTAATCACAGCACCTTTACTGGAACTATAGGCTGAAAGTCCTGGGAATTTCACAGAGCCTTGTACGCCTCCCATCGAACTGATGGTTACGACGTGCCCTTTTTTTGGCATGAATGGAATCATACGACGGGTAAGTTCTGCTACTCCAAAGACATTGGTGCTATAAACCTGCTGAAAATCCTCAAATGTAGTGTCTGCAAACGGCTTATTTAAAAGTGTTCCCGCATTATTTATCAGAATATCGACTTGTGTCCACTCTTTTTTCACAAAGGCTTCTACACGATCGTAGTCTTCTGATTTACTCAAATCAAAAGATAAGGCTGTGATGTTATCAAAATTTAAGTTTGAAACGGGGTTTGCATTTCTGGAGAGTGCCAAAACATCGTATCCTGCATTTGCAAAAAGATGCACGAGTTCAAAACCAATTCCTCGGCTGGTTCCTGTAATTATAACGGTCTTTGTTGGTTTCATTGCTGTACGTTTTGAATCTATAAGATTAATACGAAGGTACTAAAGTCCTGTCTATAAAAATATTTAGTTCGTTTTTTTTGTATTAAAATTTAATTTGGAAAGCATGTAAAACCCCGACATCAATATAATGATGAATACCTCAAACCACAACAAATAATACGGCCATACGCCAATAACTAAAGGGTTTTCCGCTTGTGGGGGTTCTGCCAAATACATATAATTGGAACCTAAATAAAAATTTAAAGGCATGATAATGACCATCAATACATTCAAAATAATAAAGGATGTAAGTACTGAATATTTAGACGGTTTGATATTTAAATTTTGAAGCATGTATAAGGGCAATAAAAAAATCAGTACATGTCTTACATAATATTCTAAATATACAAAATCACTGCCATCAAATCCATTCATTTGAGGAGTTAAGACCGACATGATGCCTCCAATGACACCTGTGTAAAACACAAAGTCAAACAGGGCTTGTTTGCGTTTTAGAAAAGGAAGGAAAGAGCAAATCAAACCTGAGATCCCACAAAGGTGAAATGGCAAATCTGTCACCATATTCCAATCTCCGTTTAAAGCCGTACGGAGAGGGGCTACCACAGAACTAAAAAACAAAATTCCCCCCATAAGGTAGGTGACTTTTACGTTCTGTTGGTACGACAAAAAACGACCCAATCCTAAGATGAAAATAACAACGACTAAAACAGCACAATTATTGACGATCCATTCATCGGACATAAATTTAATAATATAGTTGGGGAATGGTTGATTGGCTATAAGTATCAATTGACTAAATATTGGTTTTTAATAAAATATCTTAGAAATTAAAAATTAAAGATACATAATTAAAAGATATTAGTATTTTTACCCTTGATTATAATAAGGGTCATTAACTCAGTTGGTTCAGAGTGTTACCTTGACAGGGTAGAAGTCACTGGTTCGAATCCAGTATGACCCACAATAAAATTCAATATTTTTATTTTTGAAAAATAACGAAGTTATATAAATTCCAACACTCGCTCCAAAGCCATTCCCCGCGATCCTTTTATTAAAATAGTGGTGTTTGAAACCGTTGTTTTTTCTAGATGTACTTGAAGCTCTTCAAAAGTCTTAAAGAACAGCAGATTTGGATGGGCTTTGTTTTGTTCATAAAAATGAAATCCTACAAAATAAAACCTACAGTCCTGCATTGAAACTGCGTGATTGACCAGTGCTAAATGCTCTTTAGCACTGGTCATTCCCAACTCAAACATATCGCCTAAAATGGCAAGCTTATTTGGGTTTTCGAGTCCTTTAAAATTTTCCAACGCAACTTCCATACTGCTCGGATTGGCGTTGTAGGCATCTAATAGGATTTCATTGGAGTTTTGCTGAATGATTTGCGATCGGTTATTTGTTGGAATATAGGCTTCAATTCCTTTTTTGAGCTGCAAAGGGGTGAGTTTAAAATAGGTTCCAATGGTCAGAGCGGCTGCAATATTATGGAAATTATAAACTCCAACAAGCTGTGTTTTAATACTTATTTCTTTAAGTGTGACACTCAAGAATGGTTGAGAGGCTGTAAGTTTTACATTTACATCCGTTTCTAAAGTTTCCGAAAAAGTGCAGGTATTATTATAAGTTCCTAATTGTGCAACTTGTTTGGCATCGTCAGAATTTAAAATAATTAAGCTCGACTGGGTTTTTAAGAAATCATACAATTCACTTTTGGCTTTCACAACTCCTTCTTCAGAACCAAAGCCTTCTAAATGCGCTTTTCCAAAATTGGTGATATAGCCCATATTTGGCTTTGCAATTTTGCATAAAAATGCAATTTCTTTTGCATGGTTTGCTCCCATTTCTACAATGCCAATTTCGGTATCGGCTGTCATACTTAAAAGGGTTAAAGGCACACCAATATGGTTGTTTAAATTACCAACCGTGGCCACCGTTTTGAAGTGTGGTTTCAATACGGCATGAATCAACTCCTTTGTGGTTGTTTTTCCGTTGCTTCCTGTCAATGCAATAATGGGCAATCCGAGTTGTTCTCTGTGAAAGTGCGCCAGGGCTTGTAGGGTTTCTAGGACGTTATCAACCAAAATAAAACGGTCATCTGTGGGATTCACGACTTCATCAATTACAGCATAACAAGCACCATTTTCTAGGGCTTGGTGTGCAAAAGAATTTCCGTTAAAATTTGCTCCTTTTAAGGCAAAAAAAAGGGAGTCCTGCTTAATATTTCGTGTATCGGTAGAAACGCCAGAGCTCTCTAAAAATAAGTGATGAATTTGGTTTAATTCCATATCCTAAAAATAAAAAAAAAGTCCTAGCAATTAAAATTGATAGGACTTAATATTATGTGAAGTAAAAAAAATTAATTTTTTCGTTTCTTTTTTGAAAGCGATTTAGATCCTACTCTAGACATTGCACATCTAAAACCAATATAGTCTGTTGCCATATCTTCTGGATAATAGCGTCTTTGTGCTGGATCGAGCCAATATTCTCTATCTTTCCAAGATCCACCTTTGTAAACACGTACTTGGTCATTGACAAGCGATGTTCTAACATCCGACTTATCATATTGCCTATTCATTCCTGAATCATTAACGGATACACTGTGGTTTGGAGAGTTATACATTTTACGTGTAATGGCATCTGTATCGGATTCGTCTTCTTCAAAATCATCAAAGAAACGAGAAGACTCTATATCACCGTCACGATAATTAATATTGTTACTTTGGTCAAAATTGGTACGCAAATAAGTTTCATCTTCATCTACAGGAACTTGAACGATTTGCCCTGGAAGCCCTGTAGCAATTCTTTTTCCATTTGAAAGTGTAGCATACTGAACATCATCAACTCCGATTACTGAAATACTGCCATCATCTCCAATAGCGTTTTTGGTGTACACATTACCTCTGTAATATCCGAAGTCATTAAACTCATCATCTACAATGGGTCTGTAAACATCTGCAACCCATTCCGCAACATTACCAGCCATGTCATAGATTCCAAAGTTATTTGGCTCGTATGACATCACTTCGTTTGTAATATCGGCACCATCATCAGACCATCCTGCAATTCCGCCATAATCTCCTTTACCTTGTTTGAAGTTTGCTAATTGATCGCCTTTTGTTTTGCGTGATCCAGATCTGGAGTATTGTCCATCCCATGGGTATTTTTTTCGACCTCTGTAAACGTTGTAACTTCTAAGCTCCGAAAGTCCCAATGCTGCATATTCCCACTCCGCTTCTGTTGGAAGACGGTATTTTAGGGGAATGGCACCTGTTTCGCGAGTAGCATAGACATTAATTTCATTGCCATCTACATCGGTTTTAACTTTTCGTTTCCCGCCTTTAAGAACCTCTTCATTTCCTCCGAATGTACTTGTAGGAGCGTTTACGTAGGTATCTATGTTAAAATTACTTTCTGCTGAGGTATCGATAATATTAGAATCTTTTTTCAGATACCCTTCATCTTGCAAGCCCATTTCTGCAACTCGATCCGATCTCCAATTTGCAAATTCAACAGCCTGTATCCAACTAACACCCACTACTGGGTAGTCTTTAAAAGCAGGATGACGAAGATAATTTTCGACCATCATTTCGCTCAAGCCTAAACGGTTTCTCCATACAAGTGTATCTGGAACTGCACCGTTGTAAATAGCTCTAAAATCAGGATTACTCGGTGGATACACACGCTTAATCCAATCTAAATATTCTAAATACATGATATTAGTAACTTCCGTTTCGTCCATATAAAAGGACTGAACGTGCTGTTGGTTTGGAGAATTGTTCCAGTCGTGCATAACATCATCTTGTACTTTACCCATGGTAAAGGTTCCCCCTTCAACAAAGACTAAGCCAGGGGCTGTTTCTTGTTCTTTGAAATTTGTATTGTACTGAAAACCACCTTCCTTGGCATTGATTTGCCAACCTGTAGCTCTTGACGAGTTTCCAGACTTTGATGACTTGCTACATCCTACTATTGATGTGGACAACGCTACTAAAATTAGTAATCGTACTGCTATGTTGTTTTTCATATTCAACTTTAATTGGTAAAACACAATTGAATTTAGTCCCGCAATATAGTAATTATAGATTATTATGCAATAAAAAACTAAAGGGATTTTATTCTATTTTTTTGATTTATTTATTTGAATTACTTTGATTAAAAACGCTAAATTTTATGATTTATTATTGTAATTTTGAAATTAGCTTATATTTATCGATACTAATGATCAAAACATTGCGTTTCCTTACTATGAAAAGACTAATCCCTTTTGTAGCCCTGTGTTGTTTTTATTTTGGAACGACTCAAACTCAAAGTTTTGATATAAACTGGGGTGAATCCATCACTTTAAGTACAAATAACAGTGCTATTGAACTTCCTTCATTTGACTCAAAAAACTTCAATTTTTCCCATAAAAATGGGCTTACTTTTTCAGCCCAATGGAATATAAGTGGACGCTTAGACGAACGTTCAGCGGAACTAAAATCCATTGAAAGCGTTGAAATTTCAAAAACAGATTTAAAACAACTGCCATTAGCTACCATTCCTAACAAACCCTCCTTAAGGGTTACAAATGCTGTTTATAGAAATAGCTCTAAAGGACAGCTTGAAATTTCTCCTATTTTTTTTGAAAATGGAATTCTTAAAAAAATTATTAGGTTTTCGATCTCATATCAAACCAACACCCAAAGCAGAAGGGCATCTAGAACAACTTCTATCACAAGTTCTAATTTAAAATCTGGAGACTGGTATCGATTTGCCGTAGATACTACAGGTGTCCACAAACTAAACAAAAACTTTTTAAATAGTTTAGGAATTAACACGAATACTATAAACCCTAAAAACATAAAGATTTATGGACATGGAGGAAGATCGCTTCCTTTACTAAATTCAGAAACTGTTTCTAATGACCTGATTGAAAATACCATCCAAGTAATCGGCGAAGAAGATGGCGTTTTTAATGACAGCGACTACATTTTAATGTATGCCATTGGTCCAAAGAAATACAACTCCGAAAACAATTCACACATCAATCCTTACAGTGATATAAGTTATTATTATGTAAATATCAGCCTAGGAAATGGTGCCAGAATGTCCACAGCAACAGAACCCACCGGCAGTGCAAACGTGATATACAACTCCTTTCACAACTATAAATTCGTAGAGTCCGACACTTATAATATTGCCAAAATGGGAAGGCGTTGGTTTGGACATCGTTTTTATGTGGAAAATGTGAGAGCCTTTAGTTTTGACTTTCCAAATTTAATCACAAGCAGCCCGATAGCGTTAAGGGTTTATACCGCCGCCGCATCCGAATCTAGCTCTTCAATGCAACTCAACGTGAATGGGACTACTATTAGTAATTTTACATATTCCGCAATTAACAGTGACATTTTAGGAAGAGAAGGATTTTTTAATAATCTCGTTTCTAGTACCTCAGAGACCATCAATATAGAGTTATCTTACAACAATAATGGTAATCCGTCTGCGAGTGCGTATTTGGACTATATATCCATAGAAGCAGAGTGTGCTCTAACAAGTCTTGGAACTCAATTTGAGTTCAAACATAATGATACCTCAACCCAATTTGGAATTGGTCAGTTTGAAATTTCAAATGCCGCTACGATCTCTCAAGTTTGGGATATTAGCAACCCCTATCAAATTCAATTCTACACCAATACAGATGCCGAGTCAGAATTTAGTTTTAAAACAACCTTAGGAACCTTAAAAACTTATCAAGCTGTAGGGCCTGATTTTTATGTCCCAAGAAAAACCAGCACTACCAACATCCCAAACCAAGACATTAAAGGCACGGTATTTTTGGATGCACAAGGTCAATTTAAAGATATTGATTATCTAATTATAACACCCAATTTCTTAAAAGCACAAGCAGAACGTCTGGCACAAATTAACCGCACTCAAAACAATTTAAATGTCAAGGTATGTACTTTAGAATCGATTTATCAAGAATTTAGCTCCGGAATGCAAGATATTGGAGGCATTCGAAACTTTGTGAAGTATGTATATGACAATGCCAGCACACCAAGTAAAAAACTTAAATATTTGTGTTTATTTGGAGACGCTTCTTTTGACTATAAAAACCGAACTTCTAACAACACCAACATTGTTCCGTCATGGTATTCCACAGAAAGTTTTAGTTTGACAACTTCTTTTATTTCTGACGACTATTTTGGGATGATGGATTCTAATGAGGGCAGCATGTCTAATAACAACAAATTGGACATTGCAGTGGGACGTATTTTAGCAGAAAACACCCAACGTGCCAAAGAAATGGTGGACAAGATAGAGTCTTATTATTTGCCCGAAAACTATGGGAGCTGGCGTAATAATTTCTTACTCATATCGGATGATATAGATGAGTTTTCGGACAGAGACATTCAATCCACAACCGAAGAAATTGCCGAGGATGTAAAAGCAGAAAAACCGTTTTTAAATATTCAAAAAATTCATGCCGATTCTTATGTTCAAGAAACCTCATCGGGAGGTGCGCGCTACACATTGGTAAATAAAGCTATTTTTGATGCCTTGGAAGTGGGCGCTCTCGTGGTTAATTACTTTGGACACGGAGGCGAAGATGGCTTAGCAGCAGAACGGATTTTTGATAAAATAAATGCACAAGAACTCAACAACCCTTCCAAGCTTAACTGCTTTGTAACCGTTACTTGTGAATACACCAAATTTGACAATCCGTTAAGAGAGACTGCTGGCGAGTATTTATTTTGGAACAAAAAAGGAGGTGCCATTAGCTTAATCACCACCACACGACAGATTTTTATATTTGTGGGCACTAATTTCAATAAAACCTTAAGTCAATATTTATTTTCATACGGAAGTGACCAAATCATAAGTATTGGCGAAGCATTGAGACAAACTAAAAACGACTCTGTAATTTCCGGTCAACCTCAGCGTCGATTGGTATTTTACATCGGAGATCCTGCCCTTAAACTCCCCATCGCAAACCCAGATATTAGAGTTACTAAAATAAATGACGAAGACATAAATGCCACCACACAAGTTCTAAAAGCTTTGGACAATGCAAAAATTGAGGGCATTGTAACTGATGCGCAAGGAACTGTATTAAACAATTATAACGGGGTATTAACAGCGACTATTTATGACAAGAACATCCAGCGATCAACACTTGGAAACGATGGGACAAGAGATGCCGCAGGCAATCTAATTTTATTAGATTTTGAAACTTTAGGAGAAGTGATTTTTAGAGGACAAGCAAGTGTGACCAATGGACAATTTGAATTTGAATTTATTGTCCCAAGAGACATTACCGTCACAGAAGGCAATGGTAAAATAAGCATGTATTCCAAATCCGAAACACCCTTATCTAGTAACCGCGGGTATAATTATGACATTAGAATTGGGGGTGTAAATCTCAATGCTCCTGAAGACAATACAGGGCCAAATATAAGTCTGTATATGAACGATGAAAATTTTGTATCTGGAGGCATCACCAATGAAAACCCAACGCTTTTAGCAAATTTATATGACGAAAATGGCATCAATACCGCCAGCGGCATCGGACATGATATCACCGCAATATTAGATGGCGATGAAACCAATGTTTACAAATTAAACCCTTATTATATTGCAGCTGTCGATGATTACCAAAGAGGGAGTTTAAGTTATCCGCTGAGAGATTTAAGTCCTGGATTACATACCTTAACACTCAAAGCATGGGATGTATATAACAATTCTTCTACTCAAGACATTCAATTTATGGTTTTTGACGAAAATGTCAGCCTAAAACTTACGAATGTATTGAATTACCCCAATCCGTTTGTCAACTACACAGAATTTTGGTTCAACCACAATAGTTCGGATGTATTAGACGTTTCTATTCAGATATTCACCGTTTCGGGGAAATTAATAAAAACCATTAATGGGCAAACAAACATAGGATCCAATACAAGCGCTGTGTCCCGTGATTTAACTTGGGACGGCACCGACGATTTTGGAAGTAAAATTGGAAAAGGAGTTTATGTCTATAAATTAAAAGTACGTTCATCCAGCACTGGAAGGCAAGCAGAAAAAATTGAAAAACTTGTCATCCTTTAATAATACATTATATTTGTCAATTCATAATACCAAAATTAAAAATGATTACATTTCAAAATAACCAAAATTTAACATCCATTTGTGCGTTGTTTTTAATCGCGCTATTTTCAACCACAGCAACAGCACAAACAACGATCAGACCCAATGAAGACACACGAGTGATTACCACAGGAGTCCCGTTTATTCTTATTGCATCTGATGCCCGCGCTGCAGGAATGGGAGACATGGGAGTGGCAACCTCTGTAGATGCCTATTCTCAACAGTGGAACCCTTCAAAATACGCCTTTTCAGAAGCAAAATCAGGGTTTGGAGTTAGCTATACTCCCTATTTAAGCAAATTAGTAAATGACATCTTTTTAGGAAATGTCACCTATTTTAATAGACTTAACGAACGAAGTGCCTTTGCAGTCAGCTTGAAGTATTTTTCTCTTGGTGAAATTGAATTAAGAGCAGACGAATTCTCACAACCACTAATTGAACAACCAAACGAATTAACATTGGACGCCTCTTATGCTCTGCGACTTTCAGATCAGTTTTCCATGGCAGTGGCCTTGCGTTACTTGCGTTCAGATTTAAAAATTCAAGCAATTGATGTCAATGCCAAAGCAGCAGGCTCTTTTGGCGTGGACATTGCGGGTTATTACCAGAGTGAAGAAGAAGCCTACAACGACTTTAATGGCCGTTGGAGAGGTGGATTTGCCATTCAAAATTTAGGTCCAAAAATTAAATATGACGAAGGTGGAAGAGAAAATTTCTTACCAACCAATTTAAGATTGGGTGGTGGATTTGATTTTATTTTTGACCAATACAACAGAGTGAATGTCACCGCTGAAGTCACCAAACTACTAGTGCCAACGCCGCCTGTTTACGGCACGGAATACAACTATACAGACACTAATGGAAACGGCGTTTATGATGAAGGAACTGATACATTGGGTGCTATCGAAAACAACGATGTCATCATTGAAGGTCAAGACCCAAATGTTGAGTTTTTACCTGGTGTTTTTCAATCCTTTAACGATGCCCCTGGTGGATTTAGCGAAGAGCTGGATGAGTTTACATGGGCTTTAGGAGCCGAATACTTATATCAAGATTCATTTGCTTTAAGACTTGGCTATTTCAATGAAAACGAATTAAAAGGTGCACGTAAATTTTTCGCCATGGGTGCCGGATTTAAATACACAACCATCAATATTGATTTGTCCTATTTATTTTCAGCCTCCAAAGTACAAAGCCCTTTAGAAAACACCTTGCGTTTTTCTTTATCTTTCAATATTGGAGATGGCGAATACACCGAATATTAAACGATCGCTCCTATAAAACATTAATAAAAACTATTGCATTAGGCAATAGTTTTTTTGTCTAAAACAACTATGAAAAAAGTAAAAATTGAGTCCACTTTTGAAGTTTATGATACTGTTGAAGAATTAGCAAATCCTATTCAAGTCCTCATACAAAAAGCATCAGAAGCGCGTAAAAAAGCCTATGCACCCTATTCTAAATTTTTAGTAGGTGCAGCTCTTGAACTGGAAAATGGAGAACTAATTTCTGGAAACAACCAAGAAAATGCCTCCTACCCTTCTGGACTGTGTGCCGAACGCACCGCTGTCTATTACGCAGGGTCTAAATTTCCAAATCAAAAAATACTTCGCATGGCAATTGTTGCTGGATCCACCATCAATCCAACGACCAAGCCAATCCCGCCTTGCGGTGCGTGCAGACAAGCATTGTCAGAATATGAAGTGAAACAAAACACCCCTATGGAACTCTATTTTATGGGAACTTCTGGACAAATAGCAGCCTCAAAATCAGTAGAAAACATCCTTCCTTGGATCTTTGACAAAACCGTACTATAACGTTTTTTTAAAAAATTAACCCCTACTCTTTTTAGGTTATCAATCAAAGTATTACTTTTGTGTTTACATTAAAAACAATTACTGTAAACGCATGCAGAAAATAACTAAAGAAGTCTACCTTGATTGGTACGAAAATATGTTGCTCTGGCGAAAGTTTGAAGACAAACTTGCAGCCGTCTATATCCAACAAAAAGTAAGAGGATTCCTCCACTTGTATAACGGTCAAGAAGCTGTACTTGCAGGTGCCTTACATGCAATGGACTTATCCAAAGACAAAATGATTACAGCCTATCGAAACCACGTACAACCCATTGGGATGGGCGTTGACCCACGTCGTGTAATGGCCGAACTTTTTGGAAAAGCAACCGGAACATCGCAAGGATTGGGAGGTTCAATGCATATTTTTTCTAAAGAAAAAGGGTTTTATGGCGGTCATGGAATCGTTGGAGGACAAATTCCTTTAGGAGCTGGAATGGCGTTTGGAGATAAATACAATGAAACTGGTGCCGTAACACTTTGTTATTTTGGGGATGGTGCTGCCCGTCAAGGGTCCTTACACGAAACCTTTAATATGGCGATGAACTGGAAACTTCCAGTCGTTTTTGTTTGTGAAAACAACGGATATGCCATGGGAACTTCTGTTGACAGAACTGCGAACCATTCTGATATTTGGAAATTAGGATTAGGCTATGAAATGCCTTGTGGTCCTGTAGATGGGATGAACCCTGTTAAAGTCGCAGAAGCTTTTGACGAAGCCATACAACGTGCACGAAGAGGTGATGGCCCAACATTCTTAGAAATGAAAACCTATCGTTATAGAGGACATTCTATGAGTGATGCACAACACTACAGAACAAAAGAAGAAGTCAAAGAATACAAAAAAATTGACCCCATAACACAAGTCTTAGATATCATTCTTCGCGAAGAGTATGCAACAGAAGAGGCTATTAAAGTAATTGATAAGCGTGTCAAAGACCTTGTTGCTGAATGTGAAAAATTCGCTGACGAATCGCCATATCCAGAAAAAAGTGTCATGTACGACGTCGTGTACGAACAAGAAGATTATCCATTTTTACAACATAAATTATAAGTTATGGCAATCATAGTTAATATGCCTCGACTAAGTGACACCATGGAAGAAGGAACCGTGGCCAGCTGGTTGAAAAAAGTAGGAGACAAAGTTGAAGAAGGTGACATTCTTGCAGAAATCGAAACCGATAAAGCAACGATGGAATTTGAATCGTTTAATGAAGGAACTTTACTTCATATTGGTGTTCAAGAAGGTGAAACAACTCGAGTTGATGAACTTCTTGCCATTATTGGAGAGGAAGGCGAAGATATCTCTGCCCTATTAACAAATCCAACAGCAACCGAAGAACCAACTACAACAAAAGAAACTACTGAAGAAGTCGTAGAAGTCGAAGCGGAAGCAGCAACTGAAACGAGTGCTACTGAGATTCCAGAAGGCGTTATTGTAGTAACCATGCCACGTTTAAGTGACACCATGGAAGAAGGAACTGTTGCAAGCTGGTTAAAAAATGTAGGAGACTCCGTAGAAGAAGGCGATATTTTAGCTGAAATTGAAACGGACAAAGCAACAATGGAATTTGAATCCTTTAATGAAGGAACCTTATTATATATTGGCTTACAAGAAGGTGAATCTGCAAATGTAGATGATCTTTTGGCGATTATTGGCCCTGCAGGAACCGATGTTTCAGCAGTCGCTGCTAACTTTTCTGTAACTGCAACTGCCGCTACTGAACCCACTTCAAAAGAAGTCGTAAAAGAAACCGCTCCAGTGGTTAAAGAAACCCCTAAAGCGGAACCTGTAACTGTAGCAACACCCGTAGCCAATACAAATGGACGTTTACATATTTCGCCCTTAGCCCGTAAAATGGCAAATGAAAAAGGGATCGCTTTGAACCAATTGGTTGGAAGTGGCGAAAACGGACGCATCATCAAACGCGATGTTGAAAACTTTACCCCTGCTGTGGCAAATTCTGCAAGTACTGCAAAATTTGTACCTACTGGTCAAGAAGATTTCGAAGAAATTAAAAACTCGCAAATGCGTAAAACCATTGCGAAACGTTTATGCGAATCCAAGTTTACTGCACCACACTACTACTTAAATGTAGAGTTTGACATGGATAATGCCATGGCATTTAGAGCTCAATACAATACCGTACCAGATACTAAAATATCATTTAATGACATCATCGTCAAAGCCTGTGCGTTGGCATTGCGTCAACATCCACAAGTAAATTCACAATGGTTTGAAGACCGCATGAAACTCAACAACCACGTACACGTTGGTGTGGCAGTTGCTGTCGAAGACGGCTTGGTAGTGCCTGTTGTGCGTTTTGCAAATGAGCAAAGCTTGCCACAAATTGGCGCGGCAGTCAGAGATTTTGCTGGTCGTGCAAGAAACAAAAAACTAACCCCTCAAGAAATGGACGGCAGTACCTTTACGGTCTCTAACTTAGGGATGTTTGGAATTGAAAGTTTTACATCCATCATCAACCAACCCAACTCAGCGATTTTATCGGTAGGTGCTATTGTTCAAAAACCGGTGGTTAAAAACGGACAGATTGTTGTTGGAAACACCATCAAACTCACACTCGCTTGTGATCACCGAACAGTGGATGGTGCAACAGGAGCACAATTCTTACAAACCCTTAAAGGCTATGTTGAGAATCCTGTGACCATGCTTGTTTAACAAAAAAGATGCTCAAAAATAAATTAAAAAAACCACTCTATTTGAGTGGTTTTTTTTATAAACAGTACAACCTCATCTCGCATTCTATATAGATTTAATTAAGCTCTAATTAATTGTAGAATATTTAATTTCTTGAAAATTTGTATATTTATTGAATAAATAACCAATTTAATTTTAATTATGATTTCACAAATAAAATTATTGAATTACAGAAACTTATTGGTACTCTTAACATTCTTTTGTTTTGTAGGATGTAATGACGAACCAACTGGTGGCACAAATGACTCGAGTACACCAACTCCATCGATGACCTTAGCAGAAAGCTTTGGAAATGCATCAAACAGCGATTTTATGGGACGTGTAGTCGATTTGCAAAACAACCCTGTAAGTGGGGCTATGGTTCAAATTGGAAATAGCACAACTGATACCGACATGAACGGTGTTTTTATCATAAGAGATGCACAAGTCTACGAGAAGTTTGCTTACGTTAAAGTAGAAAAAGCAGGGTTTCTACACGGTTCAAGATCTGTAGTACCAACTGCTGGTATCAACCAAGTTCAAATCATGTTATTACCGCAAACAGTGACTCAAACCGTGAGTTCGGGGACCACTGCCACAGTAAGTTTAAGCAATGGTGCTGCCGTGGATCTTTCTGGAGCGTATAGCAATGCTGATGGAAGTGATTACACGGGTGATGTACAAGTAACGCTGCATTTATTAAACCCTACGGATGACGATATGCAACAACAAATGCCAGGAATGCTATTGGCAGAAAATTTGCAAAATGAAGCTAGAATGCTGGAAACGCTTGGAATGGTAGCTGTAGAACTGCGCAGCGATACTGGAGAAAAATTAAACCTTTCTGAGGGAACCACTGCAACCATATCTGTTCCATTAGACCCTGAAACCTTAGCAGGGGCGCCTAATGAAATTCCGCTTTGGTATTTTGATGAAGAAAACGGCTATTGGATTGAAGAAGGCAGTGCCGCGCTTCAAGGCACAAAATATGTTGGAACGGTCAGTCATTTCTCCTTTTGGAATTGTGATATTCCTACAGAATATGTCAATATATGCATGAACATAACGGACTCGAACAACAATCCATTGAGTAATATTCAGGTTCGTATTGAAAGTGAGTTCAACGGAACGGGTTACGGATATACGAATGATTCTGGAGAAGTTTGTGGTATTATTCCAGCAAACCAAACTTTGAATTTACAATACTTTTTATATAACATTTGTAATAATACAGAAATTCCTAATTCATCCGAAACAGTTGGTCCTTTCAGTGAGGACACCACACTTGATATTGTGCTTGATGCCCCTGAAATTGAAGAATACCTGGAAACCATTACAGGAGTTTTTACCACCTGTGATGGAGATGCGGTTGTTAATGGGTATGTTCAAGGTAGAATTGAAGATGGTCAAGGGTTTTATAGTTTAGTCACAGACGGTGTATTTGAAATTAATGTCCTTAGTTGTAATGAAAATGCTTCCATTAGTATTACGGGTTATGATTACGAAACACTTCAAACAACCTCTGAAATTAATTACACATTGACAAGTCCTGAAACAGACTTAGGAACCTTATCAGCCTGTAATAGTGTAGAAGAATTTATTCAATTTAGTATTGATGATGGGGAACTTGAACAAATAGTCTTTAACTTAAACTGTTCTACATATCAGAGTGATTTCTCTGGTTTTTATGTACTAGAGATTGGAGGCAGCAATCAAAATACATGCGTCTATCTTTCCGGAGCATTAAATGATAATTACGTAAATTTTGAAGGCGCTTATGAATATGGAAATGTATGGAGTACAAATACGCCCTCAGTAGGAATGGCGTTTTTAGAATGTCAAGACATCAGTTATGAAAATAACCAAATTATTTTTAATCTAACTGCATATGGCAACGCTGTTGGAGAATATATAGATATAAATTTTGGAGGTGATTACGAAGATAATCAAGGAGTTGCACATACAATTACTGGTGTAATTCATGTGAAACGTGACAATTAATTCCATTTTTAATAAATAAAAAAACCCACTCAATTGAGTGGGTTTTTTTTATCTTTTTTTTAACTTAGGAAAATCATATTACAATAGAGCATGGGCAAAGGACTACTTATTTTTTTTATTGTGCTTGTGGTGATCGCCATCATTCACTTTTTTTCACTTCGTATGATGCGAGTTTCTGAAGAAAAAAAGAGTAAAATTAAAAAAGTGTATTGGTATATTTATGGCGCTTTTTTCAGTCTAAGTGGACTCCTAAACATGTTTTCTCTTGAAGAATTTAGTTTCTTTTCTTTTCTACAATTTCTCTGTGGAATGACATTTATTGTGCTAAACTATCTGGGCAAAATAGAAACAAAAAATCCTGATGAAAAATCATCAGGATTGTGAGTGAAGTGGGCGCGAAGGGATTCGAACCCCTGACCCCCTGGGTGTAAACCAGGTGCTCTGAACCAACTGAGCTACGCGCCCTATTTCTAGGACTGCAAATATAGTCTAGTTTTTGAATTCACAAAAGGTTTTTTATAAAAAGTTAAATTATTTCCGCCACTACAAAAGTACTCCCTCCAATATAGATCAAATCTTCTTGTGAAGCGCTTTGTTTGGCTGCATTCAAAGCGGCTTTAACAGATGGATATACCAATCCTTGAAACCCATGTTCTTTAAAAATTTGTGCCAGTTTAGAGGCCTCAAAACCTCTAGGGACATTTGGCTTACAAAAATAATACTGTGCCTGATTTGGAAATAGTTCTAAGAGCGATGTTACATCTTTATCATTCACCATGCCCAACACCAAATGCAAGCGTTGAAATTTCTCGGTTTGGAGTTGTTTAAACACCAAACTTAGACCCTCCCTGTTGTGTGCCGTATCGCAAATGATTTTTGGTGCTGTTTCCAAAATTTCCCAGCGTCCACGAAGCCCTGTATTTTCAGTCACTTTTAGCAATCCATTTTGTGTGGCTTCTAAAGAAACTGAAAAAACTCCCAAATTCAAAACAGAAAGAGTCTGAAGCACTGTACGTACATTATGAATTTGATACGCCCCTTTTAAACTTGTGAGGTAAGTGGATTCTATGCATTGGTCGGCAAAATAAATCGGTGCTTGTTCTTTGGTTGCTTTTGCTCTAAAAACACCTTCCGTTTCTAACTGAGTTTCCCCTACTACTATTGGGGTTTTTAGTTTTATAATCCCTGCTTTTTCGCTGGCAATGGCTTCTAGGTTCGTCCCTAAAAACTGGGTGTGATCCAAACCGATATTGGTAATCACTGATACTTCGGGGGTTAGAATGTTTGTAGAATCCAGACGCCCACCGAGTCCTACCTCAACCACAGCAATATCCACTTGTTTGTGTGCAAAATAGGCAAAAGCCATTCCAACAGACATTTCAAAAAACGACAGCGAATTCGATTCAAAAAAGGGTTTGTTTTTCGCTACAAAATCCACCACAAACGCTTCGCTAATCACAACACCATTTATACGGATGCGTTCGCGATAATCTTTTAAATGCGGTGAGGTATATAAACCTACTTTATAGCCTGCTTCTTGCAGCACAGACGCCAACATATGCGCAGTGGAGCCTTTTCCATTAGTCCCTCCAACATGAATCGATTTGAATTTATGTTCGGGATAATTAAGGTGTTTGGCAAGTTTAAGGGTTTGACTTAAATCGGCTTTATAGGCTGATTTACCCACATTCTGATAGAGTGGTAATTGAGAAAAAAGCCATTGCGTGGTTTCTAAATAATTCATTTACTGACGGACGCTAAAATCAACAATCATAAATCCAATTTGTTTAGCAGGAGCATTGGAATCTGCAGGCCATTTATGTGTAAGTGCTGTTTTTTTTGCGGCATTGTACAGACAAATATCGCCCGTAGTGCCACGTTTTCCGGGGATTGCTTTGACTACATTTCCATTTTGATTGACATGAATTTCGACCACTACTTTACCTTCTTCATCGCAATCGGGAATAACTTTTGATTTGGACGGACGACCTCGACCATTAAGTCCATAGCCTACCCCTCCATTTCCACTTCCAGGAGACCCAAAATAACTGGGGGCATAGGGGTTGCCATTGAGCTGTCCTTTATCTCCCGCAGTATCATCATCGCCTTCCGAGCCTGTATCGGTACCATCATTGGTGCCAATTCCGCCCATCAAGGCATCTAATTCTTGTTTCTTTTTTGCTTTTAGCTCCGCTTCTTTTTTGAGGCGTTCTTGCTCTGCTTTTTCTTTCGCATCTGCTTCCGCTTTCATTTTAGCCTCTGCATCTGCTTGACGTTTGGCAGTTTCAGCCTCTGCTTTTTTGATCGCAATGGTTTCTAAATCTTCCGCAGTGAGTACCTCTTCTGATGCAGCAGGTTCAGTTGAGAGAGCAGGGGACGCCGCTTTTACGGGTTCTTCGACCGGTTCAGAAACAGCGGTATTGGCTGCTGCAATGGGTTTTTTGGGTTGCACAACCCCACTTCCAGTGTCTGTAGTTCCAAAATTAACGGCTACTCCATACTCTAAAGGTGGATCCATATAACCAGGACCTACCACAAACATCAACAACAGTAACAAGAGCATGATGACCGTGGTCAATCGTGCCGAATGTTTTTGAGGTTTTGTTTCAAAGTAGCGCATCTTAATTCGGATTAACGGCGAGTATGATTTTAAATTTATTTCGATTGGCAATGTCCATTACTTTGACCACATAGTCCACAGGAACGGATTTTTCAGCGCGTAGCACTAGGGTTGGTGTAGCTTCTTTTTGAAGTAATTCAAGCAATTCCGCTTCCAAGTTTTGAACCTCCACTTTTGATTGATCGATATAAAACGACAAATCCTTTTTTATGCTGACCGCCAACGATTTTTTATTTTCTGTTTTGCCACTGGCTTTTGGCAATAAAATATCAATCGCATTGGTAGTGACCAAAGTCGATGCAATCATAAAGAAAATCAACAACAGAAATACAATATCGGTCATAGACGACATATTAAATTCTGGACTGATTTTATTTCGACCTCTAATATTCATATTAAATAGGTTCGTTGAGTAAGTCTAAAAACTCTACCGAATTGGCTTCCATTTGATAGACAACTTTGTTGGTACGTCCAACTAAATGGTTAAAAGCGATGTAAGCTATAATTCCAACGACCAAACCTGCGACTGTGGTGGTCATAGCGGTGTATAATCCATCCGCCAAAAGTTTAATATCTATTTGTCCTCCTGAATTGGCAATTTCAAAGATGGATAAAATCATTCCAATAACGGTTCCTAAAAAGCCAATCATGGGTGCTGCTCCAGAGATAGTTGCAAGAATACTCACATTTTTCTCTAGAGAATAAACTTCGAGTTTGCCCGCATTTTCGATGGCGGAGTTGATGTCAGCGAGTGGACGTCCTATGCGAGAAATCCCTTTATCTATCAGTCGAGATACTGGTGAATTGACTTGAATACAAACGGCTTTGGCAGCTTCAATTTTTCCATTAACCACATGGTCTTTTATTTGATTCATAAAATTAGGGTCAACTTTGGAAGCGGCTTTAATAGTGAATAAACGCTCAAAATAGATGTATAGAGCAACCACCAAAAGCACTGTTAAAAGAGCAATAATAAGCTGTCCTGCCAGGCCTCCACTTTTGATTAATTCGACTATCGATAATGTTTTTTCAACGGATTCTGGAACCAGTTGGAGGTCCATTTCATCTTGAATATTAGTAATGATCATATCTGTTTAATTGTTACATTATATTTTTAAAACGTAAAAACCTGAAGTTAAGTATCTTTAAAAAAATGTTCTTGTAAAGAAAAATGTAAGAGCTCCTGCTAAAAACCCTAATAGAGCCAACCAAGATATTTTTTTCAAGTACCAAAAAAAGTTAATTTTCTCCATTCCCATCGCAACAACGCCGGCTGCAGACCCAATAATGAGCATACTCCCTCCGGTTCCTGCAGAATAAGCAATAAAGTGCCAAAGTTGATGATCTTGTGGTTCGGAGAACATTCCTAAAGAAGCGGCAACCAATGGAACATTGTCAATCACTGCAGAGCCAACTCCCAGTAGCAATACCACTAAATCAGAAATTCCAGCAGCATCAATTTCGGTTCCTAAAGCGGGGGTTGATTCTTTAAGCCAATCTGCAAATCCAAATAAAACCCCTAATGATTCCAAAGCGGCGACCGCCATTAAAATCCCTAAGAAAAACAAGATACTTGGCAATTCTATTTTGGTTAAGGATTGATGCACAGGGCTCACATGAGCAGAGCCTTCTGAGTTGTCTTTATCTAAGCCGCTCAAACTAAATTTTGAAGAACTGTATATTTCTGCAAAGATAGCTACCACCGCTAGCGACAACATCATCCCTACATAAGGAGGTAGGTGCGTTGCCATTTTAAAAATAGGCACAAAAACAATGGCTGCTAATCCTAAATAAAGCATCGTACCACTATAACGACCTGTGGGTTCTGAATCGCTCGTCTCCAACTCCAAAGAGCCTTTAAAAACAGGCAATTTAGAAGCAATGAAGATAGGCACTAGCATACACACAATGGATGGCACTAATAAATACGTAAACAAATGAACGGTAGTAACCTTATTTGCAATCCATAACATGGTGGTAGTCACATCTCCAATTGGAGAAAAAGCCCCACCTGCATTGGCTGCAATCACCACGAGTCCCGCAAACCAAAGGCGCATTTTTCGGTCGTGAATAATTTTTTGAAGCAACGAAATTAGAACAATCGTCGCTGTCAAATTATCGATAATCGCAGATAAAATAAATGCAAGCACCGCAAAAATCCAGAGTAACTTCGTCTTCTTTTTTGTTTTTATAAAGTTTTTAATGGTCGAAAAGCCATTGAAGTATGCAATAATTTCAACAATGGTCATCGCACCTATTAAAAATATGAGTATTTCGGCTGTTTTTCCTAAATGGTGCAACAAGGTTTCTTCCAGAACATGCATTTTTTCGGTATGACCGAAGGCTTCAAAATTACTTATAAGTGCATGCTTTCCGGAATCAAACCAGCTGGTAAAATCATCAATCCCAAAAGAAATGAGCGCCCAACTTAGGGCCATCATCACCAAGGCGGGAACTAATTTATCAATTTTTAAACTGTGTTCAAGAGTGATGGCGAGGTATCCAATCGCAAAAACAAAAATAATTACTGCTTCCATAAATTTAAGTGGTTCAAGTTTTAGGCTCACATCAGTTTCATTCTGACTGCCTAACAAATATAAAAACTATATACGCTTTCTATATACAATTATTGTTTTTTTTCGGGGAAATAAATACAGCCACTGCTATGGTTGTGTGTAGCCCCTGTTACGGATTGAAGACAATTTGGCTCATTTCGTAGTTTTAGAACCCCAAGAAATCCAAAAATTAACGCCTCTTTAAACGCGATAATCATGGGGGGTTCCGGCTGTAAATCACGTCCATACAAATCTGATATACGCTGCATGAGAAAGGTGTTAAAAACACCGCCGCCTGTGATCAATCCTTTTTTTAAACGGTTGTTTTTAAGTGTGTTTGAAAGCTGTACCGCACAATGTTCTACAACAGTTCTAAGCAGATTTGGCACTTCCAAATTAAAAGCGTCTATAAGCGGAAAAACGTCTTTTTGCACCCACTCCAGACCCAATGATTTTGGGGGTGGTTGTTTATAAAATTCCAGTGCATTCAGTGCCTCCAACAAGGGTTCACAAACCGATCCTTTAGCCGCAATTTGTCCTTCAGAATCATAAGTCATTCCCAAAGATGCCACATAATGGTTTAATACAATATTGACTGGGCAGATATCAAATGCAATGCGTTCGGAGTTTTGCTCAAAAGAAATATTGGCAAAACCTCCTAAGTTCAAACAAAAATCATAATCCGAAAACAAGAGTGCATCGCCAATTGGAACTAAAGGAGCGCCTTGTCCACCAAAAGCAACGTCTTGTGTGCGGAAATCACAGACAACGGTTTGATTCAAATAGGTTGCCAAGCTGGGTAAATTTCCGATTTGAAGGGTTTTCCCAAGACTGGGTTCATGAAATACCGTATGTCCATGACCGCAAACGGCATCGAGTGAAGTGAGAGAATGCCTATTGACAAACCTTTGAATAACCTCAGCTAAAAATTGAGTATATTCTTTATTTAAATTTTCTAATTCTGTGGCGGTTAAATCGATGGCAGTTTTAAGGCGGTATTTCCATTTTTCAGAGTATTCCACAGTTTCAGCAACCTGTATTTGAAACTTCCAAGAAGTTTCAAACTCAAAACTTGACACGCATAAATCAATTCCATCTAACGAAGTTCCCGACATCACTCCTAGAACCTTGTAATGTGTTTGTTTTTTTAAATTTGAGTGCGTCATTATTATTTCTACTTATTTACTATGCATGCATAGTAAATTTTTTTATATATTTGAAAACCAAATACAATTATTATGAATTTCTCTTTATCTGAAGAGCATCTTATGGTGCGCAAAGCCGCTCGTGATTTTGCACAAACAGAATTACGTCCTGGCGTTATCGAACGTGACACAATCCAAGAATTTCCTGACAATTTAGTAAAAAAAATGGGAGCACTCGGGTTTATGGGTATTATGGTTGATCCAAAATATGGCGGAAGTGGTATGGACAGCATTTCGTATGTGTTGATCATGGAAGAACTGTCAAAAATAGATGCCTCGGCATCTGTGATTGTATCGGTCAATAATTCATTGGTCTGCTACGGAATTGAAGCCTATGGCTCAGAATCTCAGAAAGAAAAATACCTAACAAAATTAGCGACTGGCGAATATATCGGTGCCTTTTGTTTGAGTGAACCCGAAGCGGGCAGTGATGCCACTTCTCAGCAAACGACTGCTGTTGACAAGGGAGATCATTATGTAATTAATGGCACAAAAAACTGGATTACCAGTGGGGGACGCTCCGATGTATATATTGTAATTGCACAAACGGATCGCAGCAAAGGATCTAAGGGAATTAATGCATTTATCGTCGAAAAAGGAACGGCAGGTTTTGAAATTGGACCTAAGGAAGACAAACTCGGAATACGAGGAAGCGACACGCATACCTTACAATTTAACGATATAAAAGTACCTAAAGAAAACCGTTTGGGTCCGGATGGGTTTGGATTTAAATTTGCGATGAAAACACTGTCTGGTGGACGCATAGGCATTGCGGCTCAGGCTTTGGGAATTGCTTCGGGGGCGTATGAATTGGCACGTGCCTACTCCAAACAACGCAAAGCCTTTGGAACGGAAATTTGCAACCACCAAGCCATTGCGTTTAAACTCGCTGATATGGCAACAGATATTGAAGCGGCACGCCATATGGTCATGAAAGCAGCATGGGAAAAAGACCAAGGAATTTCGTACGATACCTCGAGTGCAATGGCAAAGTTATTTGCCTCTAAAGTGGCGATGGAACATACTGTGGAAGCGGTGCAAATTCATGGAGGCAATGGATTTGTAAAAGACTACCACGTTGAACGTTTGATGCGGGATGCGAAGATTACACAAATCTATGAAGGCACCTCTGAAATTCAAAAAATGGTAATTTCGAGAGCGATACTCAAAGATTAGTTTTAGTGAAATTAAAGAGCCTTCACACTTCTTTATTTTTCATTATATTTATGCTTATAAAACATCCCTAATAAAAACTTGATCGCCAATAAAATGATTTAAAGGGGGTCAACCCGTTTGCGGCAGGCAGCTGTGACCATAAAGAATCAATAACAGAAACAGATGAAATTAAACTTATTGTCTTGTGACGCTCATAAACCAGACCGAAGGGCGATCTCCAAATGCATGGTCGAAATTTCTTCGATCAGTGGGAGTTTGGCAAACGAACTGACAGACATTCTTTTGGAAGGCGATGCGGTTGATATTGAAGTGGATGACAAAAACACTGCTACAAGTCTCAGAGCATTACGAAAACTAAGTATTGACTACGAAATTATTGAATAAGGATTTTTTGGATTAATTCTTATAAACCTCTGAAAACCCTTTCAAAAATAAATTGGTTTAATGTATCTTGCTGCACTATTTGAAGGAGAACGTTATGGAAGCGGATAAAATGCTTAATTATATAAAAGAGGTTTTAAAAAACATCCCGGCAGATTGGTTGAATTTAACCACGCATCGCTTGGATGTTTATGACGAAAAAGCCGCCAAAACTCAGTTTTTAGAACAGTTTGAAACGCTTTTTAAAACTGACAATACGAAGGCATCGGCGCTGCAGCAACTGCCAACGGCCTACGACTACATTCGTTTGGGGCATCCCTTGTCTTGTGTGCTCGAATGGACCCTCTCCAAACAGCAGCAACTCCAACCAGAAAATGTGATTAGTTTTTCATCGCAGACCGTTCCTGTTTTGGCCATTTTAAGGACCAATTTATTAGCCCATAAAAACACACTGATTGCTTATACGGATGAATTGCCCCTCGCATTTGATCCTGAAATTCTAAAACGCGTCTATGGCTATCAATTTGAATCTATTCAAGTTGAAAACGCCGCTGCCATTCCCCAATTTAAGGGTAGTACGGTTTTCATCTCAGCACAAAAAGAGTTTTTGAAGATCGAACAGACTTCAACCCTCGATTTTTATCTGCACACCGATGCTGCATTGGGAAGTGTCTTGTTTGTAAATGGAACCGAAAATAAGAACGTCATCGCCGCTATTCAGCATGTACGACGAAGAGAGACCATTGCCATGACGCCCAACAATTGTTTAAAAGCTTTGGCGGCCCTCACACATACGGTTTCAGAACCCACAGAAAGCACTTTTGAACCCCACAAAACCCAGGTTTTAAATGCCATTTCAGAAATTACCCACAGCCCTACAAAACCCCTTGTAGGCTCGAGTGGACTTTCGGTGCAATATGCGATTATGATGGGACTTGTTGATGAGGCGCAAGCACAGCATCCTGAAAAAGCCATCAAATTTATTGTCCCTCCCAATTGCTATGGCGGTACCAACGACCAAGCACGACGTGTAGCGGCCTGTATTGAAACAGTGGAAGTGGTGGATTTACCTGTCGATGGAGACAATGCTATGGTGCAAAGTATTGATCGTATTTTAAATCGGATTGCTGCCGAGGATGCCATCCCCTATATCATTGCAGAAATTCCTACCAACCCAAGAGTGGAAGTGCCGGATCTTAGGCAATTAAAAGAGGTGTTAAGTACTGTCCGCACAACCAAAACAGGGCAAACTGCAATAGACCCTGTCTTTATTTTAGACCAAACCTTTTGCCCAAATGTTCTTTTTTTAGGGGAAGACAACTTGCTTTCTTCTGTTAGAACCCTCTCCTATGCAAGTGGGTCTAAATTTCCGAGTGGTGGAAAATGTACGGCAGGATACGTTGTTGGCAATAAAAAATCGGAAGCCTTGATGCCAAAAATTGAACGGCACCTCCTCTTGTGCAATAATGAGGCTACAGCCCTTCAATATAAGGTATTGGCTGCCCAACTCCCATCCATGAATCAACGCATACAAGAGGCGTATGAAAACACCCGAGATTTTGTCAATTTTATTGCGGAGGTTTTGCCAGACGCCAAACTAAATTTTGTGTCCGAAGAATTGGCCGCACAAGGCTTTACCCCTTCTGTGTTTTCGTTGGACCTTCCTACCAAAGGAGCCAATGAGCACGAAAGAGAAACTTATAAAAGAGCTTTACATCTTAAATTAATTGATTTAATGATTGCCCAAATCCCACACGAAAGTAAGTTTTGTGTGAGTTATGGACAGTTGCAAGGCTGCTATTGGACCATTCCTGCGACTTCCACGCAAGGCACCACCAAAGAGGGCGACAAAGATTATATTGTGCGAGTCTCCCTGTCTCCAAAACTAGATTTGGAGCGGCATAAAAAAGTGTTTTTGGACTTTGTGGCTTCTATTTAGGAAAGGCAATGCGTTCGTGTTATGTCATTCCGAACGTGTTTCGGAATCTCATGCTTAACAGCTGACGTAGCAGACTTGCCCACCATAGGTGAGTTGTGAATAGCGTTCATTTTGTGTTTTAGCACAGCTAGAAGTCTATAATGACAGTATGCAATACTGTTGTGATTCGCTTTCACACAAGGCGAAGCCGACTGATGGATTCCTCTAAATCAAATACTAACACATGAATAAATTGTATTTTAAAAAAGCAGAAATATGAGGGGATTTTAAGATTTATGTGTTGTGATTCGCTTTCAAATTGTATTTTAGTCCACGCTAGCGCGAGCATCTTGCTCGTGCCACAACACAAAGCAAAAAAGTTGTTGCGCGCGTTTCTAACACCTGTCCATTAAACCAAATCTATAAATATGACAACGCCTTAATTCATGTGGCTATTTGATGTTCTGATCGGTCTTTTCATTCTTTGGGTGGTATATAAAAGTATGACCGATTACTAAGTGTCATAGAGTTTTTTGTTCAAAAATTTAGACAAAAAAAACCCTCACATTACTGTGAGGGTTTCATGGATACTGAAACAAGTTCAGTAAAAAAAGGCGGTGACCTACTCTTCCACAAGTGTAGTACCATCGGCG
>Ga0209405_1000111_pt1 | contig 70623 bp, 66 predicted proteins | sample COGITO_mtgs_1105_6_FD_184803 | JGI IMG/M metagenome (GOLD analysis project Ga0209405, IMG submission 184803) | Pelagic marine microbial communities from North Sea - COGITO_mtgs_110516 (SPAdes) (version 2) | ecosystem: Environmental > Aquatic > Marine > Epipelagic ...
CCGCTATCGCCACGACAAACTCGACGCGTTCGGCAACCCGTGCCGGCGGAATACCAAGAATCTTATTTCCTTTGCCCTTGGCTAAACGCGGCAGTTCCCTCAATGGGAACATGAGCATCCTGCCCTCGTTGCTTATCGCAACAATCAGGTCTTCGTCGTAATTGGCCACCTCGAGTGGCGGCATGACAAGCCCACCTTTGGATGGTTTGAGCACCGCTTTGCCAGCCTTGTTCTTACTCACTAAGTCGCTGAGCTTACCGACGAACCCGTAGCCACCATCGCTAATAAGCAGCACGTCTTTGTTGTCGTCACCTATTAATATGCCTTCGAAAGTTGCTCCAGAAGGCGGGCTGACTTTACCGGAAAGCGGTTCACCCTGCCCACGCGCAGAAGGCAACGAGTGTGCGGCGAGCGAATAGGTGCGGCCGGTCGAGTCGAGGAAAATGGCAAACTGGCTACTCTTGCCCCGAGCTGCCTGTTTGAAGCTGTCGCCCGATTTGTATTGGAGTCCTGCGGCGTCGACCTCGTGGCCTTTCGCCGCGCGTACCCAGCCGCGCTCCGAAAGCACCACCGTGACCGGCTCGGCAGTAACCAATTCGGTCGCCAAAAAGGCTTTCGCTTCGCCACGTGCGACTAAAGGAGTCCGGCGGTCGTCGCCGTATTTGTCGGCGTCGGCCTGAATCTCTTTCTTGATGAATGTTTTGAGACGCGTATCGGAACCCAAAAGCCGTTCGATCGTCTCGCGTTCTGCGGCGAGTTCGCTCTGCTCGCCGGTAATCTTAATCTCTTCGAGCTTAGCTAACTGGCGCAGCTTTAGCTCGAGGATCGCTTCGGCCTGACGCTCGCTAATGTTAAATGCAGCGATGAGGGCAGCCTTGGGCTTGTCCTCGGTACGCACGATCTTAATTACCTCGTCGATATTGAGGTACGCGACTAATAAGCCTTCTAAAATATGGAGGCGGTCGATGATTTTATCGAGGCGGAACTGCAGACGCCTGCGCACGGTGCTCGTCCGAAATTCCAACCATTCGACCAACAGCGAGCGCAGGTCTTTAACCTGCGGGCGCTTATTGATGCCGATCATATTAAAGTTAACGCGGTAGTTCTTCTCGAGGTCGGTTGTCGAGAATAGGTGCAACATCACGGCGTCAACGTCGACCCGGTTCGATTTGGGCACGATGACGATGCGCGTCGGGTTTTCGTGATCGGACTCGTCGCGCAGGTCGACAATCATCGGCAGCTTTTTCTTCTGCATCTGCGCGGCAATCTGTTCGAGCACTTTGGCGCCAGATACCTGAAAAGGCAGCGCCGTGACAACAATCTCGTCGCCTTCGGACACATACAACGCCCGCGCCTTGAGCGAGCCGCGACCGGTACGGTACATCGCCTCGATTTCGTTTTTCGGCGTAATCAGCTCCGCCTCGGTCGGGTAGTCGGGGCCCTGAATAATTTCGCAGATGTCTTCGAGCGTCGCCTTGGGTCTATCGAGCAGATGAATAGCTGCGTTAGCAACCTCGCGCAGATTGTGCGGCGGAATGTCGGTTGCCATGCCGACCGCGATGCCGCTGCCGCCGTTGAGCAGGACATTTGGCAGCCGCGCGGGCAGCATCTCGGGCTCGTCCATCGTGCCATCGAAATTGGGTTTCCAGTCGACGGTACCCTGAGCCAGCTCACCGAGTAACACATCGGCGTAGCCCTGCAATCGCGACTCGGTATAACGCATGGCCGCAAAGGATTTGGGGTCATCCGGCGAGCCCCAGTTGCCCTGCCCGTCGACTAACGGATACCGATAGCTAAACGGCTGCGCCATTAGCACCATTGCCTCGTAGCACGCAGAATCGCCGTGGGGATGGAACTTGCCGATCACGTCGCCGATCGTTCGCGCCGACTTTTTGAACTTCGCCGACGCCTTCAGCCCAAGCTCCGACATCGCGTACACAATGCGGCGTTGCACCGGCTTAAGTCCGTCCCCCAAATTGGGAAGCGCACGGTCGTTGATGACATACATCGAGTAGTTTAAATACGCGCTCTGCGTATAACTCTTGAGCGGAATCTGCTCGATGCCTTCGTCGTTGATGATAATTTCTTCGTTCATTCGGTTTCTCTGGTGTTGTCTTTATTGCCGAGCTAGCCGAGCTAATTTAGCCAGCTGCTACTCGGCCATATCAGCCGCATCGCCGCTGCTTTCCAACCACGATTTACGATCGGCGGCGCGGTTCTTCGCTAGGAGCATGTCCATTGCTTCAAAAGTGCCATTTTTGTCGGTTTTGCTGGCGTCGTCTTCGAGCGTGAGCTGCACGAGGCGACGTGTATCACGCGCCATCGTGGTCTCGCGAAGCTGAAGCGGGTTCATCTCGCCCAAGCCTTTAAAACGCTGAACATTCACTTTGCCATTGGGTTTTTCGGCCTGGAGTCGATCGAGGATCGAGTTTTTCTCACTCTCGTCGAGGGCGTAGTAAACATCCTTCCCCATATCAATTCGAAACAGCGGCGGCATCGCAACATACACGTGCCCCGCTTCGACAACGGGACGGAAATGCTGCACGAACAGCGCACACAGCAGCGTGGCAATGTGCAGACCGTCGGAGTCGGCGTCGGCGAGAATGCAGATCTTGCCGTAGCGCAGGCCGCTGATGTCACTTGTGGCGGGGTCGACACCGAGCGCGACGGCGATATCGTGTACGGCCTGCGAGGCTAAGATCTCGCTAGAGTCGACTTCCCAGGTGTTAAGGATTTTTCCGCGCAGCGGCATAATCGCCTGAAATTCGCGATCGCGCGCCTGCTTCGCCGAGCCGCCCGCCGAGTCACCCTCAACCAAGAACAGCTCGCCGGCCATCACGTCTTGCGTCGAGCAGTCGGCGAGCTTGCCCGGCAGGGCTGGGCCGGAGGTAATTTTCTTGCGCGCGACTTTCTTGCTCGCCTTGAGGCGGCTTTGCGCGTTGCTGATGCAAAGCTCGGCAATCGCCTCGGCTTCACTTGTGTGCTGATTAAGCCACAGGCTGAACGAGTCTTTGACGACACCGGCGACGAATCCGGCGGTCTGCCGTGAAGACAGCCGCTCTTTAGTCTGACCGCTAAACTGGGGATCGAGGATTTTAGACGAGAGTACAAAACAGCAGCGTTCCCAGATGTCATCGGGAGTGAGTTTAATGCCACGCGGGAGCAAGCTGCGAAACTCGCAAAACTCTCGCAGCGCTTCGAGCAAGCCGGTGCGCAGGCCCGCCACGTGGGTGCCGCCCTGCGCGGTAGGGATGAGATTCACATAGCTTTCGGCCATGATCTCGCCGCCCTCAGGCAGCCATTGCACCGCCCAGTCTACGCCTTCGCCGTTCTGGCTTACCGACCCCGAAAAAGGCTCTGCGGGCAGGGTCTCGTATTCGTTGGTTGCCTGACGCAGATAGTCGATAAGGCCGTCTTCGAAACACCACTCTTCGCTCTGCGCCTTGTCTTCTGACACGGTATTGTCAATAAACTTAACAAGCAGCCCGGAGCAGAGTACGGCTTTTGCACGCAGCACGTGTTTTAAGCGTGGAATAGACACCCGCGGCGAGTCGAAATACTGGCCGTCTGGCAGAAACTTTACGGTGGTGCCGGTGTTGCGCTTGCCCACCGTGTCGATCTGCTTAAGCTCGGTGGCTTTGTAGCCGTCGGCAAAGCTCATCGAATACACATTGCCGTCGCGGCGCACGATTACCTCGAGGTGTTTCGACAGCGCGTTGACCACCGAAACCCCCACGCCATGCAGGCCGCCGGAATATTGGTAATTGCTGTTCGAGAACTTACCGCCGGCGTGAAGTTTGGTCAGGATAAGCTCGACACCGCTCACGCCCTCTTCTTTATGGATATCGACAGGCATGCCGCGGCCGTCGTCTTCGACCTCGACCGAGCCGTCTTTGTTGAGAGTGAGGGTCAGCGTTTTCGCGTGGCCGGCGAGTGCTTCGTCGACGCTGTTATCGATAACCTCCTGCACCATATGGTTGGGACGCGTGGTATCGGTATACATGCCGGGGCGCTTGCGCACGGGGTCCAGCCCTGAAAGGACTTCGATCGCGTCGGCGTTATAGGTGTTGCTCATGCGGTTGTCTCTGGAATGCGTGCAGAATAGTATTCTATCGCGCTTTGGTCGCAGTTCTTGATAACAAAAACGCGAAGAGTTGCGGTAGTTCGTTGTCGAAACCTTGGTAGCTATGGTCGCCACCTTGGTGAATGTGCAGAGACGACTCGGCGTATTTGGTCGCCGCCTCTGTGTAGTCTAGTGTCTCGTCGCCCGTTTGCAGCATTACTCGAAAATTCTCGGGCGTGGCTAGCGTCTCGACCTCAATGTCGAGCAGCTCCTGCATCTGTTCCTCGGTCACCTCGTGCACCGCGCCTGTGTGGTAATTTCGCTGCTCGCCTAAATAGTCGCGCAGCAGCAAATACGGTCGCACCGCAGGATTAATCAGCGCCGCGCGCAGCCCATAGTGATTGGCCAGATAAGTCGCGTAATAGCCGCCGAGCGAACTGCCTATGAGCACCGCGCCGCCGGTGCGCGCAATGCCCGCCTCCAGGCGCTCGCGCAGCGCGGCGATGGTCGCAGCCGGGCCTTCGGTCAGTGCTGGAATGTCGATCTCAATGCCCTGCTGCTGGCAGTAAATAAGCGCTTGCTTCGCCTTTAGAGACTGCGGCGAGCTAAGGAAACCATGGAGGTAAAGCGCATACGGGGTGTTAGTCCGCGCTGCGTTCGAAGGCGCGAAGGTGTCCGCCGCGACCCGCTCGACACCGGTCTCGACAGCCCCATCGGGATGCAGTCTAAGCCACCTAAATCCTGGCTGGCAGGTGGCGGGCTGTGTATCGATTTCAAAGTCAGTCGCCTTCGGGGCAAACTGCGCGCAGGTCGAGGGCGTGCCCAACACCTGCACATTGCCCACCACGCGCTCAAACTTATGGTGGATATGCCCATGAATCAGCGCGCGCGCACTGGGGTGTTTGTTGAGCATAGCGAGCAGTTCGGCCCCGTTGGTAAGGTCGATCGTGTCCATCCACTTCGCGCCGGTGCGCAACGGATTATGGTGAACACACAGAAGTACATGCTCACTCACGGCGTCTGCCGCGGCAAGCTCACCCTCGAGCCGCCTAAGGCTTTCGGCATCGAGCGCGCCCTGCTCGGCACCTAACACCTGAGAGTCGAGCGTAATAATGTGCCACTTGCCGAGCCTGAGCGGCTGCGCCTCTGCACCTGCGCAAAGCTGCATAGTCGCCGCATCGTCATGATTGCCGGGCAGCCAGCGCAGGGGAATGTTGGGCTGCGAGACCACCTCGCGAAAGCGCAAATACGATGCCTCGCTGCCGTCTTGGGAAAGATCGCCGGTCGCGACAATGGCGTCGGGTGCTGCAAAAGCACTCGCGAGCGCCGTCACGGCCTTTAATGAGTCGGTGGTGTTCACTCCCCCCATGCAAGCGGCGGGGTCTGCGCTGAGATGCGAGTCGGTAAATTGAAAGACGGTGTAGGTGCGCGACGCGGCCATTAGGCGGGGGTCGTTGTGTCGCCGACCCAGACAGTCTCGGCGCTCTGGCCAACTGTCAGGCAATGCGAAAGCCATTCGCCTAAAAATTGATTCACCTGTCCCTTTTCGTCCGACTGATACATCTTGGCATTGGGCTGAGGGTAGCGCACTTGCAGATTCTTATGCCCTTGGTAAGACACGACCTCGGCAGTGCTCGCGTCGTGATACACGCGAATGAGCATAGAGGGATTGGTCATCCACTCGCGCAGCACGGGGCGCTGCACGATTTCGAGCGTGGTGGTGTATTTGAAGGCTTCGAGCACGGTAATCTCAACGGTGACCGGCTCGGTAGCGAGGTCTGCGAGCGTGAATACCGTGCGCATGCCCTCGAGCGCCTTTTCCGCTTGAGCGGCCCTATCGACACCTAGGCTCGCGAAATCACGCTGGCGATGCGCCGCAAGCACAGGCATAAGCCGCAGCAGGCGAATGTAATTCGCATCACATTCTGCCATCTGCTTAATCAGGTCTATGCTGTAACGGTTTTTCGGCATCTTACTTCCAGGATTCTTCGAGCATAGGCTGATTCAGCTGAAGCCACTGCAGCGCGATAATCGACATCGCGTTATTGATCTCGCCCGAGGCGACTTTGGCCAGGGCATCGGCGAGGCTTAACACCACCACTTCGATATCTTCGTGCTCGGCATCGAGCCCAAAAATGCCGCCGGCCTGCGTCGCGTCCACGCGCCCGCAAAACAGCGTGATGCGCTCATTACTAATGCCGGGGCTGTTGTAGTACTCACAAATCTGCAGCAGATCTTGCGGTTTAGTATTCGCCTCTTCGAGGCTTTCGCGCGCGGCGACCTCAATAGGCTCCTCGCCCGACTCAACCATGCCAGCAACCAGCTCGAGCAGCCAAGGATTTTGGCCTTCGTCGAGCATGCCCACACGAATCTGCCGCACTAACACAACCTGCTGCTGCGCGGGATCGAACAGCAGCACGCCAACCGCGCGAGGCCGCAGAATCAGCTCGCGCGTCATTAGCTCGCTCCACCCGCCCGCAAATAGCGAGTGGCGAAGCTTGAGCCTATCGACCCGCAGAAAACTGTCGAAAAGCGTCTCGCGCTGGTCGACTTCGATCTTGAGTTCGGGCTGAGTCATGGCGGCTAATTCTATCGGCTTGGTCTTTTGGTGCGTCTCGTTCGTCTGATTAATCGCGCGCAGTAACTTCTAAAAGATGAAAACCAAACTGGGTCTGCACGGGGCCTTGCAGCGAGCCGACCGGCGCGCTGAATACCACGTCGTCAAACTCTTTAACCATCATGCCAGGTCCAAACGAGCCGAGGTCGCCGCCTTGCGCTTTCGAAGGGCACGAAGAATGCGCCTTAGCAACGTCGGCAAAATCTTCGCCACCGTCGATGCGGGTTTTGAGGTCGAGGCACTCTTGCTCGGTTTGAACGAGGATGTGGCGGGCGCTTGCAGTTGTCATAATAGTGGCCTTCAATAATTACGTCGTTAACGACTTCTTTTTCGAGGAGCCATTGTAGGGACGGCTCCGAAGGATGTACAGGCACACAGCCGCCGGATTCTGGGCTATAATCCGACGACTACTTCCTCAGGATTCCCCATGGCTTTTTCAGACCCCGCGCCGCGCCGGCACGTTCACACCCGAGCAATTCACTACCGCGGATACGAGCGCGAAGATGGCTTGTGGGATATCGAAGCGCACATGACCGACACGAAAACGTATCAGTTCCGAAATGACTGGCGTGGCGAGGTCAAAGTAGGCGAGCCGTTACACGAGATGTTATTACGCGTCACTATCGATGACAGTTTCACGATAAAAGACATTGAGGCCGCAACCGAACATAGCCCGTTCGAAATGTGTCCGAGCATCACGCCCAATTACGAAAAAGTGATTGGTATTCAGATGGGCCGCGGCTGGCGCCAAAAGGTAAGAATGCAAGTTGGCGGCACCAACGGCTGCACCCACCTCACCGAACTCCTCTACCCCATGGCAACCGCCGCCATGCAAACCATCTGGCCGCTGATGAAGCATCGCCAGAACAAAGCCGACTCGCATATCGAGCCATCGGACAAACGCCCAGGCGTAATCGATACCTGCCACGCATGGGCTGCCGACTCACCTGTGGTGAAGATGAACGCGCCGAAGTTTTACACTGGGGAGTAGTCGGGCGTAGCGCCTTAAAAAACAAGAAGATTGTAAGCGCATTTGGCCTGGCTGGATGCGCTTTTTTTATGGGGCAGTTTTTCTCTACTTATAAAACTTAGGAAAAACCACCCCGATGCTAACGCCTTCGATATCAACGCGATTCTCAGCACGTATCGAGCCGCCGTGATACTCGGCGATTAGGCGCGCGATGTGAAGACCCATGCCTAGGTGTGGTTCTTTTTGTTTTTCTTGTGGGCGTACCGAGATCATCGACTCGAATACGCGGTCTTTCATTTCTTCGGGAAGATAGGGGCCTGCGTTAGAGACGCGAACCAAAATATGGTCACGCAGGGTTCGGCAGTGAAATACGATCGGCTGGTCGGGATAGGAGAATTCGACGGCATTTGCCGCGAGCTTGTCGAGCAACTGTGCGACATATTCGGGCACGCCGTTAATGAACATTTTGCCTTCTTCGGTGGCGAGTTCGAATTTTGAGTCGGGGTACCCGAGTTTATAACCCTCTACACAGCCGTAAACTACGGCGTTTACATCCATCTTCTCTTTGTCCGATGTCTCGAGCATTTGCTCGAGGCGTGTCGCCTCGCTCATGCTCGTTAGAATCAAGTTAAGTCTACTAATGCCCTCTTCGGCACGGGCGATGTAAACAGCCGTTTCGGGATCGGTGCTGTTCATTGAAAGGTTTTCGATCGAGCTGCGAACAACGGTGACCGGCGTGCGCAGTTCGTGTGATAAACGCGAAGACATGTTCTCGAGATAACTCGTATACTGAGACAGTCGTTCTACTATGTTCGCAAAACTGCGCGATAGATCACCTATTTCATCCGAATTTCTCGACGGGATCATCGTGTTCTTAACTCTGCCCGAATCATCAATTATGCGCTCGGCTTGATTGCGCAGTGTGCGGATACGCGTAGAGATTCTCGAGGCGAATAAGAAGAGACCGAGTACAACAACGAGCATAACCGCGAGGATAGTGTTGAACAGTGTTTCGAGCGCCTGATTGCGAAAAGTACGTAGGCCGTTCATGTTCTGATCGACGACCACGGCACCCAGTATTTCGCCGTCGGCTAGAATAGGGTGCGCAGCCTCGAGGAGTCGTGTTTGCGTATTGGCGAGCGAGCGAAACTGGGTAATGGCCTCACCCTGTAACGCGGCGTCAATATGGGCGCCTTCGCGCGTGACTCCCGAATACAATTCGTCAATAAAGTCGTTGCTGGGTTTGGAGAGTATTTGGTAATAGATAGGGTTAAGAATTTTTTCCTGAATGAAACCAAAAATAGGGTTTGAGGACTGATTTCCGGTTGGCGGCATAAGTGTGATGCCGGTTGCGGTTTGAATATCGCCAACGGTAAGCAAGACTCGTCCGCTGCGATCAACAACCTGAATGCGCGCATTGACGTGACCCATGCCGGCAACTATGCGATCGATCTCCGGCGTGGGTAGCCTAAGCGAACCAAGGTCGTTTATTGACGCGGTGTCATAGGTTGCAATCGCTGTTGAGACGGCGCGCGTGTCTACGTCGTCAACGTCGAATAAGGCGAAACCGAGGCGCGAGCCGAGCATGTCGAAGGGGATTTGCAGTTCGATCTCATAGCCTTCGTCTGTTTCGTACCACTGGCCGCTTATGCGTTCTTCGTAAACAGGATTGGCAAAATTCTCGTCAACCGAAAAGGGGTATAGAAATTCGGGTTCGTGCGGCGCAACGATGTAGTGTTTTACTTCGTCGCCTTCGCGGCTGAGCATCGAGATGCGCAAGAAGTCTGAGCGATTAACGCGCAGGCTGTCGCGGCTGCGATACACGACGGCGTCGTCGCGCACCTTAAAATACGCATAGAGCGAGCCGTTGTGCGAGCCAACCATAGTGCGGTAGCTGAGCGTGTCGTCGCGGCCGTAATAGCGCGAGGGGTTAACCAATGTTCGTAGGTAGGCGCTGTCATCGTAAGCCACTTCGTAGCGCTGATATTCACCCCAGTCAACGAGCAAGCCGTCGTTTAGAGACAGCGCAGAAAAAATAGGATAGACGTAAAGATCTTCGGTGCGACGCGCAGGCTCGTAACTGCCTTCGTCGAATAATTCGGGGCGTTCGTTAAGCGCGGTGGCGAGCGCCTGCGCGGTGCCAAGCACGGTTTGCTCTTGCCCGCGGCGCAGATACTCCTCCATTTCGAGAATGTATTGATAACCTAGCCAAGGAATAACGAGCAAGAAAGCCGACATGAAAACAAGTTTGGAGCGAATGCCAAACGGATTGCGGCTTACCTGCACACTCACGCTACGCGGCCTCGTCGGTTATGTTCCAACGGTAACCCATGCCGTACACCGTCTCGATGCAATCGAAGTCGTCGCTTATTAGCAAAAACTTTTTCCGAATGCGCTTTACGTGTGAAGTAATCGTGCTGCCGTCGACAAATATTTTCGACTCTTGCATGAGCACCTGACGACTCTTCACGTGGCCAGGAAATTTCGCGAGTGCGTGCACCATCCAAAATTCGGTAACAGTTAGACCAATCGGGCGGCCGTCCCAAGTCACAGTCAAACGGCCAATGTCGAGTACCATCTTGCCTCGGTGTAATAAGCTCTCGGGGGAAGGCGGCTGATCGATAACGTCTTGGCGGCGGAATAGCGCAGCGATGCGGGCGGTGAGATGGGGCAGGCTAATGTCTTTGGTGAGGTAATCGTCGGCGCCCATGCGCAAGCCACTAACGGTATCGAAATCGTTGTCGCGCGCGGTGAGAAAGATGATTGGCAGCGTCTCCGACATCGACCGCAGCGCCTGACAGAGTGTAAACCCGCCGTCGATTTCGTTTTCGAGACCGATGTCGATGATAGCGAGATTAGGCAGGCGCATATCAAACGCAGCCATCGCGTCTTTGCGATTGGCGTAAGTCTGTACTTCGTAGCCTTGTTTACGCAAAACATCGGCGTAGTTTTCTCGAATGGCGGCTTCGTCTTCGACGATCGCGATACGTCTGCTCATTTCGCACTCTCGTAAGTTATTTTAGCGGATGGCCGCGACTATACCCGAATCAGCGAGCGCCGCGCAGCGCATTCCTGCGGCTTGTAGCAATTGCCACCATTTTGCCATATTTAATCAGCAACAAGCCCTCCAGCACAGGGTGTTTAGTTACAAAGTGCAGGTTTAATGCTCCCATCAAAGTAGAAAAGTGTGACGGAGATGCCATGAAAGACCTGCGACTCGTTATTGGTAACAAAAACTATTCCTCTTGGTCATTAGCGCCCTGGCTATTGCTCAATATGCACGACGTCGATTTTGAAGAGATCCAAATAGCCCTCTATCAAGATAACACTGCCGAGAAACTCGGTCCCTATTCCCCTTCGCTTAAAGTGCCGGTGGTGCAGCATCACGATGTCACAGTGTGGGACTCGCTGTCGATTTGCGAATACCTTTCCGAAGAAGTGCTGTTAGGCGCAGGCTGGCCGGTTGGTGCAAAACGACGCGCTGCGGCACGCTCTATCAGTGCCGAAATGCATTCTGAGTTTCCTCACCTCAAGCGCGACTGGCCAATGAACTGTTCGGCAAGCGTGTCCATGAAGCCATCGGAGGCGCTGCGTGATGAGATCGCTCGTATTGACGCAATCTGGAGCTGCTGCCGTCGCCGCTTCGGCGAGAATGGTAATTTCCTGTTTGGTCGATTCTCGATTGCCGACTGCTATATGGCGTCGGTTGCGATTGTCTTTAACAGCTATGGCGCAGAAATCAGCGCCGAGGCGAACGCCTACAAAGAGGCGTTGCTCGACAACCCATTCGTGCAAAAATGGATGCTTGCTGGTCAGCAAGAAGAACGCGAAGCGCATGGCGAGCGCATAACACTCACCAGCGTAGGTTAGTTGCCTAGCTGGTGCGCGTCGGCAAAACGTCTCGTAGCTTGTCTGCCATCTCGAGAATGGCGATTTCGGTTGTCGCCCAATCTATACAGGCATCGGTAACCGACACGCCGTATTTAAGCTCGTTCAGATCTTTTGGAATGGTCTGATTGCCCGCATTAATATTGCTCTCGACCATCACGCCGATTATCGATTGACTCCCTTCCATGATCTGATGCGTCACGTCTTTCAGTACTAGCGGCTGCACGTTCGGGTCTTTATTCGAATTCGCATGGCTGCAGTCAATCATGATGTTATTGGTCACCCCTCCGTCGAGCAGCGCATGCTCGCATTGCGCCACGTGCACGCTGTCGTAATTGGGGCCATTGCTGCCGCCTCGTAACACGACATGCCCATAGGGATTGCCCTTGGTCTCAACAACCGACACCTGCCCCTTCCCATTTATGCCGAGGAAACGATGCGGATTGGACACCGACTGCATAGCGTTAACCGCCACGGTTAAGCCGCCATCGGTACCGTTTTTAAAACCTACCGCCGAAGACAATCCAGACGACATTTCGCGGTGGGTCTGCGATTCGGTTGTCCGCGCGCCGATAGCCGACCACGAAATAATATCTTGCATATACTGCGGTGAAATAGGATCGAGCGCCTCGGTTGACGTAGGCAGGCCAATGTCGACGATGTCGAGCAGCAGTTCGCGGCCTTTACGTAACCCATCTTCGATTTTAAACGAGTCGTCTAAGTAAGGATCGTTGATCAAACCCTTCCAGCCGATCGAGGTACGCGGCTTTTCGAAATACACGCGCATGACTATATAGAGCGTATCGGCGACCTTGTCGGCCAGCCCCTTGAGCTTACGCGCATAGTCTAGCGCAGCGTCGGTGTCGTGTATCGAACAGGGGCCTACCACCACAAACAGGCGCGGGTCTTTGCGGTCCAGGATATCGAATATCGTCTGCCGCGCAGCAACCACCGCATCGAGGGAATCGCCAACGAGAGGCAACTCCGATTTCAACTGTTCGGGGGTGATGAGTGCCTCGTTTGAGGCGATGTTTAGATTATCACTTTGCATGGGATTCACTTTTAGGCGGCTGGCAATAATAGCAAATAGATGCCGACTCGCAATGCCTTTGTTACTCAGGGTTTTAGTTAGAGTTTTTTGGCTACCGACCGAAAACCTAGAGATCAGCAGTCCACACTTTAACAGGAGTTACCGTGCAAATAAGCCAAAATTTCGACGGTGGAAACATCGAGGTCGTGAGCGCCGAGTCAGCGCACGACATCCGGCTCAACATTCGGCACGACCAAGACTCCGAGTTTTATCAGTGGTTCTATTTTCGGCTGAGCGGCGCGCGTAATATTGCGTGCACGCTTAAGATTCTCAATGCTGCCGGCGCGGCGTATCCCAAGGGCTTCGAAAACTACCGCGTAGCCTACTCCTACGACCGTGAACACTGGAATCGCTGGCCTACTTCATTAGCCAACGGCGTGCTGACTATCGAGATCACGCCCGAGCAAGACTCAGTCTATTTCGCCTATTTTGCGCCCTATTCTATGGAGCGTCACGCCGACCTTATCGCCCGCAGCCTGCAGTCAGCGCGCTGCAGCCTCGAGGTAGTGGGACAAAGTTTAGACGGTCAAGACATCGACCTGCTCAAAATAAGCAGTGGCGGCAGCACACCTACCAAGCATTGCTGGCTAATCGCGCGCCAACACCCCGGCGAGACCATGGCGCAGTGGTGGATGGAGGGGGCGCTGGAGTGGCTGCTCGACCCAACCAACGCACAAAGCCGAGCACTGCTTGAGCGCTGCACGTTCTTTGTGGTGCCTAATATGAACCCCGACGGCAGTCGCCGCGGCCATCTGCGCACCAACGCCGCCGGGCGCAATCTGAACCGCGAGTGGGCAGCGCCTGCTATGGACGCCGCGCCCGAGGTGTTTGTTGTGCGCGAGGCGATGGCGCGCGAAGGGGTCGATTTTTTCCTCGATGTGCATGGCGACGAATCGCTGCCTTACTGCTTTATCGCGGGCGTAGAAGGCCTAAGCGGATGGGATGAGAGTTCACAGGCGCAGTTAGACTTTTACAAGAATCGCCTTGCCGATCTTAATCCCGACTTCCAAACTGCCGTGGGTTATCCGCCCAAAGCCCCCGGCGAGGCAAATCTCACCATGGCCGGTGGGCACGTCGGGCACCACTTTGGCTGTTTGGCGATGACGCTCGAAATGCCCTTTAAAGACACAACAGCAACGCCCGAGCCCACTGTGGGTTGGAACGGGCCGCGCAGCAAGGCACTCGCGCACTCGTGTTTGCTTGCCGTTGGCGACTATTTTGACAGCAATGTCAGCCAGTAACTTTTTCGACCAAGCGGCGTTATACGGTTATGCGGCTACAAGGTTGTAGAGCACACGATTATTGTTAAATTGTCGCTTTTGGTAACACTGTGTAGAATGCCGCTTCAATTATCGATCCTACTCAAGGCAATATATTATGGGACGAATAGCTCAACTCGCAGGTGTAGTGGCTCTTACGGCACTCAGCGCCTCAATCAGTCAAGTTAGCCACGCCGCCGACGATCTTTACGACGTGTTAGCGCTAGCGCTCAAAAATGACCCAACGCTGCGACAGGCCGAAGCGAATTACCGCGCAAATCGCGAGAACATGATTCAGAGCCGAGCCAATCTATTGCCTAGCCTCAACGCGACGGGCAACACAACGCGCTCTACGAATGGACCATCCAATGAAGTCGGCGGAGTAAACCTGTTCACAGGGCAGCCGCAAATACAGGCTGCTCATAGCTTCAGACCCGGTGTTAACAATCACGGCTGGGGTCTTAACCTAGGCCAGAGCCTCGTCGATCTTGCTCAATGGTACGGCTTTCAGAGCGCTCGAGCCGCAGACAAAGCCGCCGCGGTTAACCTCGCAGCGCAAGAGCAAGACCTGATCATGCGCGTGTCGATGGCGTATTTCGATGTCCTGCGCGCAACCGACCTTCTCGACACTAATACTCAAGAGGAAGAGGCTGCTCAACGCTCACTGGAGCAAACCCAACAGCGTGAAGAAGTTGGGCTTGTTGCTATAACCGATGTGTACGATGCACAAGCCGCCTACGACCTTGCGCGCAACACGACAATTATCCAGCAAGACCTGCTTCGCTCGAGCTACGAAGCACTCGAGGCAATCACCGGCCAGCCTCACCCCGAAATTAAGACCCTCGACTCTGAGTTTCCCATAATGAACGCCGATGGCGCGCTTATTGAGTGGGAGATTCAGGCTAAAGACAGCAGCCTTGCAATCGCCGCAGCTCAATTCACCTTGGATTCGCAGGAAAAGAATCTCAAGGCACGTAGATCCGATCACCTACCCACTATCGCGCTTGCCGGTAACTTTACCCACAGCGTGTCCGACCCGCTATTTCAGCCGGGCATCGGCTTCGCGGTTGGTGGCGGCGCGTTCGATCGCACCTCACTTGCTCTTAACCTCACCATTCCGCTCTATAACGGTGGTGCGGTAAGTTCGCGCAGGCGTGCTGCCGAATACAATGTGATTGCAGCGAAAGAGTCACTTGAGTTTACCGAACGTCAGCTCACGCAGAATATCCGCAATGCTTACCGACGTGTGAACACCGACGTGAAGGTAATCGATCAGCGTAATCAGTCGGTCCTCTCGGCGCAGACCGCACTCGAGGCAACCGAATTGGGCGCTGAGGTGGGTACCCGCAACATTGTTGAGGTGCTCCGCGCTCGCGAAAACCTCTATCGTGCCCTGAGAAACTATGCCGACGCGCGCTATACCTACATACTCGACAGCCTTTTCTTAAAGCAAACTGCCGGTATTCTGTCGCCGCAGGATGTTATCGAATTGAACGAATGGCTTGCTGAAGACTAGACTCAAAATTCAGTTTAGTAGCGCTCCTTGCCATAAAGCCAATTTTCCAGTGTTGCACCAGCGACCGTCAGGAGAGTTGGCTTTATTTTTCCCCCACTAAAATCCCACCAAAATGCTTTGAAATAACGCGAATCTTTGATTATTTGACATAAATTTTCGCTTTCCCACCACTTGCCTCTAAAGTAAGAACTCAAGCAGACGGTACCGCGGCACTGATCCTAAATCGCCCTAAGACGAGGATTTCTATGCCAGTTTTAAAACTCTCGCAAGGTTTGCTAGAGATGCTAAATAGCAGCGGAAAAGACAAGGAAGACTTCTTCGATGCGACAACAAAAGGCCTGATGGTTCAGGTGCGCGCGAGTGGACGCAAAACGTACTATTTCCGCGAGCGTGGTGAAGACGGAAAAACGATTCAGCTAAAAATCGCTGATGCCAACGCTATTCGCCTAAACACCGTGAGAGAATTGATCAAGCAGCGCCGCGCTGCACAGGCAAGGGCCGCGCTCGCCACATTTGCTAATCCGATGGCTGAGGCGTAAGTCGCACCGCCCCCAGAACCAGCGGCCTCTTCACCTCTGCTCGCAACCTTTGTCCGCGAAGCCTACTTCCCCTTTATAAGGACATACAAACGCTCGTATTCTTGCGACGTCAGCCTGCTGAATAATCACGTACTCCCCTTTTTTGGCGACAAACACCTTCACGAATTGACCAAAAGCGATCTTGTCGACTTTATTAACACGCGTCGCGCGACGCATAAGCCTGGCACTATTAACCGGGTAATTATCCTTATGCGCTACATCTATAATCTAGCGCTTAAGTGGGAGACTCCCGGCGTCGACAAGAATCGCGTGTCGGGCACTCCGCTGCTCGAAGAGAGTAATAAGAAGGAGCGCTTCCTTACCTCCGAGGAGGTCGACCGGCTTATCTATTGCATTAAGATCTCGCGCAATCCGATGCTCAAATATATTGCCCCTGGGCTTATTCTCACCGGCGCGCGCAAACAAGAGCTGCTGAAGTCACGGTGGATGGACTTCGATTTCGACACAAAAATATGGCGCATACCCATGAGCAAATCCGACAAAGCTCGGCATGTCCCCATATCCGACTCGTTAGAGCTGCTGCTAAATTCCATCCCAAAAGCATGTGAGTGGGTCTTCGCTAACCCGAAAACACTGAAACCATTTACGAGTTTCTTTTACTCATGGGACAACGCTCGCTGTCAGGCCGGATTGGACGATGTGCGGGTTCACGACTTAAGGCACAGCTTCGCCAGCTTTTTAGTGAACAACGGCCGCAGCCTGTATGAGGTTCAGCGCATCTTGGGCACACCCAGATCAAGACCACACAGCGCTATGCGCACCTCGACCAGAGCTCTCTGCTCAGTGCGGTGAATGAGATAACCAGAGCTGCACCGAATGTCCTCGGCGAGGGGTCGAGGCCGCAGCACCTGCCAGATATAACCAAAGCGCAGGTGTTGAGAGCATCGAAAGCATCACGAGAGCCGACGCGAAAAGCATGCCCACACGAACTTGAAATAATCGCCCGCGCCGAGGCGCTTCGCGCAGGAATCGCCTTTTGATCGCCTCTCGGCTACAATTCGCAGCAACTGCCAGATTCGTCCGGCAAGAACTTGAATACCAGACCTAATTAGGGACCAAAGCAATGGCTATAATCACGATCGATGGCAAAGAATACGATACAGATACACTCTCCGACGAGACTAAAGCGCAGCTAGGCAGCCTACAATATGTGGACTCAGAGCTTGCGCGCCTCCAGGCTCAGGCAGCTGCGCTTCAGACAGCTCGCATCGCTTACGGCCGTGCGCTTAAAGAGACTCTGGAAAACGGTTCTGCACCACAACAAGAAGAAGTAGCCGTTGAAGGGCTAGGCGACACGATTCAGTTCGACAAGTAAGAGCCCGCCTCTTATCGAGAACGCCACGAAACGGCTGCTGGGGTCTCCCTCGCAGCCGTTTTTTGTCGGCATTAACTAGGAAACTAATCGGTGCCACAGCGCGTCTTACTCTAGGATGACCGCGAGCTTGCCAGATTTTTAGTTTTGGCGAGACAGATCGCAAAAATGTAGGAAAATTTCTTAGCAATGACTACGCGAAATTCGATCATTAATCATCATCGAAGGACAAAAAATGAAACTTATACAGGATGTTATGGGCGCTGCAGCGGACTTTCTGAGTGTCGGCCGGCTACCCAAAATTCACCGAGTTTCTTCCTTTCTTCTACCAAGCTTCTACGTAGTGGCTATTTTGTGGGCGCCACAGAGTCTGGCGCAAACGGCCGGCGTTGAGCCGCGTGGCCCGCTGACGCTGTTCGAAGCAATCGATGCCGGCGAGCAGAACCGAAACGCGACGAATAGCCCAAACAATCGCCGTGAGCAGCCCGGTTCGGGAGGCGCCGACGAAACACCCGAATTTAGTCTAATGGGCACGACGCGCATCGGCGCTAAACGCTCGGTGCTTTTGCTGCATAAATCGGGCACACCCATTTCTCTCGAGGTTAGCAATGGCGTTAACAATGGCGCAGGCACGCCCATCCCTAAATATGAAACCTATGCCCTCATTGGCTCGGCCAACGGAGAGGTTATTGTGCAGTATCCCCCCTCGCGACCATGCCGCGCCTCCGAGGCACATGGAATAACCTGCGACGCCGAAGCCAATCGCGCGATTTTGGCACTCGCCGCCGCCGACCCACTGCCCGTGCGGGTTACCGAAGAAATTCCTGAGGTGATTGCAGAGGAGAGCGAGCCACCACCCAATCCCTTTGAGGCATTGAGACAGCGCGCAGCCAATGGTCAGGCGAGCGATGTAATTAGTGCCGAAGATCAGCGCCGCTTTCGCCCAAGGCGCATTAACGCAGACCAAGTGCCCGATGGCATGCGCGTTGTATCGACGCCTTTCGGCGATCGCCTAGTCGACATTTGAGACCTGCATGACCACACCGCGCCTCTCGGCCTCGATCGTGACTTACCAAAGCCCTCCAGGTGAATTGCTGCGCCTGCTAGAGTCGATCTGCGTGGCAATGGAGGCCGTGCGCAACAGCGAAGTACGAGGCCGGGGAGTCGCAACCCTCGCAATACACCTTATCGACAATGCCGACATCCCCGAGCTCGATGTGCGATTGCTCGGCGTCGATAAAACCCGCCTTACCCTCGCCGGCATCACCCTTGTGTTACATCAGGGCTGGGGCAACGTCGGCTACGGACGCGGGCACAACCGTGTCTTGCCGTTGCTCGACTCAGATTTTCATCTTGTGCTTAACACCGATGTCGAGATGGCATCCACGAGCCTCATTAAGGCAGTTGATTACCTCGAGACCGCACCCGAGACCGTGCTCATAAGCCCAGCGGCGACCGATTTTCTTGGTAATAAACAGCACCTCTGCAAATCCTATCCTAGTCTTTTTATTTTTTGGCTGCGTGGCTTCGCGCCGCCGTTTATTCGGCGTAAATTCGCCAAGCATATGGCCGCCTATGAGCGCCGCGACCTTGAGACACGCCCGAGCGCAAAGACCGACAACAATGTCGCCTCGCCCGTTGAGATCGCCAGCGGCTGCTGCATGCTATGCCGCACTAAGGCGCTGCAGCAGGTGCACGGTTTCGACTCGGATTTTTTCCTCTATTTCGAAGACTTCGACCTGTCTTTAAGACTCGGCAAGCTGGGCGATGTTGTCTACTTGCCGTCTATGCGCGTGCGCCATGGCGGCGGCAATGCCGCTACCAAGGGCGGTAACCACCAACGCTACTTTCTGCGCTCGGCGCTGCGCTTCTTTAACAAAAACGGGTGGAAGTTATTTTGAGCCAGTCTTGGCTCATTACTGGCAGCAGCGGGTTCATCGGTCGTGCGTTGCTTGCGAGGCTTGTCACTTTTAACCAGCGGCCGCCGTTGCTACGTTTACTCGAGCGTAGGCCAACTGAACCTCCTGCTGTGTTTCAGTCTTGTGCTGGCGATCTCGGCGACCCTCAGTCCCTGCGCCGCGCCTGCGAGGGAATCGATACCGTTATCCATCTCGCCGGTATTGCGCACGTGGGCAGCGCCGCCAGTGCCGAGGCCCGCGCGATAAACTTAGACGGCTCGCTGTCTTTGCTGCGCATGGCGATCGACACCGGCGTTAAGCGCTTCGTTTTTTTAAGCAGCACCCTAAGCTCAGACCTATCCATTCAGTACGGCCGCGACAAGCACGCAGTCGAGGAGGCGCTTCTCGCCGCAGCCGCAGCAGGCTCAATCGAGGTGGTGATTCTACGCGCGGTGAATATTTACGGCGTGGGCATGCGCGGAAATATTGCTGCGATGATTAGACTCATCTCGTCGGGCGTTCTGCCACGCTTGCCCAAACTCACCAATCGCCTCTCGTTAGTCGGCGTCGATGACGTGGTGAGTGCGCTGCTTCTCGCAGCGACTCTTGACTCTCCTGCTGATCCTTCCGACCCCTCCGTATTAATGGCAAAACTTGCGATCAGGGTCACGCTCACCGATGGCTGCACCTACGAAATAAATGCAATCGAGAAGTCGATTTACGACGCTGTCGAGCGATCGCCGTCACACTGGCGGCTTCCTGTTGTGTTATTATTCGTTGCCTCGGCGATGGCGGAACTTCTTGAAAAACTGCGAATTTTTCGCAGCGGTATCGGGCTGCGCACTTACCGAAATCTTACGCGCGACAATCTATTCGACAACCATTCGGCGACGGCCGAACTTGGCTTCGAACCAAGCACCACGTTTTTTGCGCAGATCGATAAGCTAGTGCGCCGTAGTGAGTAAACCGTAGAGGGTGGAAAGCACGGATTAGAATTTAAGAACAAGAGAAGATTATGACCAAAGGAATCATCCTCGCAGGCGGCAGCGGAAGCAGGCTCCATCCCATGACGCTCGCAGCATCAAAACAGCTTATGCCCGTTTACGACAAGCCGATGATTTATTATCCGCTCTCGACACTTATGCAAGCCGGCATACGAGACATATTGATCATCACCACGCCCGAAGACGCGCCTATGTTCGAGCAGCTACTTGGCGACGGATCGTCGTGGGGCATCAACCTAAGCTATGCTCAACAGCCAAAGCCCGAAGGGCTCGCACAGGCGTTTCTCATCGGTGAAGAATTTATCGGCGATAGCCGCGTCTGCCTGATTCTCGGCGACAATATTTTCTATGGTCATCAGATCGAAGAGACCCTGCGCAGCGCGGTCGATCAAGAAAGCGGCGCAAGCGTATTTGCCTACTATGTCACAGATCCCGAGCGCTATGGTGTGGTGCAATTGGACGCTGACAATAACGCAATAGACCTCGAAGAGAAGCCAGCCAATCCTAAATCGCATTATGCAGTGACCGGCTTATATATGTACGACAACGACGTGATTGATATCGCGAAAAACATTAAGCCCTCGGCGCGTGGCGAACTCGAAATCACCGACGTTAATAAAGCGTATCTCGAACGAAAGGCGCTTAAAGTTGAATTATTCGAACGCGGCACTGCATGGCTAGACACCGGCACAGTACAATCGCTACTCGACGCCGCTGTGTTTATTCGCGTACTCGAAGAGCGTCAGGGATTGAAGATTGGCTGCCCCGAAGAGATCGCTTATCGTCAAGGTTTTATCGATAGCGAACAACTGGCGGGACTCGCTAAAAAGCTTGAGAAAAGCGGCTATGGCGCCTATCTCCAGCAGCTTTTGCAGGAAGAAAGCCGAGCATGAAAATTACCGAAACCGCTATCCCCGATGTGCTGCTTTTTGAGCCTACCGTGCATGGCGACTCGCGTGGCTACTTCATGGAAACATTTCGACAATCGCATTTTGCTGAGCGCGGCATCGACCTCGAGTTTGTACAGGACAATCAGAGTCTCTCGAGCCAAGGTACGCTGCGGGGCCTGCACTATCAGCTCAAACGTCCGCAGGGCAAACTCGTGCGTGCAGGTGCCGGCAGCCTTTTCGATGTCTCTGTCGATATGCGTAAAAGATCACCCACTTTTGGTCAGTGGGTTGGCGTAGAACTGTCCGCCGAAAACAAACGTCAGCTTTGGGTTCCGCCTGGCTTCGCGCATGGCTTTTATGTCACCAGCCAAAGTGCCGAACTTATTTATAAATGCACCGACTATTACGACGCCAGCGATGATCAATCGCTTCTATGGAATGACGACACGGTTGGCATCGACTGGCCCTTAGTGGGTGCGGCGCCGCTACTCTCCGCTAAAGACGAAGCGGGCAAGCGCTTCGAAGACGCCGCGACCTATGCCTAGTGCGAACGCCCGGATAGTCTTAACTGGCGCGGGTGGTCAGTTTGGGCAGACTCTTGTTGCCCGCTGGCCAGATTCTTTGCTCTCGCAGTATGAGCTGATTCCTCTCATGCGCGGCGATCTCGATATAGCCGATGCCGCCGCGGTGCACTCAACACTCGACGCCCTGCAGCCTGCGCTCATTATCAATGCTGCCGCTTACACCGCAGTGGATAAGGCTGAGTTGGAAGCAGAAGCGGCCTTTGCAATTAACGAGCGCGGCGTTGCAAATCTTGCTGCGTCCAGCACGTGTCACTTGATCCATCTCTCGACCGACTTTGTCTTCGATGGCGCAGCGAGCACGCCGTATGCAGAGAGCGCCGCAACAGCGCCCTTGAGTGTTTATGGCAAGAGCAAACTCGCCGGTGAGAAGGCCCTGTTAGCGCAGAAGCCCGACGCGATGATTATTCGCACGTCGTGGCTTTACAGTGAATACGGGGCAAATTTTGTAAAAACAATGCTCAAGCTGATGAGCGAACGCGATCTGTTATCAATCGTGAACGATCAGATCGGTTCACCCACGTCGACACACAGTCTTGCAGCCGTCGTTTGCTCGGCCGCCAGCACACGGCTTGACATCGCAGCGATGCCCAAAGAGCCCTCAGGAATTTTTCATTGGAGCGATGGCGCGTCGATTACTTGGTTCGATTTTGCGCTCGAGATTCAAACGCAAGCCCTTGCGCTGGGCCTTTTAAAGAGCCCCTGTACCCTTAGGCCCATTCCAACCAGCGAGTATCCAACGCCTGCCGCACGCCCACTCTATAGCGTGATGAGCCGCGCGCGCGCGCGCGCCGAATTCGACTGCCCCACCAATACATGGCAGGCCGAATTAAAGCGGTGTCTGCTGGCAAGTTCTTAAGTATAAAAACCGCTACAATGCGTAGCCTAAACAAAGTAAGCAGTAGGTCATTATGAGCGAGCTTCTCGTCACCGGTGCGGCAGGTTTTATCGGCGCCAATTTTATTCACTACTGGCATCGCGCCAACCCCGGCGACACACTTGTCGCGCTCGATAGTCTGACCTATGCGGGCAACCGCAATAATCTGGCTGCGGCAATGGGCGAACCTTGGTTCACTTTCATCGAAGGATCCATTAACGATCAAGCATTAGTTGAACGTCTGCTTCGCGACCACGCGATCGATACGCTTGTACATTTTGCCGCGGAAAGTCATGTCGATAGATCGATAACCGGCCCTGATGCCTTTATTGACACCAACATTGTCGGCACGCATTCGCTGCTTAAAGCGGCGAAAAACTGCTGGCTCGACGACGACTCTACGCGCAACAATCTCTTCCATCATGTGTCGACCGATGAAGTATATGGCACGCTTCTCGCGACCGATCCTGCGTTTAGCGAGACCACGCCCTACGCGCCCAGTTCCCCTTATGCTGCAAGCAAAGCAGCAAGCGATCATCTCGTGCGCGCCTATCACCACACGTTTGGCTTGAGGGTAACCACCAGCAACTGCTCGAATAATTACGGCCCCTTCCAGTTTCCAGAGAAGCTCTTGCCACTGTGCATGCTTAATATTCTTGGCGGCAAGGCACTGCCTATTTACGGTGATGGCTCGCAGGTCCGCGATTGGCTGTTTGTCGACGACCATAACCGCGGCATCGAGCGGGTAATTAAAGCCGGCCGTGCTGGAGAGACTTATAATATCGGAGGCCATAACGAATGGCGTAACCTCGATGTGGTGACTCTGCTCTGCGAACTTTTTGATGCGCGTTTTGCCGCAGATCCAACGCTCGCAACACGCTTCCCCGATTCGCCCTGTGCAGTTGGCCAGAGCGCAAAATCACTGATCACATTTGTTACCGATCGCCCTGGCCACGACACGCGCTATGCAATCGATGCGTCAAAGATCAGCGACGAACTTGGCTTTGTGCCGACAGAAACGTTCGATAGCGGCCTTGCTAAGACCGTCGATTGGTATTTACAAAACGAAGACTGGTGGAATGCAATTTTCGATGGCAGCTATAGGTAGTAGGATTCTTGCGCCCATTGCGGTATCGCTCGCGCTGTTTTTTGTTGGCGTGCAGAGTGCTGCATTCGAAATTTCGGGGTCTAAATGGAAGGGCGGCAAAACCGACTTTTATGTGAGCCTAACCGGTGAATCTCCCTCGGGCATTGCGTGGCACGATTCCTTCCTCGCTGCCATTGCCGATTGGGACGATGACACCGTTTTCGACTTTAATGTGATCGAGCAGGCAATCGACCCCTGCCTTGAGGACGGACTTAACAGCGTCGACTTTACCGACGAAGTTTGTGGCTCCGAATACGGCGCCAGTACCCTTGCGGTAACCCTTCGGCGTCTGTCGAGTATGCTGCTCGGAGAACCTAATATTTTCGAGGCCGACATCTTAATCAATAGCGACGTTCGGTACGACATTTACGATGGGCTTCTTTATCCTGGCAGCAATCGTCGAATAGACTTTCGCCGTGTCGCGATTCACGAGCTTGGGCATGTGATTGGTCTCGAACACGAGAGTCGGGAGCTTGCGATTATGGCGTCCACAATAGGTGACATCGATCGACCGACCGAAGATGATTTTGCAGGCGTCGACGCACTCTACACTGCACTTGAAAGCTGTACACAAAACACCCTCGTGCTCGGCACCCGATCCAACAGTCTTGCCGACGGCGACTGCACTGTCGCGCAGATTACTGCCGGCGGCACAGACTTCAGCTATATCGACCTCTATCGCATCGATTTAGAAAAAGCGGCGACGCTGTCCTTGACCATGACCTCTAGCGCGCTCGACTCGGTATTGCTGATTTCCGACCTAAACCTCACTGTCATCGACTATGATGACAAATCAGCCGAGGGCTGTAGCTCAACGCTTACCCGCCAGCTCGACCCCGGCAGCTACCTTGTGCTTGCAAACACGTTCGACAAACAGGTTGATCCTGCGTGTGTCACCAAAGGCGACTACTCGCTAACCGCGCACTACCAAAGCGGCTACCCCTTGCCTCTGGGCGCCGCCATTAGCACCAGCGACACCCCCGGCCGTGGCATTATTACCGGTGCTGCATCTAACAGCAGTGGGGCGTTTTACCAAACTCGCTTCAGCGCTGACGAATCGATTAAGGTCTATGGCGAGATTACTATCGCTGCGCAGGATATTGGCGAAGCGGGCTTTGTGGTGGCGGCTGCACTCACCGGCGATCAGGTCTTCGCACTTAACTCTGCGGGGATTTTCGTCGAACGTGCCAATAACGCCAGCCCCTTTCCTAAGCACCGCACAAGGGAACTTCGCGCGATCGAAACGGTGCTCATGCTCGATGCAGTGATACCCGAAAGCCTCGGTATCACCGAACTAGACGTCGACTTTCTGCTGGGCTATGGCCTCGATAGCGACCCCAGCACCATCTTCTACAATTCGACACCAATCAAAATGGTCATCGAACCCTCGTCTCCCTGACAGCTTCTTGTCGTTATATCACTAAAAAATAGAAGGGTATTCGCCAGTTGTGGCTAAAACGGCTATAATTTGCGCCAGATTTTCCGCCATTGGAGCACAGTCATGTTTAAGAAAATGTTCGCAGTAGCAGCACTTAGCCTCTTCGCAGCCGGCGGCGCCAACGCACAAACGGCCGCAGACAATATTCGTCCTGCACGTCAAGTTTGCCTCGTAGGCCAGCCCTGCGTAGGTAATAAAGCTGATAGTAACGTTGGCATGGCTGCCGAAGTAGCACTTGTTGCCGCAGAGCCTGTTGCTGCGGCACCGATGACCGCTGCGGCAGCCGCACCAATGGCAGAGGTCGCAGCATCGGGCTTTGAAGCCGAGGCAACGTACATGGCCAGCTGCAACGCTTGCCACGCGGCAGGCGTCGCTAACGCACCTAAACTCGGCGACAAAGCCGCCTGGGATGCGCGCATGGAGAAAGGCATGGACGCGATCATGGTCAACGTCATGAATGGCATCAATGCTATGCCGGCGAAGGGGCTTTGCATGACTTGCAGCGCCGACGACCTCCAAGAAATCGTTAACTACATGGTCGCCAAGTAAAAACCAAGTTCCATCAAACATCGTTAGTAAAGTTCAAACACAGTAAGTACCAACTAAGGTAAGGAGTTCGACGTGTTAAATCTGAAAACAGGACTGTTCCTCTCAGCGGCGCTTTTCGCGTCAACTAGCTTCGCCGACGCGCAGCAAACTGAACTTGCCCAAGTAAGTGACGGCTTTAACGCCGAAACAACTTACATGGCTTCGTGCTTCGCATGCCACAGCAGCGGTGCTGCAGGCGCGCCAAAAGTAGGACCCGGCAACGCAGACGCATGGACAGCACGCCTCGAGAAGGGCATGGATCAAGTTGTCACAAACGCAATCGCCGGCATCAACAACATGCCACCGAAAGGCCTTTGCTTTACCTGTAACGACGACGATATCAAAGCGTTGGTCGAGTACATGGTAGACAGCAGCAACTAAGCTTAAGCTAAATAAGCTGTAGAAGAATGAGCCTTCGGGCTCATTTTTTTTGTGTTTTTTTTGTGCTGCTATCTTTAACGGGCTATTTATAAAGCTGAGAGTAGGTATTTGGAGCACTACAGTGACCGTCGCCAGCATCCCTTCGCGCGCACTGCTCGGCATCGACGCGGTTGAGGTGATGGTCGAGGCGCATCTGCCGGCGGGCTTACCGGGATTTACGCTCGTGGGGCTGCCAGAGACTGCGGTTAAAGAGAGTCGGGAGCGTGTCCGTAGCGCGATCATCAATTCGGCACTGGAGTTTCCTGATCAGCGCGTCACGGTAAATCTTGCGCCGGCCGATCTACCCAAGGCAGGTGGACGGTATGACCTCGCGATAGCTGTGGCGACACTCGTAGCATCGGAGCAGATCGAAGGGTTCGCAGAAGCCATTCGCGGGATCGAGATGCTCGGTGAGCTTGCACTCGACGGAGGCCTGCGTCCCGTGCCGGGTGTGGTGCAAGCGCTTCTCGCAGCGCGCAAAGACGGACGCGCGATCATCGTACCCGCTGCGAACCGCGAGGCGCTCGAAATAGTGGATTATTCGCTCGCGCTCGGACTCGACTCTCTGACCGAACTTACTGCGCTGTCGATCAAACTCAAAGCAGACGGCGCTAGGATCCTCGCAGTGTTTAACGCGGCGCGCGCAGCGAGACAGAAACCACAGCAGCGGGATCCGCTTAAAAAACGCATCGCCGACGCCTGTGTGCAGTTCAATCCAATACGAGGCCAAGCTCGTGCTTTGCGTGCGCTCGAGATCGCCGCAGCAGGCGGGCATAATCTTTTGATGCTGGGTTCTCCTGGATCGGGGAAAACGCTTCTCGCCACTACGCTCAGTAAACTCTTGCCGCCAATGACGCGCGACGAGGTGCTTGAGGTTGCATCGATTCGCTCCGCCGCGCGTGGACAACTAGCGCTCGGCAGCGCAGCACTGCGGCCCCTGCGCGCGCCGCATCACTCGGCCACAATGCCGTCGCTTGTCGGCGGTGGGGCTGACGCGGTGCCCGGCGATATCACCCTTGCACATCGCGGTGTGCTGTTTCTCGATGAGCTCACCGAGTTTAAGCCCGGCGTATTAAATGCCTTAAAAGAACCTCTCGAAGCCGGAATAATTACCATCAGTCGCGCTAAATACCGCGTGGTCTTTCCCGCAAACTTTCAATTGGTCGCCGCGATGAACCCCTGCCCCTGCGGCTATGCCAGCGATACAAGACGGAGTTGCCGATGTTCGAAGGAACGCGTGAGCGCCTACCTCGGCAAAGTGTCAGGGCCTTTGATCGACCGCTTCGATCTTATTATCGAGGTGCCCTCGCTGTCACACGCCGAATTGCTCAGCACGCAAACTAGCCACACAGAGGCCGAGCAGAGCGCGCACAAAGAAAGCCAGCAATGGGCGCGCAGGCGGCGCACGATCGCCGACTGTCGGGCTATGCAGAATCAACGGCAGGGAGCGCTTAACAGCGATATCAAGGCGTCGGCTCTCGAAGACGCCTGCCAGCTTACCGACACCAAAAAGGCGATGTTGGTAAAGCTGCTAGAAGACCTCAAAGTCTCCGCGCGCGGCGCTCACAGAATACTGCGCATGGCCCGCACAATCGCCGACTACGACGGTGATACAGAGGTGGGTGAAATACACTTCTTAGAAGCGGCGAGCTACCGCCGCTGCGCCGCGATGGAAGGGCTGCTCTAACACCCCTCGTTTACTATTTTTCTAAAGCCTCTATCCGCTCCTCTAAATCCGCCACCCGCGCTTCGGCGCGCGCCAGCATCGCTGCCTGCGCGTCGAACTCTTCGCGGGTCACGACGTCCAAAGATTCCAGGCTGCTTTTAATAGCGCTCTGAATCTTGGCGTTAAGCTCACCTTTCATTTCGCTGCCAAGCGCCTCGGCCTTCGGAAGAAGGCTGGCGACTTTGTCGCTGATGTCATCTAGAAAATTCTTGTTGGTCATTTGATTGCCTTTCCAGTCTTTTTCGCAAGTCTAGCACCGGTCCGGTGGGGAGTCCCCTGCTTTGGTTTAGCGGGCGTGTCTCTAGCACTAAGTTGGTGCATTGCCTGCCTCGCCTTGGGTCGAGCGCACCGAGATGGATCAATTACCCTGCTCTTAGCATCCTCATGGCACTTCGATTTCGTCTATTTACCCTCCTTTCTATTTTAACCTATTGTTTTTAAGTAGTTTTACAAAACTGGCACGACCCCTGCTATCACTAAGAGTGGAAACAAGGCTAAAGCGCAGCTACACCGCGCGCAGCCAAATTAGATCGAACCCCTTATGCGGGAACGCAAAAAGGCTTCGGAAGGCGGAAATGCAACCGAGGCCCTCCTAACAAAGAGAAGGAGCGAGAAGATGAAGCTAGTCACGGCGATTATTAAGCCATTTAAGTTAGATGATGTGCGAGAGGCACTGTCGGAGATCGGGGTGCAGGGCATCACGGTAACCGAAGTTAAAGGTTTTGGCCGGCAGAAAGGCCACACGGAGTTATACCGAGGCGCCGAATACGTTGTCGACTTCCTCCCTAAAGTGAAGCTCGAAATCGCCATCGGTGACGGTTTGCTCGATCAAACCATCGAGGCAATCACGCAATCGGCTAATACCGGCAAGATCGGCGACGGCAAGATTTTCGTGACAACCCTCGAGCAAATCATTCGCATACGCACCGGCGAGACCGGCGAAGAAGCAGTTTAAGCGGCGTGTAAAAAGAGCAGCACTAAACCGAATTAATTAGGGCGGCGCTTATTCAGCCCGCTGGGAGGAAGCAAGGTGGAAAACCAAATTTTTGAATTGCAGTATGCAATGGACACGTTCTATTTTCTCGTGTGCGGCGCGCTCGTCATGTGGATGGCAGCGGGTTTCGCAATGCTCGAGGCTGGCTTAGTACGATCTAAAAACACAACGGAAATTCTCACGAAAAACGTCGCCCTGTTCGCCATCGCAAGCACGATGTATCTGGTGTGTGGTTATCAGTTCATGTACGACGGCGGGTACTTTTTATCGGGCGTGACAACAGTTGCGCAAATGGACGACGCGGCGATCGCGCAGGTGCTGCTCGACTCAGCCGAAGAAGGATTCGATGGCGGCTCGGTCTATTCCGGCGCATCGGACTTCTTTTTCCAAGTGGTCTTCGTAGCGACAGCCATGTCGATTGTGTCGGGCGCGGTTGCCGAGCGCATGAAACTTTGGGCGTTCCTCGCTTTCGCAGTAGTAATGACTGGCTTCATCTACCCTATTGAGGGCGGCTGGACTTGGGGCGGCAAAGACGTGCCATTCATCGGCGCGCTAAGCTATAGCGACTATGCGGGCTCGGGCATCGTTCACCTTGCGGGTGCCTCAGCAGCCCTTGCTGGTGTCCTGCTCCTCGGCGCGCGCCGCGGAAAATACAATGCTAAAACCGGTGCAGCGCAAGCGATTCCCGGTGCAAACCTACCGATGGCAACGCTCGGCACATTCATTCTCTGGATGGGCTGGTTCGGATTTAACGGTGGCTCAACGCTCAAGCTTGGCGGCATAGGTGTCGCTAACGAGGTGGCCAACGTTTTCCTCAACACAAACGCGGCGGCCGCTGGCGGATTAATCGCGGCACTGTTTGTAGCACGCATTCTGTTCGGTAAGGCTGATCTGACAATGGCGCTCAACGGTGCTCTTGCTGGCCTCGTTGCTATCACAGCAGAACCTGCAGACCCAAGCCCGCTGCTCGCCACAATCATCGGCGCGATGGGCGGTGCGCTGGTGGTATTCAGCATCATCGGCCTCGACAAGCTCAAGATCGACGATCCCGTCGGCGCGATTTCGGTACACGGCACAGTTGGAATCTTCGGTATCTTCGCCGTACTACTGTCTGACCCAGACGCGACATTCATGGGCCAGCTAGTCGGAACGCTCGTGATCTTCGGCTGGGTGTTCGGCACAAGCCTAGTCGCCTGGTTCGCCATTAAAGCGCTCATGGGCATTCGAGTCAGCGAAGAAGAGGAAGACCAAGGCGTCGACCAGTCCGAGTGCGGAATGGAAGCCTACCCTGAGTTCACGAAATAAGGGGTCAAACCCCTTTACTAAAAAAGGCCCCGTGAGGGGCCTTTTTTGTGGCTGGCGTTCTTAGGTGATTCACGCGAGATCCCCGTACAGAAATTGCAGTATCGCTAGCGCGGCAACTGGGGCTGTTTCTGTACGGAGAATGCGCGGGCCCAAGCGCATGATTTCGCAGTTGGAGGCGCGGGCTTGGGCTACTTCGCGTTCGCTGAAGCCGCCTTCGGGGCCGATGACTAGTTCGATGTCGGTAAGTGCTCGGGCAGCCGTTAGGCTTTGTTCGCCGCCGGGCTCTAGCAGCAGCCGTGTCGCTTTCTTGTCTTGTGCCAGAAATGCATCGAGCGCGAGAGGTGTGTTAACGGCTGGGACATCGAGGCGGCCGCATTGTTCGGCGGCATTTATCGCGATCTTCTCAAAGTGGCGAAGTTTGTTTTCGAGCCTGTCCGGCTTCAGCCGCACTTCGCTGTGTTCGGTAAACAGCGGCGTGATTTCGGTTACGCCCAATTCAGTCGCTTTCTGGATCGCGTAATCCATGCGATCGCCGCGCGACAGACCCAACGCCAAATGCAGACTGAGTTTAGCCGCCTGTTCGGGCACTCTTACACATTCGCCAATAATGACATCGACATTGCCTTTCTTGCTTTTGCTCACTGCTGCGTCGAACTCGCCGTCGCGTGCGTTAAATAACATCATCTTGTCGCCCTCGCGTGCTCGTAGCACCGTGCCAAGATAATGCGCGCTCTCGGCTGGCAGACTTAACTGTGCGCCTGCAACTAGGGTTTCGGTGATGTGTAAGCGCGAGACTCTCATGTCGCTAGTCTTCGAGTAAGTTCTGCCATAGGCGCGTCACGCTGTCGGCTTGGTTCATCGAATAAAAATGCAGCCCCGGCGCGCCGCCCGCAAGCAGCTGTTCGCAGAGGTCGGTGACAACCTCGAGGCCAAATTCGCGCAGTGCGTCGTCATCAGGCTCTAGAAACTCTAACCGCTTGGTCAGCCAGCGCGGAATTTCAGCGCCACAGGCCGCACTAAAGCGAGCGAGGTTCGCGTAGTTCGTGATCGGCATAATGCCTGGCACGATGGGAATGTTAATTCCCGCGCGCGCACAGTCGTCGACAAAGCCAAAGTAGGCGTCGGCATTGTAAAAATATTGGGTGATCGCTGAGTTCGCGCCAGCATCAACCTTCGCCTTAAAAAACTCTAGGTCACTTTCGACCGAGCGCGACTGCGGGTGCACTTCGGGGTAACACGCCACGTCGATAGCAAAGTGATCACTGGTTTCTTTGCGTACAAACTCCACGAGTTCGTTGGCATAGCGATAAAGCGAGGCCGAGCCCATGCCCGAAGGCGCGTCGCCGCGCAGACAAACGAGCCGATCGATTCCAGCCTCTTTGTACTCATGCAGGAGTTTTAGAATATCGCCTTCGTCGCTACCGCCAAATGACAGATGAGGTGCAACGCGCGATCCTGCCTCGCGGAAACGAGTGACCGCACGCTTCGTCCCGTCTCGTGTCGAACCACCGGCGCCGTAAGTGACCGAGAAAAATTCGGGACTTAGCTTGCTCAGTTCGGCATGAACGATATCCAGCTTTTCTTCGCCTGCCGATGTACGCGGCGGAAAAAACTCGATACTAAAGTGACTCGTGTCTGTGCTCATAATGAATCCATTCTAACGAGAAGGCGCCGAATTCGGCGCCTTCTTCTTTGCTTTCACAAACTTACTTCTTAACAAGCTTAGTACTTATAGCTTTCTGGCTTATAAGGACCAGCCACTTTGACGTTAATATATTTCGCCTGATCATCAGTGAGTTTGGTCATTACACCACCAAAGCCCTTAACCATCAGCGCAGCGACTTCTTCGTCGAGCTCTTTTGGTAAGACGGTAACGGTAATTTTGTCTTTCTTAAACTCGTCCGACTGATCGGCAAACTTTTCAGAATACATACGCATTTGCGCGAGCACTTGGTTAGCGAACGATCCATCCATAATGCGCGACGGATGGCCAGTTGCATTACCTAGGTTAATCAGACGGCCTTCAGATAACAGAATCAAATAATCGTCTTTGTTCTCGGCACCGCTGCGGAAGATCTTGTGAACCTGTGGCTTCACTTCTTCCCACTGCCAGTTGTCTCGCATGTACTGTGTGTCGATTTCGTTATCGAAGTGGCCGATATTGCAGATAACCGATCCAGCTTTGGCCGCTGCGAGCATAAACTTGTCACACACGTTTACATTGCCGGTCGTAGTGACGATTAAGTCCATCTTCGACAGCAGTGCGGTGTCGATGCCTTCGGCGCTGCGTGTGTTGACGCCGTCGATGTAAGGCGAAACAACTTCGTAGCCGTCCATGCACGCCTGCATCGCGCAGATAGGATCGATCTCAGCAACCTTCACGATCATGCCTTCTTGGCTTAGGCTTTGTACTGAACCTTTGCCGACATCGCCGTAGCCGATAACGAGTGCTTTCTTACCTGAAAGAAGCATGTCTGTGCCGCGCTTAATACCGTCGTTCAAGCTGTGACGACAGCCGTATTTATTGTCGTTCTTAGACTTAGTTACCGAGTCGTTGACATTAATGGCAGGCACTTTCAATTCGCCCGCTTCCATCATTTCGAGTAGACGGTGAACGCCCGTAGTCGTTTCTTCGGTGATGCCGTGAATCTTTGCGAGCATCTGTGGGTATTTGTTATGGATCATGCCGGTAAGGTCACCGCCGTCGTCCAATATCATGTTGCAATCCCATGGCGTGCCGTCTTTGAGAATTGTTTGCTCGATACACCACTCGCCTTCTTCGTTCGACTGGCCCTTCCACGCATAAACAGCAATGCCCGAAGCGGCGATACACGCAGCAGCGTGATCCTGTGTCGAGAAGATGTTGCAAGAAGACCAGCGTACTTCGGCGCCAAGCTCAACGAGCGTTTCGATCAGCACGGCGGTTTGTACTGTCATGTGGATGCAGCCGATGATTTTTGCGCCGGCGAGTGGACGCTCTGCGGCGTATTTTTTCCGCAGTGTCATCAGCGCCGGCATCTCTGCTTCGGCGAGTGTGATTTCACGACGACCAAAATCGGCGAGTGAAATGTCTGCTACTTTGTAGTCATTCTTTGCTACGTCGTTGATTGGTGTTGCTGCTGCTGTGCTCATGTGCTGCTCCGTATACTCTGTTCGATTTGATTTGATTGCTAATTACGCGAAAGCGCGTTAATTCGATGGCTTGTTAGATTAAATTCCTGCGGCCGCTTTTAGTGCGACTGCTTTATCGGTTTTCTCCCAGCTTAACTCTAGGTCTTCCCGACCGAAGTGACCGTAGGCTGCCGTGTCGCGGTAGATCGGTTTAATGAGATCAAGCATTTTTATTAAACCCTTAGGTCGTAGCTCGAAGTGTTCACGAATAATTCGTACGATTTCAGTGTTCGAAATTTTTCCAGTGCCGAAAGTCTCGACGCTTATCGATGTCGGCTCGGCAACACCAATCGCATACGACAGCTGAATCTCGCAGCGCTCTGCGATGCCTGCGGCGACAATATTTTTTGCCACATAGCGCGCAACATAAGCCGCTGAACGATCGACTTTCGATGGATCTTTGCCCGAGAACGCCCCGCCGCCGTGTCGGGCCATCCCGCCGTAGGTATCGACGATAATCTTGCGGCCAGTGAGGCCACAGTCGCCAACAGGTCCACCGATAACGAAACGGCCGGTTGGATTAATGAATATCTTTGTCTCTTTGGTTATCCATTCTTCTGGAAGCACCGGCTTGATAATTTCTTCGAGCACGCCCTCGCGTAAGTCTTCGTTGGATACCGAGTCTTTGTGCTGTGTCGACAGCACCACCGCGTCAATAGACACCGGCTTGTTGTCTACGTAGCGAAAGGTGAGCTGGCTTTTCGCATCTGGCTCGAGCCAAGGTAGCGTGCCATTTTTGCGCACCTCAGACTGCCTTTTTACCAACCGATGCGCATAGGTAATCGGGGCGGGCATCAGTACATCGGTTTCATTACTCGCATAGCCAAACATAAGTCCTTGGTCGCCAGCACCTTGCTCGTGATCATGGGAGTCATCTACGCCTTGAGAAATATCGGGCGATTGTTTGCCGATGGCGTTGATCACGGCACACGTGTGGCCGTCGAAACCACTGTCGGCGTTGTTGTAGCCGATGTCATTTACCACGCCGCGCACGATGTCTTCGATATCGACATAGGCTTCGGTGGTTATTTCGCCGGCGACTAAAACCATGCCGGTTTTAATCAGCGTTTCGCACGCGACGCGTGAGCGCGGGTCTTCCTTTAGCAAGGCGTCGAGGATGGCGTCGGAAATCTGGTCCGCCATTTTGTCAGGGTGTCCTTCGGAAACCGATTCGGACGTAAAGAGGTTTATCTCGCTCATGCTAACTCCTTGGTATTAATTCGCGTGCTTTCTAAACACGCGCATCTGTATCTGAAATCCGTTGCGCAGTGCGAGGTTCGATCCTTGTTCGAATCGTAACCCGCTCATTACTGCCCATTGGTCTAATTCGCTTTCGTCAAAGCCCAACCACAAATCGCCGCAGGAACTGCGCACCCAATCTTGGTCGTGGCTGCAGAGCTCTATCACAAGTAAGAGCCCGTCTTCTTTTAACAGTGCCGCAACATCTTTAAAGGTCGCGGCGGGTGTGGCGATGTGGTGCAGGACCATATCGAACACGACGAGGTCGGCGGCGCCGCTCAATGTCTCGCGCGCGTTAGCCGTCTCACCTAACAAAAAATCGACATTGCTCAGGCCGTCAGCGGCGATCGCTGCGCGCGACAGGTCGAGCATGTCTTTCGAATTATCTACCGCGGTGACCGCCGCAAAACGGCGCGCGAGTTCGACAAGCAGCCGCCCCTCGCCGGGCCCTATTTCCAACACACTCGCATCCGCAGGCAGGCCAAGCCCTTCGACTACGTCGATTAGACTGCTGTCGTAGTGCTCTCGCTCAACGATCAGCCCTTGGTTCTCTGAAAAGCGGTCGGCGTTTTTCTCAAAAAAACTCAGCGACAGCTCCGAACGCTCCTGCTGCAGCTGTTCGAGCTGCATTGCCTGCTCGCGCGGAATCTCAAGCGTATCGACAGTGTCGAACGCGGCCCGCTTCAGGTCGGCAAGCGCATCATCGTCGGTAATAAAGGCGCGACGGTAAAAGATCGAGTTGCCCTCGCGCCGCGTTGCGACCAGCTCAGCCTTCGCAAGCACTTTTAAATGGTGGCTTAGCGCCGACTGGCGAATATCGACCAAGCGGCAGAGCTCAAGCACCCCAAAGGACTCGTTTCTGAGCAACCGCAGAATCTGCAGCCGAAGCGTGTCGGCCAGCGCCTTGTGCAGCTGTGCCAAACGCTGCGCAGGCAGAGTGCGGTCCGCGTCGAGCAAAAAAGGCTCGGTATGAGTCGCTGCAAACGCCGTCAAACACTTATCCTCGCTAGAAAAGGGAGCTTACCTGTCGAATTCGCTCAACCTAACAACATTTGAGGCACATTACAAATCTATATCAAAATTATTTGATATAGATTTCCATATGGCGAGTAGCATATTGCGGGCAGGTGCGAGAAAATGTGCGTCTTCATTTTTTACGGAACACCTAAGGAGCCTCACCCATGGCGGAATCCGCTGTTTCACGCAAGCAATGCGCTAATGCAATCCGCGCGCTGAGTATGGATGCCGTCCAAAAGGCGAACTCAGGCCATCCCGGCGCGCCGATGGGCATGGCAGACATCGCGGAGGTGTTATGGAAAGACCACCTAAGTCACAGTCCAAGCAACCCTAAGTGGTTGAATAGAGACCGTTTTGTGCTTTCTAACGGCCATGGCTCGATGCTAATTTACTCACTACTGCACCTCACCGGTTATGACGTGTCTATCGAGGACATCAAACAATTCCGGCAGATGGATTCGAAGACCCCTGGCCACCCAGAATACGGCTACACGCCGGGCGTCGAGACGACAACTGGCCCACTCGGCCAAGGCCTCGCTAACGCGGTTGGCATGGCGATCGCCGAAAAAACCCTCGGCGCGCAGTTTAACCGCCCAGGTTTCGATGTGGTCGACCACCACACCTACGTGTTCGCCGGCGACGGCTGCCTCATGGAGGGCATCTCGCACGAGGTTTGCTCGCTCGCAGGCACCCTCAAACTGGGCAAACTCATCGTGTTCTATGACGACAACGGCATTTCTATCGATGGCGAGGTTGCAGATTGGTTTAGCGACGACACCGCGAAGCGCTTCGACGCCTACGACTGGCAGGTACTGGCTGCAGACGGCCACGACTCGGATGCGATTAACTCAGCCGTAATGGAAGCCAAAGCCGACGCTACGCGCCCTACGCTGATCAAATGCAAAACCATTATCGGCTTCGGCTCGCCCAACAAACAGGGCACGGCGGCAACGCACGGCGCGCCATTGGGAACCGAGGAGATCGCGGCGACCCGCGCGGCGCTCGATTGGCCACACAGTGAATTCATTATTCCCGAAGACATCAAAAACGCCTGGGACTGCACCGAGAAAGGCTTCGGCTCCGAAACCGCGTGGAAAGAATTGCTCGTGGGCTACGAAGAAGAATACCCCGAGCTTGCGATGGAACTTATCCGCCGCTTAAAGGGCCAGCTGCCCGGCTACTTCAAAGAGAAGGCCGACGAGTATATTCGCCACCTGCAGGCCAACCCCGAGAACATCGCGAGCCGCAAAGCTTCGCAAAACTGTCTCGAGGCCTACGGATCGTTGTTGCCAGAACTGATTGGCGGCTCTGCCGACCTTACCGGCTCTAACTTGACCAATTGGTCAGGAAGTACGCCAATTTCTGACAAAGCAGACGGCAATTATATCTATTACGGCGTGCGCGAATTCGGCATGTCCGCTATCGCCTCCGGCATCGCATTGCACGGCGGTTTTGTACCTTATACCGCAACCTTCCTTATCTTTATGGAATACGCACGCAACGCGGTCCGCATGGCGGCGCTCATGCAGCAGCAAAGCATTTTCGTTTACACACACGACTCGATTGGTCAGGGCGAAGACGGCCCTACGCATCAGCCTATTGAGCAGCTCGCGAACCTTCGTACCACGCCTAATATGTCGGTCTGGCGGCCTTGCGACAGCGTCGAATCAGCAGTCGCCTGGAAAGCAGCAGTCGAGCGCAGCGTCGGACCTACCTCGCTCGTGTTCTCACGCCAAGGACTTCCGCATCAGGCGCGCAATGACGAACAGCTCGCGAATGTAGCTCGCGGCGGCTACGTGCTTCTCGACTGCGAAGGCACACCCGACGCAATCGTTATCGCCACCGGCTCCGAGGTTGGAATTTGCTTTAATGCAGTAACGGCAATGAATGCCGACGGCGAAAAAGTTCGTTTAGTCTCTATGCCCAGTGTCGATGTTTTCGAGTCGCAAGATCCCGCGTATCAAGAAGAAGTTATTCCTAACGCGGTGCGTAAGCGCCTCGCAGTCGAAGCGGCGGGCTCTGAGTATTGGGCGAAGTTTGTCGGTCTCGACGGCAAAGTTATTGGCATGCAAACTTTTGGCGAGTCGGCTCCGGGCGGCGAGTTAATGGAGCACTTTGGCTTTAGCGCTGAGAATGTTGCCAACACTGTTATGTCGATGCTTTAAGCCTTAATCGCTAGGAAACCGAATGAGCTACAAGATCGCTATTAACGGCTACGGTCGCATTGGCCGCTGCGTACTCCGCGCATTTTACGAGTCGACAAACTATGCCGACCTGCGCATCGTGGCGATCAATGATCTTGCGGATATCGGTAATCTTGCGCATCTCACCCGCTACGACAGCACGCACGGCCGTTTTCTTGGCGAGGTCGAACAGGGCGACGGTGAACTGATGGTGAGCGGCGATGCCATTCGCGTCTCGCAGCAGGCCGATGTAGCCAACCTCAGATGGAATGATCTCGAGATTGATCTTGTGATGGAATGCAGCGGCACGTTTACCGATCGCGAGACCGCACAGATTCATCTCGCTAACGGCGCGAAACGCGTCCTGTTTTCGCAGCCCGCCGACAGCGATGTTGACGCGACTCTCGTGTATGGGATAAATCATGAGACGCTCGCGCATGACGCCACCATAATCTCGAACGCCTCGTGCACAACTAATTGTATTGTACCGGTGCTAAAAGCGATCGATGAGGTGTTTGGAATCGACCACGGAGTCATCACCACGATTCACTCGGCGATGAATGACCAACCGGTTATCGACAGCTATCATCATCAAGACCTGCGCAAAACACGCAGTGCGATGCAATCGATTATTCCGGTAGACACAGCGCTCGCCAAAGGCATCGAACGTATTCTGCCAAACTTAAACGGCAGGCTTCAGGCGCAGGCGATTCGCGTACCCACGGTAAACGTCTCGGCGATGGATCTTACGCTGACGCTAAACTCGGACGCCACGGTCGACTCGGTGAACGCCGCGTTAGTTGCCGCTAGCGATAGCCTGCCGCCAAACATTTTGGGCTACACGCTAGAGCCGCTCGCCTCGACCGACTTTAATCACGACCCGCGCTCTGCCGTTGTTGATTTTAATCAGACGCTCGTCGCGGGTACGCGCCTCGTTAAGCTTTTAGTGTGGTTCGACAACGAGTGGGCCTACGCAAATCGCATGCTCGACGTTGCTCAGTTTATTCATCGCCGCGAAAAAGAATAGAGTAGAAAAAAGGAAAAGAAAGAGAATGAATTTCCACCGCATGGAAAGCTTGTCGTTAGCCGGTAAACGCGTGCTTATACGCGAAGACATCAATGTACCGATGAAAGACGGCGTTGTAGGCAACGACACGCGCCTACGCGCGGCATTGCCAACGATTAAACTCGCGCTGGAACTAGGCGCACAGGTAATCGTTATGTCACATCTCGGTCGTCCGCAAGAGGGCGTCGCTGCGTCGGACCAACAAGAATTCTCTCTTGCGCCGGTGGCGGCACACTTAAGCACACTGCTTGGCTCGCCAGTCGTTCTTGATAATAGCGCGCTCGACAACAGTGCCTTAGGGAATGACGCGCCTAATCAACAAAATGCCGCGAGCGTGACGCTGTTAGAAAACGTGCGCATGAATATTGGCGAAGGCAAAAACGACGACGCGCTGGCGAAACGCTACGCAGCACTGTGCGACGTGTTTGTGATGGACGCCTTTGGCACCGCCCACCGTGCGCAGGCAAGCACCCACGGTGTCGCAAAGTTTGCGCCCATCGCCTGCGCTGGCCCGCTACTCGCTGGCGAACTCGACGCCCTGCAAAAATCATTGCATGCACCCGAGCGGCCAATGCTGGCGATAGTAGGCGGCGCCAAAGTGTCGAGCAAACTCGAAATATTGAAAAGCCTTGCCACCAAAGTTGATCACCTACTTGTGGGCGGTGGAATCGCCAATACGTTCCTCGCCGCCAGCGGGATTAATGTTTGTAAAAGCCTATGCGAGACAGACCTCATTCCACTTGCCAAAGAGTTAATGGCGCAGACATCGATACCATTGCCGATCGATGTGGTGGTCGCAAAAGAATTTAGCGCAGAGGCGGAGGCGACGACAAAGCTCGTTGCAGAGATTAGCGACGACGATATGATTTTGGATATCGGCCCGCAGACGGCTGCAATGTTTGCGGACACCATCGCCGCAATGAAAACAATTATCTGGAATGGCCCAATGGGTGTGTTCGAGATCCCGCAGTTTGCCCATGGCACCGAGGCAATCGCAAAAGCGGTCGCAGCGAACGCAGGCTTCTCGATCGCAGGCGGCGGCGAAACCATTGCCGCGATCGACACCTTCGGAGTGACCAAATCAATCTCGTATATTTCAACAGGCGGCGGCGCATTTTTAGAATACGTGCAGGGCGAAGTATTGCCTGCGGTAGACATTTTGCTGCAACGTGCGGCTAGCTCAGAATAATTATTCGTCAAGAATTCAGACAGTAGAGGACACAGACATGGCACTTATTAGCTTACGACAACTACTCGATCACGCAGCCGAGAATGGTTATGGCGTGCCCGCGTTTAATGTAAATAACCTCGAGCAGATACGCGCGATTATGGAAGCCGCAGACGAGGCCAACAGCCCCGTTATCCTGCAAGCCTCCGCAGGCGCGCGCAAGTATGCCGGCTCTAACTTCCTCAAGCATTTGATTCAGGCGGCGATCGAAGAGTTTCCTCACATACCGATCGTAATGCACCAAGACCACGGTGTCTCGGCTGCCGTTTGTCAGCGCTCGATCCAACTCGGGTTTTCGTCTGTCATGATGGATGGCTCACTCGGCGAAGACGGCAAGACCCCGATGGACTTCGACTATAACGTTGCGGTAACCAAAGCCGCCGTTGCCATGGCCCACGCCTGCGGTGTTTCGGTCGAAGGCGAAATCGGCTGCCTGGGCTCGCTCGAAACTGGCATGGCCGGCGAAGAAGACGGCATTGGCGCCGAAGGTGTTTTGTCGAGGGAACAGATGCTAACCGACCCGCAGGAAGCCGAAGACTTCGTTAATGCGACCGGCGTCGACGCACTCGCCATCGCGGTAGGCACAAGCCACGGTGCTTATAAATTCAGCCGCCCGCCTACCGGCGACATTCTCGCGATTAGCCGCATCAAAGAAATTCACGCCAAGATTCCTAATACGCATCTTGTTATGCATGGCTCGTCATCGGTGCCGCAGGAATGGCTCACGATTATTAATGAGTTCGGCGGAGAGATCCCCGAGACCTACGGCGTTCCCGTGTCAGAAATTCAAGAAGGCATTCGTCACGGCGTGAGAAAAGTGAATATCGATACCGACCTGCGCTTGGCCTCAACCGGCGCCGCGCGCAAGTTTCTCGCCGAAAATCCGAGCGAGTTTGATCCGCGCAAATTCTTAATCCCCACCATGACTGCAATGAAAGGCATCGTGAAGGACCGCCTCGAGGCATTCGGCTGTGCGGGTCAGGTGTCGAATATTGGCAAGGTTTACAGCCTTGAAGAGATGGCAGATAAGTACGGCTTGTAGGTGGTTGCGATTGTCACGGGTGGTTAAGATGCCCGTGACGGTAAGCTACAGAAGCCGCACAGCCATCAAAACCAGCACCACCAGCGACGCAATCCAGACAACAGAACGCGCGGGGTTGATACCCCCTACGTAACACACCAGATAAACCACCCTAAGCCCAAGCCAAACCTGTGCGAGCACCAATAGGTCGGCGCCGTTTATCATTGCAAGCAAACACGTCGCCAAAAACGGCACGAGGCTTTCTTGAAAATTGGTCGCCGCGCGCCCTGCCCGAGCCGCGCCGACGCTCAGCTCTAGCCCTTCGTCCCGCGACCCCAACAAATACTTTAAGTGAACACGGTTAAAAAACGCTGGTACGAACCAGATATGCACCAACGTGAGTGCCAGAGTGGCAATAATTATCTGCGTCATGGTGTTGCTCCTTTTAAGGGGTCTTTTTTAAGAGGTCAGACCCCTTAAAAAAGCACGCGGGACTTGATCGTCCCATTTACTTCGTTGAGCCGTGCAAGTGCCAGCTCGCTTGCGTCCACGTCTACGTCCATGACGACATAGCCCACTTTGTCGTTGGTTTGCAGATACTGCGAACTGATGTTGATGTCGTTTTCGGAGAAGATGCTGTTGATCTGGCTCAGCACGCCGGGCACGTTCTCGTGGATGTGCAGCAGGCGATGTTTGCCGGGGTGCGCGGGAAGCGACACTTCGGGGAAGTTTACGGAGGCGAAGCTCGAGCCGTTGTCGCTGTAACGAACCAGCTTCTCGCTGACCTCGATGCCGATATTGCGCTGTGCTTCCATCGTGCTGCCGCCGACATGGGGCGTGAGGATGCAGTTGTCGAACTCTCGTAGAGGCGAGACAAATTCTTCGTCGTTAGACTTGGGCTCAACAGGAAAGACGTCGATAGCGGCGCCAGCTAGGCGCTTTTCGCGCAGGGCGGCGGCGAGTGCGTCGATGTCGACGACGGTACCACGCGAGGCGTTAATAAAGATTGCGTTGGGCTGCATCCAGCCAAGCTGTTCGGCGCCGATCATGTCTTTGGTGTCCGGCGTCTCGGGCACGTGCAGGGTGACGATATCGCAGGTGCTCATTAATTCTTGCAACGAGTTAAGCTGAGTGGCGTTGCCAAGCGGTAGCTTGGTTACGACGTCGAATAGGAATACTTTCATGCCCATCGATTCGGCGAGCACGCTGAGCTGCGAGCCGATATTGCCATAGCCCACGATGCCGAGTTTTTTACCGCGAGTCTCGAATGAGCCGGTAGCAGTTTTTTGCCATTCGCCCCGATGCAGCAGCGCACTCTTTTCGGGCACGCGGCGCAGTAATAAGATCGACTGGCCGATGACCAACTCAGCGACGCTGCGGGTATTGGAATAAGGGGCATTGAATACGGGAATGCCGCGAATCAAGGCGGCGTTGAGATCAACCTGATTTGTGCCGATACAGAAACAGCCGACCGCTTGCAGTTTTTTCGCCGCGGCAAACACCCGCTCGGTGAGCTGTGTACGCGAGCGCAGACCGACGAAATGGACGTCTTTAATCTTCTCGACTAGCTCGTCTTCGCTCAGCGACGTTTTGAGGTATTCGATGTTCTCATAGCCTTCGTTTCTCAGTGCCTCAACAGCGCTTTCGTGAACGGCCTCGAGGAGGAGAAATTTGATCTTGCGCTTATCGAGCGAGGTTGATTGCATGAGGTATGAGTTCCTTTTTCGCGGTGCCGGCAGGCTGGGGACGATGCCCAAAAATCGCACGCATGGTAACATATTGCTCGAAGCAGTATCCTCACTTGCGCGTCTATTGTCATCCAACAGTCATCGCCGCGAGTAAGGTGTAGAACAGTTAGTAGGCGCGGTGCGTGACTGTATGCGGCGCGGCCTTCAGGAAACCACGATGAAATGCACCAAAGCTGAACTTCTCGAAGCCCTGCACGACCTAGTTGGAGACGTTGGCCTCAAGACCTCACCCGCCGACCTCGACACCTATGGCAAAGACTGGACCCGAGTCTATAAGCCATCGCCCGTTGCGATTGTGCTGCCCGCCGACACCGACGAAGTGGTCGCGCTTGTTAAATTTGCAAAGCGTATGGAAGTGCCGCTGGTCCCCTCTGGTGGCCGCACGGGCTTGAGCGGCGGCGCGATGGCACACTCTGGTGAGGTCGTAGTCGCATTTGATCGCATGAATAAAATACTCGACTTTGACGCATCCGATCGGCTCGTCGTCTGCGAGCCAGGCGTTGTTACAGAGCAGCTGCAGCAGTTTGCCGAAGCCGAGGGTTTGCACTATCCGGTCGATTTTGCGTCGTCAGGATCGAGCCAGCTTGGTGGCAACGTGGCGACGAACGCGGGCGGCATCAAAGTGATTCGCTATGGCATGACCCGAAGCTGGGTAGCGGGTATGAAAGTGGTCACCGGCAACGGCGAGGTGCTGATCTTTAACCAAGGCTTAGCGAAGAACAACACAGGCTACGATTTCCGTCATCTGTTTATTGGCTCCGAGGGCACGCTTGGCTTTATTGTCGAACTGACGATGAACCTCACGAGCCCGCCTAAAGATCCTACAGTGATGCTGCTTGGCGTCGAAAATATGGCGGCAACAATGCCAGTGTTACAAGCATGTCAGGCAAAGTTACCACTGACCGCGTTTGAGTTTTTCTCAGAGAAGGCGCTCGTGCATGTGATGGCAGAGAAGGGCTTGCAACGCCCTTTCGAGAGCGCAACCAATTTTTATGCGCTGGTTGAATTTGAGAATCAGTCCGACACCGACCTCGAGACAGCGATGGAAGTGTTCGAGCATTGTCTCGAGTCAGGCTGGGTGATAGACGGAACAGTGAGTCAAAATTTAACGCAGGCGAAGAATTTATGGCGGCTGCGTGAAGACATCTCCGAGACGATCTCGCAGTTCACGCCGTATAAAAATGACATCTCGGTGCGCGTGTCAAAAGTGCCTGAGTTTTTAGCCGAGGTCGATGAACTGATTGGCAAAGCGTATCCCGATTTCGAGATCATTTGGTTTGGTCATATTGGTGACGGCAATGTGCATTTAAACATTCTAAAACCTGCGGATTTAGCGCCCGAGTCGTTTTTTGAAAAGTGCGCCGAGGTGTCTGACTGGGTTTTCGAGATTGTTCAGCGACACGGCGGCAGTATTTCGGCAGAGCATGGCGTTGGCTTACTCAAGAAGCCTTATTTGCACTATTCTAGGTCAAAGGCCGAGATAGCAGCGATGCGCGCGATTAAGGCGATTTTCGACCCCGCCAACATTCTGAACCCTGGCAAACTTATTTAATTTTTGCGTTTTACTTTTTGTCTGAATAAATTTCTTCACAAGTCGGTTTACTCTACTGCAACCTAAAGCGTAGACTGCGGAACAAGCGCGCAGAAATGACGATCGGGCGACAAGCGGTGAAGACGTCTATAAGTAGCGATTTTTTTGAGTCACACACACAATATGTTGTATCTGTGCAGCGGTGATTCATAAAAGGTTTCAGTAGCCGTTATAAACCGAGAAGTTTTCCCAAGTCCCTTCGGTTAGCGGGGTCAATAACTCGCTACAATTTGCGACATATTTTGTTTCCATCTATTCTGCAGAATGCGTACTATGCGAATTCGACCATTTTTTGGTCGAGGAATTTGAACTAGTTCAAATTCTACAACTTTAAATTTTTTGAGCACGAGAAGATTATGTCAGAGACAGTTGAGGGTACAGTAAAGTGGTTTAACGACGAGAAGGGTTTCGGCTTTATCGAGCAAGAAGGCGGTAAAGATGTATTCGTACATTTCAGCGCCATCAATGGCTCGGGGCGACGCTCTCTTCAGGAAGGCCAGAAAGTAACCATGGAAGTGACCCAGGGGCAGAAAGGCCCTCAGGCGGAAAACGTCACTCCACTCTAGTCTCTGATACTTTACCTGTGTGAGCGACAGCGCGACAGACAGATAAGATAGAGACGTTACGCGGTAACCCGCGATAAAAAGAACCACCCCTTATAGCGCAAGCTATGAGGCCCGTGGTTTTTTTTCGTCTATCGCGCTGTCAACCGCCGGCAAACTCTACCAAATTCTACTTGGCAATGAGCGTCTTGACGCCGTCGTGTGTGCTGAGCAGTAAAACATTGGCTGCGCGCTCGGCGAACAAGCCGTTGGCAACAACGCCAACGATTTGATTGATCGCGGCTTCGAGTTTTCGCGGCTCGTCGATCTTGAGATTGTGTACATCGAGAATCACGTTGCCGTTGTCGGTGATAACGCCTTCGCGGTAAACAGGGTCGCCACCAAGTTTAACCAGTTGTCGCGCGACGTGACTGCGCGCCATGGGAATCACTTCGACCGGCAGCGGGAATGTGCCGAGATAAGGCACGAGCTTGCTTTCATCGGCAATGCATACAAACTCTTCGGACGCTGCTGCAATTATTTTTTCGCGCGTGAGCGCAGCCCCGCCGCCTTTAATCAGTTGCAGATGATCATTGGTTTCATCGGCGCCGTCGACATAAACACGCAGCACTCCGGCGGCGTTGAGATCGATTACAGGAATGCCAATCTCTTTTAAGCGACGCGCGCTTTCTTCGGAACTGGCAACGGTTGCTGAAATACTGTGCTTAATTTTTTCGAGCTCGGCGATGAAAAGATTCGCAGTCGAGCCGGTGCCAACGCCGAGAATGAATTCACCGCTGTGATCGTCGATGATGCGCTCTACATAATCGAACGCCGCTTTGGCGACCGCTGCTTTCAGTTCATCTTGTGTCATGTCGTTTCCTGCTCACCGAGATTTTCGGCCTTGTTTGTATGTTGCGCGAGTCCGAGTAATTGCCCCATTCTTACCGGTGACTCGGCACTTAACCCGCCGCTCAATTCGACCGCGCCGAGACCAAACAGAACAATCGCGGTAGAGCCTAAATAGAAACGGCCGAGTTCGGCGCCTGCTGCAAGCTCAACCGCAGGGACTAAGGTTGTGTAATCTGTTACCTGCACTTGACTGCGATCTCGACCGGGACATACGCGCCCTGCCCACACGGTCTCAATGCCTGCAACAATCATCGCGCCTACTAATACGACAGCCATGGGGCCGAGTTCGGTGTCGAATAAACACACTAGGCGCTCGTTGCGCGCGAAAAGATTGGGCACGCCTTCGGCGGTTTGCTGGTTAACCGAATACAGGTCGCCGGGCACGTAGCTCGTTTTTGTCAGCCTGCCCGCAAGCGGCATGTGTACACGGTGATAGTCTTTAGGCGAGAGATAAACTGTGGCAAAACAGCCGTCGTCGAATGCAGCGGCGTCGTTCTCGCTCACGAGCAAGTCGGCGACCGTGTAGTGACGACCCTTCGCTTGCAGCAGCCCTTTTTCGGTAAGGTCGCCAAGCTGACTTATCGCGCCATCGGCGGGGCAAAGAATCGGCATTGCGTCACAGATGCCGTCGGCGAGTGGCCTCGCATCAGGCTTGAGTGCGCGCGTAAAAAACGCATTGAAATTGTCATAAGCGAGGGGATCTTGTTCCTGCGCCTCGCTCATGTCGACGCCATAGCGCGCGGCAAACCAGTTGATAGCAGGTTTTTTGAAGCGGCCGCTCTCGGCGACCCTGCCCACGATCCGCGAAAGCAGATGCTGGGGGACTATTTTCTGAAGTGTAACGAATAAACTAGGCATGCGGCATTATAGTTCAACTGACAAAGATAAGGGCTAAAGCGAGTCGAGTATCTGAAAGTAACTGTAGAGACGATCTTCGTGGATGTCCCCCGCCTCGACTGCCGCCTGCAGTGCACAGTCGGGTTCGCCCTGATGCGCGCAGTCGCGAAATTTGCACTGGCCCGCAAGCGCGCGTAGCTCAACAAAGCCATCGAAGACCTGCTGTGGGCTTATGTGGCCTAGCCCAAACTCGCGGATGCCGGGGGAGTCGATAAGATCGAATCCGGCGAGATGGAACAGCCGCGACGTGGTCGTCGTGTGCATGCCTTTGTCGTGCACAGTCGAGAGGCCACCCACTGCCGCAAGCGCTTCGTCGACGCCAAGCCCATTCACGAGTGAAGACTTACCCACGCCAGACTGCCCGACGAGAACAGTCGTGACGCCTTGCAATGGCTCAGCGAGGGTATCGAGCCCTTCGCCTGTCGTTGCAGACACTTCGAGCACGGGATAGTCCAAGCCACGATAGATTTCGAGCATAGCCTCCAGCCGGTCGGGGTCTTCGCACTGGCTTTTAAGGTCGCTTTTATTGAGTATCAGCATGGGCTGCAGGCCAAGGGTTTCGATGGCAACAAGATAGCGATCGATGAGGCTTGCCAGTGGCATCGGCGTGGGCGCGAGCACCACAAGCACGACATCGATGTTGGCTGCCATAGGCTTCACCACGCCGCCGAATACCGGCCGCGCAAACACGCTGCGACGCTCGTCAAGCGCAAGGATAACGCCGACGCCGTCGTCACCCGCTTCCCACACCACCCGATCGCCGGTAACGAGCGCCGGCAGGTTAGCGCGCTGATGGCAGCGCACAATGTCGCTGCCGTCTAGAGGCTCGATGTCGAGTTGCTTGCCGAAGTGGCTAATCACCACGCCATTCACCCGCGCATCTGCTATCTCGGGCGAGTCTTGTGCTACATTGCCCAACTCGCGCCCCTGGTTTCTGGCGATGCGGCCGAGCTGCTGCTTACTGAGTCGTCTTTTGGTCAAGTGGGATTCTCGAGGTTATTGCGTGCGATGCAGAGAATGCGCGGGATTATTGCATATTCCCCTCACTAAGGCTTTGTTACACTTACTCGCTTGATAAAGGTGAAACAATGAACAAAGCCAAGAATTTAGTCTGGATTGACCTCGAGATGACAGGGCTGTTGCCCGCGAGCGATCGCATCATCGAGATTGCGACGATCGTCACCGACGAAAACCTCAACCTTATCGCCGAAGGCCCCGTGCTCGCGATCAAGCAAAGCGACGCCGCACTCGACGCCATGGACGAATGGAACCAGACTCACCACGGCCGCTCTGGGCTCATCGAGCGCGTGAGAGCAAGCAAGAGCGACGAGGCCGAAGCCACGCGCCAGACCCTCGCGTTTCTCGCCGAGTACTCCGAGCCCAAGGCCTCGCCTCTGTGTGGCAATAGCATCTGCCAAGACCGGCGATTTATGGCCAATTACATGCCCGAACTCGAAGCGTTTTTTCACTACCGCAACCTCGACGTGAGCACGCTAAAGGAGCTAGCCAATCGCTGGAAGCCCGAAATTATGGGTGGGCTAAGTAAGAAAGCGACGCATCAGGCGCTTGATGATATTCGCGAATCGATCGAAGAGCTGCGGTATTACCGCGAGCACTTTATCGTCAGTTAAGCACTAACTTCGGCTCTGATGCCTCTGTAGCGACCACTCCACGTGCTCGCGCACCAGTGCCGATGGGTGGTTAGCACGCGCGGTCAGCGCTGCAATTGTCTCCTCGCTCGACGAGGCATTACCCAGGCCCACCGCGATATTCCGCAGCCAGCACTCGTAGCCAATACGCCGAATGGGAGAGCCTTCGGTGTTAGCCAAAAACTCATCCTCGGTCCATGCGAAAAGCGCTATAAGCGATTCGGCGTCGAGTCTGTTGCGCGGCGAAAAGTCTTGCTCGGGCGACACCTCGGTGAACTTATTCCATGGACACACCAGCTGGCAGTCATCGCAGCCAAATACCCGATTGCCCATCGCCGCCCTAAATTCTTCGGGTATAGCGGTGCGCAGCTCGATAGTGAGATACGAGATGCACTTACGCGCGTCGAGCTGATTAGGCGCGACGAATGCATTGGTCGGGCACACGTCGAGACAGGCGTGGCAGGTGCCGCAGTGAGGGTTGTCGGGGGTGTCGATGGGCAGCGGTAGATCGGTGAATAGCTCGCCGAGAAAAAACCACGAGCCGGCGTTCTTGTTAATCAGCATCGTGTTTTTGCCGATCCACCCTAGCCCCGATTTCTCGGACAGCGCACGCTCTAGCACCGGCGCGCTATCGACAAACGCGCGATAGCCGATTGGCCCTGCCTTCGCCTGAATCTGGTCGGCTAGCTTCTGCAGGCGCTTTCGCAGCACCTTGTGGTAGTCGCGCCCGCGCGCGTAACGGGCAATATACGCGGTATCACTGTCGTCGAGCGGCGCTAGGGAATTGTCCACCTGTTTGGCATAATCCATGCGTACACAGATTACTCGAATGGTACCGGGGTGAAGCAGCTCTGGGTGCACGCGCAGGTCATGGTTGTTGGCCATATAGCCCATTTCGCCGTGAAAATTACGCGCAATCCACTCCTCTAAATGGCCTTCGTAGGCGCTTAGATCGACATCGGTAATCGCCACTTCTTGAAACCCAAGCGCGGCCCCCCATATTTTTATCTCGGCGGCGAGCGCGTCGAAATCGGTTTCGGCGCTAGCACCCGAGGCAGCCTGGGTGTCGGCTATAGGGCACATAGAATCTTCGCGGCGCTTTCGAGCGTTGCGTCTTCTTTACAAAAACAAAAGCGAATGATGCGCGATTCAGGCTTGGTCGTTTGAGAGGGGTCATCAGAGAGATGAGTAGACACACCGTAAAAAGGCGACAGCGGAATCGCGGCGACGCCATGCTCGCGGGTGAGTCGTGTCACGAAGGTCATGTCGTCTTCGTCGCTTACCGCGCTGTAGTCGGCGAGCTGAAAATACGTGCCCGCCGATGGCATAAAGCGAAAGCGCGACGGCGCGAGCAGTTCGCAGAAACGGTCGCGCTTCGCTTGGTAGAAGCGCGCAAGCTCTGTCGCGTGCTGCGGACACTCATGCATGTAGTCGGCTAGCGCGTACTGCAAAAAACTCACGCTGGTGAACGTGACGAACTGGTGCACCTTGCGAAACTCCGCGGTGAAGCTCGGCGGCGCGACACAGTACGCAAGCTTCCAGCCGGTCGCATGGTAGGTTTTACCGAATGAGAACACCGCAAAACTCTTCTCGCGCAGCTCATCGTGGCCTAGCACGCTTGCGTGCGCCTGCCCATCGAACACCATGTGCTCATAAACCTCGTCCGAGAGCACCACAATCGCGTGGCCCCTTATCGTCTCAGCAAGTTTATCTAGATCCTCTGCGCTCAGCACAGAGCCACAGGGGTTATGCGGCGAGTTGATCATAACCATGCGCGTACGCGGGCTGATGGCGCGGGCAAGCGCCTCGAAGTCGATGCTGTAATCGGGCAAGGATAGCGGCAAACGCACCGGCGTGGCGCCAGCGAGCCGAATCGCGGGGTCGTAGCAGTCGTAAGCTGGGTCGAAAAGGATTACTTCGTCGCCTGCACCGACTGTCGCCTGAATCGCATCAAAAAGCGCCTCGGTGGCACCAGAGGTCACCGTCACCTCGTCCTCTGGACAGACCTTCGCGCCATAGAGCGCGTGAGCCTTGGTCGAGATCTCCTCCCTGAGAGGCAAAATGCCCACCATAGGAGGATACTGGTTTTTGCGGCCGTTGAGATGCTCGCTAACCAGCTCGCGCAGCCTGTCTGGGCAATCGAAGTCTGGAAACCCCTGCGAGAGGTTGATAGCGCCGTGCTCGGCGGCCATTTTGGACATTACCGTGAAGATAGTTGTGCCGACATGAGGGAGCTTTGACTGCATGGATTGCATGGAAAATACCGTAGCCACTTTGTGCCGCATTCTACCTTATCTTGTTCTCGTTTAGCGCTAAGCCTTAAGCTTTACGTCTTAATCAAGTACTAAGGCTTAACACTGGTAGTTTCTACAGATTGCTTAGGCTATTATTTGAGGCGAAAACAATAGATTGGAAAGCTAAGGGTGGATGCCGAGCGTCAATCCCTCGATAATTCGCTTATGCTACAACGTCTTGCTATAAATTTGGGCTATTCGGTATTTGTGGCCCTTGCCTGGGTTGGGCTTTGGCATTTAAATGGTTTCTTATTCAATGCCGCCGAAGTTGCGCCGCTAGTTAGCCTAGTTTTTCTACCAGCTATTCTTCGACCCCTGGCTGTACTTATTTTCGGAGTCTCGGGCGCCATTGGCCTAATTCTTGGTGCCGCGGTTACTCTACCCCTTATCTCGCCACCTAGCCTTCCGAGTTTATTAATCATCCTCTCCAACGGTTTAGTGGCTTGGGTGGTACTCCTCTTGTTACGCCGAATACCTACCTATCGATCCGAGCTTACTTACGACATGACAGGGCTAACTCTTAGGACAATCATTCTTTTCGCGGGGCTGACTGCGCTAGCAAGTTCTCTGATAAATTCTCTGATTATATCGCTTTCCCCCGATCTCTCTACGTCCTCGGGGCTACCTTTATCTATGCTAGCTGGCGACGCCATTGGTGCATTTTTGATGCTCTATTTGCTGTCGATATTTTCGCCGTTTGTTTCTAAGCATTTTAGATAGAAAAGCGCTTTTTACACTCATGCGCCAATTTGTTACACTCATTCACTAATCAGTTCATCTAAGGTGTCCAATGAAAAAAGATCTTCCTTATATACGCTTTCTGAATTTAGCGAGAGCACTCGAGGAGATGCCGAATTTCCCAGCACTCGACGCCGTTGAAAGCGGCCTACTCAACGCTTGTTCAATCGCATGGTACCAAGACCGCAAGCTCGCGACGATGGAGGCCCTCGAGGCAATGCCCGAGATTTCCCAACGCACAAAGCACAGCCGTCTAAAAATCCTCGCCGACAAAGGCATGATTAAGGTTGAGAGTGATGAATACGACGCGCGCGTGAAATATGTTGTGCCTACTGCTTTAGCGCTTAAATATTATGAAACGCTCGGTAAATATCTGGCGAAATCACAGGCGACCTAGCCTGGTTCTATTTTAGAAGCCGAGAGGGTTCTCCTCTTGGCTTTTTGTTCTCCCAACTTTCACTTTCCGAACTCGCCGCTTAGGTCTATTTGACTTGCCTGGATATTTTTCGTTTTAGGGGGTCTGACCCCTTTTTCCGGGAGCTTGAACCTTAAGAATGATGTACGAAGCTTTTGGTAAGAATTCGGAGTTCGATTTAGATGCGATGGGCTAAACTTCTAAGCAATCTAAGTCAAAACGTCAACGAGGAGCTCCTTAAACAAAACGAGCTTCTCGAAGCGCAGGTTCTTGAGCTTCAGCAGCATCAGCAGGGACAAATTCGGGACACTGAGTTCTTCAAGCGCCATATGGCGCGCCTTACCAAAGGGCTTTCGAATACAGCGTTAGAAGCCGCTTGTTTGGTCGTGAAACCTAGCACTGTCTTAAGATGGCACCGCGAACTAATTGCTAAAAAATTCGACGGCTCAAAGAACCGCAGCTACCCTGGGCGCCCGCGAATAGGCTCGGCCATGGAGAGCCTTATTGTCGCGCTGGCCGAAGACAATTGCTGGGGCGCGCTACGAATTCAGGGCGCACTCAAACACATCGGTCATACTGTGTCCCACCAGACCGTGCTTAATGTTCTTAAGAGACACGGGCTCCATCCTTCTCCTTACAGAATTGCTGATAATTCTTGGGCGAAATTTCTCAAATTTCATTTAGCGGTTACTGTTGCGACTGATTTCCTCACGCAAGAAGTAATTACTGCCAAAGGCTACGTTACTTATTACATACTATTCTTCATAAGGCTCGATACACGACGTGTTCACGTTGCCGGTATTACGCAATACCCAAATCAGAATTGGATGCTGCAGGTTGCGCGGAATTTAGCCGGAGTTAATGAGGATTTCTTAGATAGGAGTCGTTACTTGATTTGCGACCGTGACACAAAATACACGAGGCAATTTAAATGGCTATTCAGAGAACACGGTATTAAGACGATTCGACTACCGCCTTATAGCCCTAACTTAAACGCCTATGCAGAGCGATGGGCTCGCTCAATAAAGGAAGATTGCCTTAATCATTTAGTTCTTCTGGGAGAAGGGTCTTTGAGGCATGCTGTTTCTGAATATGTCGAGTTCTATAACCATGAGCGTCCGCATCAGGGTCTGGATAATGAATTGGTAGTGCCTGAGTTGGGTGAAATAAAGGCTGAGGGAGAAGTGAAGATTAAATCTCGCCTTGGTGGGTTGTTGAACTTTTACTATCGATAGCTATTGATGAGTTTTTTGATATTACGACGTTATCTAAAAGCGCCTCAAAAGCGCCTTCAAACTCCGACCCCGCCCAGTTACGCCTGAATCGTTCTACGTCTTTGCGATAGGCTCGCTTCGCCTGCCACGCGCGCTTGTAAGGCTGCATGGCGTCTAGATCGAGAACGCACAGGCGATTGCTTTGGTAGATGAAGTTGCTGATTTTCATGTCGCCGTGGGCTGCATTAGCGAGGCGTAATAGAGCGAAGAGCCGATCGAACTCGGCGAGAAGGGCAGGAAAGTCGTGCTGGTTGATGTCGCCAGTTTGGAGCTGACGGAGCAGGTTGTCACCTGGGTGACAAAGACTGAGGTAATACGCGCCGTGATTTAAGGCGCCGAGGGAGCGATTCTCGATAAATGCGAGGGGCATTGCGGTGAGAATGCCGTTTTGCAGCAGCCAGCGGGCGGCGTCGAAGCTGCGGCGCGCACGCGTGGTGCGCCAAAGGCGGGTAAAGCCGTGGAGCAGCGATTTACGGTTATAGCGCTTGATCACAAGGGCAATCCCGTTAACCGTTATCTTGGCGACGGTGGTGGTGCGGTCGTGTTTGATGATCTCGCCTGCCTGAATTGCGGCATCGGGATTTTGCAGCACGTTGGCGAGAGAAGCGGCGAATTGCTGCGAGAACGCCTGGGCGAGCTCGCGCGAACCAAGCTCGGTGATGGCTGCAAGGTCTACGGCAAAATAGGCTTTCTTTTCTGGCTGTCGATAACACGCTGCCGCGACGTTAACGCCGCCGTCTTCGTCGGGCGCAAGCGGTTCTTCGTTGGGAGTAAGCGAGTCTTCGAAGGCCGTTAGTGCATCTGCCAGCGCGTGGGTATTGAGCAACGTTTTCATGCGGCGTCGCCATGGCGTTTATGCAGCGAGCGAGCCTTAGTCGCCACGGCCTGCCAAAAATCGGCGTTGGCCGTAGAGGCATGCCGCAGTCCTTGTGCCTCATAAGCGCGCACAAAGCGCAGCAGGTCGCGCGTGGTTAAATTGAGATGAAGGCACGAGTAATAAAGACTGCCAATGTCTTTAACGAGCCAGCGCCTGCGCAGCCTGGGGCTCGAAAAAGCGCGGTGCAGATCAATAAGCGAGACGCGCAGGTCGGGTTCGTTTTGGTGCAGTAGATAATGGCACAAATACAAATCTCGGTGGCACATGCCGTGGCTGTGCAGCGCGTGGGCTATCGAGGCAACGCGCTTAATGAGCCCACGCTTGATAGCGGGTGATGGCGGCTGCGTTAGCCATTGTTTGCCAAGGTCTTCGAGGCTAATGGTGTCGTTAAGGTCTTGGGTCACAAGGTACGATCGACGCGTAGCGGGGTTAACTCCCACGACACCGTAGGCGACAGGATGAAGCGTGGGCACGCCGAGGCTTGTTAATCGCTCGGCAGCGCGCCACTCGTTTTCGGCATCGACTATTGGCCAACGCAAATGAAAAAGATTTTTGGCGATCTCGCGCCAGCCAACGCCGAAATGCAGTTTGGCAAAATAGTGGCGGCCATTGAGGTCAAAGCGAAAAGTTTTGCGGCCATCGACCGATCGAAAAACTTCGCCTTGTACCGATTGCAGTTTGTCGAAGGGATCGCCGCCTGCAAAAAATTCTCTAAACTCACTATTCGCGTAACGCATGAAGGTTTTACCCGCGCGGGGTTCCGTTCTCAAATCGCTGAATAAAATCGGCCGCAGCTGGCGGCATGTTATAGAGGCTGTCGTCGGCGCCGTACGCTAACCCGTTTGCCGACCAATCGGCTGTGGGCAGCTTGCCGAGCGTGTCTGCAAGCAGCTTGTTAAGCGTGTCTTGCGAGAAGGGCTCGGGGCAGACGACACCAGAGTTGGCCTGCTGTATATGGTACGCGTAGCCGCAGGTCTCGGTTGCTAGCACGGGCAGGCCGGCAACCACCGCCTCGAGCAAGGTATAGCCGGCGCTCTCGCGGTAGGCAGGATGCAGCATGAGATCGGCGGCGGCGAGCAGTTGGGGCACATCGTCGCGGCCACCCACAATGCTTACCTGCGCGGCTATGCCAAGTTTTTTAGCAAGCTTAAGATAAGCGGCAGGATTGCCCGAGCCTACTAATAAATAGCGCAGGGTTGCGCGCACCTCGGCGGGCAACGACGCAATGGCGTGTAGCGCACGGTCGACGCCTTTTACTTTAAACCCCGAACCAATCTGAACAATAAGCGTGGCGGTTTCACTCATACCGAGTTCGGCTTTTAATGCAGCACGCGCTTCTTGTTTGCGCATCACACGCGCATCAAGTGAGCGGTCTTCGAGTTTTCGGTCTTCGGCTAGCCCAGCGGGCAATGCATGCAGACGACTTTCGCACTCGGGGTAATAGGCTTTAAAGGCGGCTCTTTGCTGTGGCGAAAGGTACAGAACCTCGGTACCGCTGTCGCCGCCAAACACAGCGTGCTCGTACGCGCTAAAGTGTTTAAAGCGCGAAGTATATTGGTAGTAACCGCCACGCTGAGTGGCTGTCATGTCGGCAAAACAAGGGTCTGCGGCGTAATAAACGTCAAGGCCGGGCATCTTATTAAAGCCGACTATTGTCGCGTTTTGCGGCTTGGGCTGCGCCTTAAACCACCGCGTGAATTTTTGGTAGAGACGTGTTCGAGTAATCGCCTTAACTGGCGCAAGATGAATCGTCACCCCGTCGGGCGTCTCGCCTGTCCAGCTTAATGTGTACACGGTAATGCGATGCCCGCGCACGAGGCACTCGTTGAGAATGCGCATAAAGTCGCGCTGCTGGCCGCCGTAGGGAAAATAAGAATAGATAACGAAAACGAGATTCATGCTTGCGCTCATTTTCCGGTGCTGCCGTTGTTACTGTTGTCATAGCCGCTTGTGTCGTAATAGCTTTTGGGGCGGCCCAATGCGGCCTCGGCTAACAGGGCTTCGAAGGTTTGCCACACCGATGCAGGCGGGTGCATAGAGAAACAGGGCGGCGCCACTGTCTTGTCGTTGTCGAGCACGGCTGGGCCTTTATAAGCACAGGTCTTTTTAAGACAAGGTGCGCAGGCGAAGGTAGAGCACAAATGCTTTTGCGAGACGCCGTAAGTACCCGACAGCCCGGGGTCTGTTGGCCCGTAAAGCGACAGCGTTGGGCGCGCGAGCGCGGCGGCCAAATGGCCGAGGCCGGTGTCTACGGCAATTACGCCGCTAACACTGGCAAGCTGTGTGGCAAGGCCACTGAGCGACAGTTTAGGCAATAAGGTGGCGCCGGTGCGCTGTGCAATATGATCGGCGCGGCTGCGTTCGGCCTCGTCGCCCCAGGGAAGCAACACCTCGAAGCCGGCGTTGGCTGCGTGTTGTGCAAGCGTGCACCAAAAATCTACGGGCCAGTGTTTAGTCGCCCATGTAGTGCCGTGTAAAAACACCACCTGCTTGGCGTCATTTGTGGCGCCGCTTGCTTTGACTACAGGCGCTGTTTGCGCAGCTATTATGTCGTGGCTTACGCCATAATCGATTGTGCGGGGATTGTATTCGTACTGCAGCGCGCGGGAGAAAAGCTGACGCACACGGTCGACTGCGTGCTCGGTTTTAGGCACCGAATAGACTTTATTGTAAAACAAGGTAGCAAGCGGTTCGCGCACCGTGCTGTCGCTTAAGCCAACGGTTAAGCCGCGCGACAGTCGACTGATGATGCCGCTTTTAATTAGTCCCTGCGCGTCGATGACAAGGTCGTAATGTTCGCGCTTAATGTCGTCTTTAAACTTTTTAAATTCGATGCCGCCAAGCGAGCGAAAAGGCTTTTTGCGCCAGCGTCGAAACGCCACAGGAATGACACGATCGACTGCAGGATGCCAGCTAGGCACCTCGACAAAGTTTTCTTCGACCACCCAGTCAAAAACAATATCGGGACGCGCGCGCCGCGCATCGGTGATGGCGGGTAGCGTGTGGATTATGTCGCCGAGCGACGAGACTTTAACGATTAAAACGCGCACTGCAATTCTCTTTGTTCTTGTAGCTTTTAGGTTAAGCAATAGGGTTAAACAATTGGGTAAAGCACTAGGTTTAAAAAAGGCACAGGCACTCGACTCGCCCCTCTATTTTGCGTTCAGTTCGAGCACGGCGGTAACCGCGCGGTGTGGTTCGATCTCGGTCATGCAGCGCTTATGGCCAAACCGACATTCACGATCGAAACACGGTCGGCAGTCGATCGGGGTAGTCAATACTCTCGAAATAGAGGCAAGCGGCGGCGTAAAGTCTGGCGAGGTTGAGCCATAAAGCGCAACCACCGGCAGGTCGACCGCTGAGGCAACGTGCATAAGGCCCGAGTCGTTAGACAGTGCGAGGGTACACGCCGCCATAAGGTCGATCGCGTCGTCGAGGGATGTCTTGCCTGACAGATTAAAACAGCAGTCGGTTAATGAATGCCCTACCCTTTTTTCGATGCCTTCGTAGATCTCTTGCGCGATGGCTGCATCCCCCGCCGACCCCATAATCACAACGCGCCAACCGTCGGCGATGAGCTTGGCGCTTGTCATGCTGAAGTGTTCCGCGGGCCACTGTTTAGAGGATCCAAACTCGGCGCCGGGGCAGATTACTATCAGGCGTTTTGGCCAGCCGCCGGTGGTCTCTATACCAAACTTTGCCAGCGCCTTGTCGACCATCGGCCTGGTGACAAGCAGGCGGGGGCGTGGGATATGGTCGGGCAATCTCTTTTTGGCAGGGAGCGCGAGGGCGGCGAAGCGCTCGACCATGCGCGGGTATTTCGCTTTGTCGAGATACCGGCAGTCGTTTAGTAGCAGGCCTCGCGCCTCGCCGCGCCAGCCGATACGCTGTTTGATGCCAGCGAATCGGGGTATGAGCGCCGATTTAAAGGAATTAGGGAGCACAATGGCATGGGTATAGCCCGCGCTTGCGAGACTTTTACCAAAGCGACGACGCGCGCCAAGCTTAAGCTCGCCATGGTCAAAGGGCAGCACGAGGCTTTCGTCTACCTCGGGCATACGCTCGAGCAGCGGTTTTGTCCACGCGGGGGCCAAGACGGTAGTGTGGCAATCGGGGCGCGTGCGCTTGAGCAGAATAAAGAGGCTCTGCGCCATTAGCATGTCGCCAACCCACGATGCGCCGACAACGAGTATTTTGTGAGGCGCGGTGACCTTGGCCTGCAACGCCTGTTCGGCAAGCGCCTGCTCTTGCCGCTCGCCCGAATAGGTTAGGTCCATTAGCTCATCGAGCGTCTGCTCTCGGGCACCGGTTTCGGGGTTCTCTTTACCAGTAACCGTTTGAACACCACCTAGCGCTTGTTGTTGGTTTTCATCGTCTCTCGCCATTCCCGCAGTTTACTCTCGCTGAGCGGTGAGTGACAGCGTGCAGGCCGCCTATTCGACAAGCTTTACCCAGGCCCCAGGCGCGGGCGTTCCCGAAGGATAATAGTTGTTGAGCAGACGCAGCGTCTCTTCGGGATAGTTTGCAATACGGCTTTGCTGTCCGACGACGTTAAAGTCGAAAAACTCGCTCGCCTGCACAAAGCGGATTTTAGCCTCGACACCGCCACCTTCGCCGCGCTGTATGGCTCGGAAGGAACGAATAGACGCGAGTATCGCAGCGTCGGCCTCGTCGGAGTCAGCCTTACCGCGGAAAATCATCGCGCGGCGACCGAGATAAATCACGGCGATGCGCTCGATACTGCCGTCGGCAGACTGGATGACACCGGTGTGCCCTACCAGCCTAAACTGATCGAGAGCCTCGCTTTGCTGAAGGTTGTCGATGCCAAGCTTGTCTCTAATAAACAAGCGTGGGTCTAGCGTGTCCTGCAATTGCTGCGCTTCGATTTTAAGCTCGCCCGCACCCTCGAACGCGCCGGTGGCAGTGGTGGTGGTCTCTTCGACAACCCACTCGGGCGGGAAAACGAGGGTATAGCCGAGCAGCGATTGATAGTAGCGATTGCGTTCGTCGTTGCGCTGCGATTGTGCGCTCTGGCCTACAACCAGCCCGTCAAGTGCGCTGCGAAACTGGGCATTGTCGGTGCGGGTAATTGAGTTGCCGCCGAGGGTGGCGACGTCCTCTATCGCCTCTTGCAGGCGTTTGTCGTTGCGCGGATGAGTTGCAAATAGGCCGTGGTAGCCGCCGCCTTTACCGGCGACTTTGCGATTAAAGTCTTCTTGGTTTTTGAGTACGGTAATGACCTCGATCATGGCGGCAGGGTCGTAGCCTGCATTAACGATGTATTCAGCGCCGAGGCTGTCGGCTTCGAGTTCGTCTTCGCGGCCAAATCCACTAAGGCCGCTCTGCGCCCATATCGAGGCGATATCGCTTATCTGCGAGCCGACGTAGCCGCTGCCGGTAGCGACTGCGGTGACTATGCCACCGACAGTCGACGCCGTTTTTGCAAGCCCACCGCGCGCCTGCTGCTGCACAGCATGCCGCGCAGTGATGTGCGCGATTTCGTGTGCGAGTACGGCGGCGAGTTCGGCCTCAGAGTTCATGAAAGTGAGCAGCCCACGGTTAACGTAAACGTAACCGGCAGGCAGCGCAAAGGCGTTGATTTCGGGGTTGTCGATTATCGTAAACGTATACGCTAAGTCGGGGCGATGACTCACAGCGGCGATGTCGTTTCCCACGCGCTCGACATAGGCCTGCAGCACGTCGTCTTTATAAATAGGCATCGAGGCGAGCACTTTCTCGTGTTCTTCGAGACCGATTTCTTTCTCTTTGTTCTCGGTCATTAATACCAAGTTCGCCCCGCCGGTCGCCGGATTAACGGCGCAGCCTGCGGCAGTGAGAGCAACACACAGAACAGTAAGCAGTGCGAGTGGGCGAGTCATAGAGTTCTCCGCTAAATCATTCGCCGTTTACAAATTGTTTGAGCTGATCGCCTAGCCGTATGCAGGCGTTGGCCTCGACGCGCGCGATAAGGGGGATGGGAATAACCAGTGCCGGCACATACGACTGGCCTGTTGCGTCGGTGCTTATGGTGCCGACATTCTGCAACGAGGCGACGTCCCACACGCGCGCATCGAACGTGGAATCATCTTCCCATGACCCAAAGCCGAAACAGCCCGCGCCGCCGGGTCCTACCGTGCAGGAGATTGTGCCGGTGCGGCCGCTAGTTTCGGTAAAGCCGTCGAGCCACACCATATAACGTACGCCAAATTCGGCCATCTTGTCGGCGACAACCGGCTCTGACATAAGCCGCTCGAGGTCGCGTGTTCTTAGCGGCGCGGTGCGGGGTTCGAACCAAGGAAACATGGCGTCGACAAACTGTTTTTCGGGGATAACCGAGAGGGCGTCGTTGCCGGTTGTCATGCGCTCGCCTACGCAGTCGACAAACTCGGCGCGGGTTTCGTAGTCACTCGAGTGACGGCGACCGAGAATAACGACCGACTCGTCGCTGTTGATGCCCGTTGCGCCCTGACGAAATTCGTCGACCGTGGTACTCGTACACGAGGCTAGCAACACGACTAACAGGGGCAATAATGCTTTCACGGTAAGCTCCTTACTCTTGATTTAGCGCGACGCTAACCAGTCGCGAACCTCGGGCACCTGCGCAAAGCTTAACGAAAAGCTCGAGGCAAGATCGCGCAGCGCCACGACAGCGGCATCGTTAATTGCTGAGTCGGCGGTGCGCATGCTCTCGGTCGGCGTTTTGCCATACGAGGTTAATACCCAGTCGGCAATCGGGGCGCCGTCGCCGGTTAGAAAACGCAGGTTGTAGCGTATCCACACCTCGTAAACGTCGAGCTTGGTTTTATACGGTAGCGCGAGTTGAAACTCGTCGATGGCGGGCACAAATATGGCATCGACACCAAGCGCCTCTGCATCTTCGAGGCTTGCCACCTGCACAACCGATTGGAACATGGCAGGCAAGACCGCATCGAAAAGCGCAACATGGGATTCGCCGCTGGCGATATTAAATTCTTCGGCGCCGGTCTCGGAATATTCGATATAGCTAAAGCTGCGCAGCGGCTCGTCGTAAACTACGGCAAGCGTGAGCGGCAGCTTTGCGACGTTAGGGGTTGGATAGCTGCCTTCGATAACAACCTTGCTCACGCCACAGCTTGCGAGAACAAGCGCGCACACGCTCGCACACAGTGCTTTAGCGATTGATTGGATTGAATAACTCATTTTGTACTCATTGAAAATCGTTAAGTCCTACGAATGTACCACCATTTCGCTGCGTCATCTCGCGCATTAGCGTCGAGTAGCGATAAACGCTTTGCTGGAACCTCGCAGGACCGGCAAAGATGGTCGGAAAGCCGATGCCGTGTATGCGCACGAGGCGGTTGCCGTCGGCGTCTTCGACATTAATTCGATCTATTGTACGTAATACGTCGCGAATCGAACCTCCGGGTTGAAAATCGTCGCCCAATACATAGATGCTGATTTTCTTGTCGGGGGCATAGAACGTGTTAATTGCGCGAGTCACACCCTCAACAGGGCTGCTGTTGCTGAACGGGTTCCAGTTACGCAAGGTTGACAGAATTTGTGTGCGGCGCGCGGGCGTGTCCGGAATCCACTGACCACGAAACGAATCGAACATGTAGTCGCCCATGTCATTCATGATCTGTATTCCCTTCACCTCGGGATAGACATTGAGCGTGTCTTCGATCACCCCCAGCATCTTGCCCCAACTCGGATTGTTAAACATTGAGCCTGAGGTATCGATCACAAAAATAATGTATTCGCTGTCGACCGGGATGCCGCCGATTGCGTTATTTTCGGGCGCGCTGCTGTTGGCCGCGAGGCGCTGCATCTCTGCGGTGAGCGACTGCTGCGCAAGCGACAGCTTGCCGATTTCGTCGGTGGTTTCGTCCGACAGCTGTTTCGAGCTTTGAAACTCACCCCGCACATCGCTTAGGTCGCGCCGCAGTCGTGCCACTCTCTCCTTTATAGACGAGAGCTGCTCTTGCTTGGCGTTGAGGTCGCGGTTGACCACGCGCGTCTCGCCGCGAATCTCGAATAGCTGTTCTTGCAGCTCAGAGATGATCGCCGCTGGCGCTGCCTCGGCCACCTCGAGCGGCGATGGCTGCGAAGGCTTGGCGAGCATAAGAAGAATGATCATAGCGCCAAAGCCACAGGACGCCACGTCGAGGAACGACACGGTAAACGACTCTGTCTCGCGGCTGCGCTTAAGCATTAGGGCCAGTCCTTTGACGGCGTGATAAACGAGCCGCGCGTCAGTTGCGCAAGTTGCCAGTATGCCGCCGACGCGCTCGGGTCTCCTTCGAGCGGCATCAACACGATGTTAACCGGCACATTGTTGGGCAGACTTTTTATCGCGTCTTCGAACAGCGCTAAGCGATCTTTGGGCGTAATAAGACCGGTCGTTTTGCCGCGGCCGCCGAGCGTTGGCAGGCCGTCGGTAATAAGAAAAATATTGTCCGGCGGCTCGTCCATACTCGAGATAGCACGAAACACCTGATCGAGGTCGGTGCCGTTATTGGGTACAAGCGACTTCACGTTCTCGATACCTAGATTAAGACCGTCGCGGTCGGCGACTTCTTGCCAGGTAAATTTGTCGCCGGCTAATAAGGCCTCGGTTGTGTTGCTAAACTGCCAGAGCTGATACCGGCTAGTAATAGGCAACTGCGTGCTCACCCAGTCGACGGTTTTGACCACACGCTGCCACTTGGGCGCCTCGCGCTTGCGTTCGTCGCTCATGTTGCGCGTACGAATAATATTCACCAGCGTTTCGTCGAGCATGCTGGTCGAGCTGTCAACCAAAATAAGGATGCGCTGCCCGCCGAGAAAAAGACCTGTTAGATACTGACGACTGCCATCGCCTAAAAACTGACGAACGCTGTTACCCTCTTGATCGAGCGCACTAGCCTGCAGGCGCAGGAGTTCTTCTTCGAGCGCTTGCACATCGGCGCGCAGTTTTTCGATGCTCTCGACGGTTGCGGTACTCGAGTTTTCGAGCGCAGCAAGCTCTTGCAGAAAAGTTTGCAGCTGCTCTTGAATCTCGCGCGCAAGCCCCTCGGCGGTGACTACCTCTAAACTTACGTCGGCAACGGTATTACGAATTCGTTCGAGATTAAGCGCGCCCTCTAATACTTCTTCTTCGAGCAGACTCACCTCGGAGGCGATACTGGGATCGACTGTGACAGCCGCCACCGTGTCGGCGTGGTCGAGAATAAGGAACAGTAAAATCACCGCACCAAAGCCGCAGAACATCACGTCGAGAAACGCAAGGCTCAGCGGGCTTACTTGTCTTTTCTGTGATTTAGTCTGCGCCATTGTTTAGCTTTTTAAGGTTAAAAGTTAGCGTGCCTAGGGATTCGTCTACCGTTGTTGACTCGCTGCTGTCGAAGCTCAGCGTAAGCGCGTCGCCTTCTTTTAATACGAGCTCGGCAGTGTCTGCGATGCGCTCGCCGTTAATGCGTAAGTTTTTAAGCAGCGCGTTTGCCTGCGCACCCTGCGCGCTTACGCTGAGCTGTGCGTGGGGGCTGCGGGCGTCTCGGTTTTCTTGAGAGCCACTTTCTTGAGAACTGCTTTCGTCAGCGAGAGCTGGCTGGCTTGAGCTTGGTGATTTTGGCAACGACGCCGAGGCAGTGCTGATGAGCATAAGCTCTCTACGCAGACTGCCCGCACCGGAGCTAAGAATCTGGTCGCTATGGGCAAGGCTGCTCGCTAGATGCTGCTCGGCATTACTACTCGTTACTGGCGCGACGCGCGCAAGCTGTGTTTTTAGGCCGGGCAATTCGCTCAGCGCTGAGCAAAGTACTATCTGTACGTTTTTGCTGTTCGCTACACGACTGACCATGGCACTTAGCTGCTCGTTTACGCGCTGCCGAATCGGTGCAAGCGCAACGACTAAACTCTCAAAGGGCAGTTTTGCATTATGCACCGCACCATCGGCCCTCAGCTCGAGCAGTAAACTGCCGCTAGACACGTCGGCGGCAAGCCATGCGGGCAGCGCGTTGTATAACAGCTGTTCGGTCGCCGCGTCGTGCTGCGGATTAAACCGGCACTGATCGATAAATAATTCGGTGCTGAGCTGCATGAGCGAATCTATAACATTCTGACTACCGCTCGATGGCAGCGTCACAGAGCTGTCGACTTTTAATACGCCCTGATGACAACTCACCTGCGTAAACAGTATTTGGTGGAGCTGTTGCTGCACCACGATTGTGTGCTCGCTCGCCTGCAGTGTTTGAGCACCGGCCGCGGCGATGAGCGCCGAGTCGACAAGCCCTGCAATAGTCAGCGGCGTTTGTTTTGCGATGCCCAGAAGTATGCCCAACTGCTGCCGCGAAAAACTGCCGGGTACGCTCAAAATCACCTCACCGGCAGAAGATTCGGACTCGGCGGCGAGACTATTGAGGTGTGCGTGAGCGAGGTCGGCGAGGTGCCGGTAGCGATCGCCGGGCAGGCAACCTGCAGGCAGAGGATCAAGGCTTAACTCTTGCCAATAGCGACTGTGACTGTCGTTAGGATGAAGCCGCGACTGCGCTTGAGCCTGCGCGCCAACCACAAGCGATTTATCGCGGGCGAGCGCAAACCCCGGACTGATAAGCCGAATGCCCTCGGCATCGCCTAGGGTAATTCCGTGGTCGTTAAGCTCTAGAATTTGCGGCGCCATGTTGGTCTCAGGTTGTTGCAAGTTTTCCTAAGCGATGAGTTCGTTATCGGTTCGGCCATTGGCCACGCGCAGATGCCGAATCATGCGTTCGTCGCAGTAGGTCTGACAATCGAGCACGAGTCTGTCTTGCACGAGCTGCAGCTGATGTAAGACAAACATCAGCACGATGCTCACCACGAGCGCAACAAATGTCGAATTAAACGCCACGCCAAGGCTTACGGTTACCCCGACAATATCGCCGTTTACCGCTTGATACGCTTGCCCTAGCGCGGTGCCGATTCCGCGGACAGTGCCGAGGAAGCCAATAGACGGAATTGCCCACGCGATGTAACGCACAATTGCCAGTTCGGTTTCCATGCGATCGGCTTCGGACTCGCAAACATCTTTCACGGTAGTGGAGACGTCTTGAATATTTTGCGTACTCTGAAAACGATGTAGGCCCGCAATAAGCGCACGCGGTAATAGCGTAACGCGCTCGTCGTCGCTAAGCGCCTGCAGCGGCCGCGCAAAATTGCGCGCATCCTGCGGCAGAATGCTTGTCCCCTCGGTGACTTGTAATAGATTACGGTCGAGCAGTTTGCGGTCACCTAGTGTCTGCTTGGCCTTAAGGCCAATGATCGCAGTTGCCCACAAAAAGAGAATGATGCAGGTCTCTTGTTCGAAGTCACGCAGCACCACATAAAACGAGCGCTCGGGCGTGTAGTCGGGATCGGTCTGCTGCAGATACTCTTGCTGCTGCGCCACGATCTCGGCATTGGGCCGAATGACGGCGACATAGGCCATGTGCACAATGATGACCGAAGTGATCAGTGCAGCGACTTGGAAAATCGCGCCGTTTAACAAACCCTGTCTCATAGTTGTTCCTTTTTGCTGCTGTTCGTCGTGGTGCTGCTAAATTAAATGTCGACCGGAAACGATACGCCAAAGTCTTGCGATATCTCTTCGGTTGGAATAAAGCGTGCGCCGGATTCTTCTTCGCTTTCGGCATCTTGTGCGCTTTCAGCGCCGGCCAATTCAGTGTCTTGCGCTGGCTCCTGCTGCTCGGCCGCGCTGGCCTCTTCTGTTTCGACTGCCTGCGCCGCGCTTTGTTCCGAGTCTTGCGCGGCTACGCTAAACACCCACGCACACGCGAGCAGCATCACTGCGCGGGTTAGGTAGCTGAGTGTTCTAAATGCTTTCATGGATAGGCGTTTGCCAACTCCGATTAGTCTTCGAGATAACGCGCGACGCGGAAACCAACATCGTCACGCGGCTCTTCACCAAAATCTCGAAACGATAGACGCAGTTCGGTAATCGTTCCGTGCGCCCAGCTCGAGCCGCGAATGACTCTAAACTGACCCGCTTCAGGACCCAGCGGATCGCGCTCGACACCGAGACTGCCGCTCGCGCCATAGTAGTCGTTAACCCATTCGGCAACGTTGCCCGCCATGTCGAAAAGCCCATGCTGATTCGCACTGTAAGTGCCCACCGTGGTCGTCACCGGCGACCGGTCGTTGTAGTCGAAGAGGATGTCGCCGAGAAATGCACGGGCGCTCACGTCCGCAAGATTGCCTGCACCGTCGGGTGGGGGTAAGTCGCCGTCCCAAGAAAATTTTCGCACACCGGAAGGGTCTGCGATGTCGCGCCGCGCCGCCCACGCCCACTCGGCCTCGGTCGGCAAGCGGTAGCCGTGGCTTTCGGCGTCAAACCCAACAACACTGCCATCCACCAGCGTGTAAAAAGGGGTCAGACCCCCTTTCTCGCTGAGCCAGTTGCAGAACAGCGCCGCCTGTTGCCAGGTGATGCGCACGACCGGCTGGCCCTCGTTATTAAGGGTCATGCCGTTGCTCGTGCCGGAGCTGTGCTCGGAGTCGAACTGGCGAAACTGCGAGTTGGTAACCTCGGTGAGCGAGAGATAGAACGGCCTTTCGAGAACGATGTCGCGGATTGTCTCGTTCGGCCGACGCCCCGCTTCGCGGCGTGACGCACCCATCTCGAAACGATCGGGGTTGAACAGCTTTAAACGCTGTCCGGCTGCGTTCGTGATAAACGGCTTTATCGCCGCGATGCGGGCCTCTTCGAGCGAGGTGAGGTTTACCCGAATCTCTTGCCGCAGACCACGGCGCGGTGTGAACTCGGCTTCGTAAGGCACGAAGCCCTCTTTGCGAATTTCGATGCGTTGGCTAATCGCCATGAGAGCGAGCGTTTGATTGGCGCTGCCGCGGCTCACGCCGTCGATAAATAATTCGGCGTCGCTTGGCGTCGCCACAACTACGACATCAGACAGCACGGGATCGAGCGACACAGCTAACTCGCGCGCCTCGTTAGGCTGTGTGGTTAGGCTTGTCTCTTTTGAGGCATAACCGTTTTTGAAAAAGGTCATGGTGTGATTAATGTTTGGTGTAAGCGCAACCTCGAGAGGCGTCTGGCCCTTAAACTCACCATCTATTGTGACGCTCGCACCGCTGGGCTGCGACTGAATAAACACAAGGCCGTCGGCGGGTTCGAGCTCGACACGCGGAATGATGAGACTGGTGCCGGCATCGAGATCGAGTCGCTCTTGCCACGCCTTATGGCCGGCGAGTTTGAGCGTGACTTCGCGTCTGCCTTGCAGAATTTCGGCATTGAGCGGCGTCGTGCCTGCGCTTTCGCCGTCGACAAACAGCTCGGCGCCGACGGGTGTCGTCGTAAAACTGACCGTCGCCCACGCCGGTGCGAGGGTTAATTCGAACGCCTGTTGCTGGCGTCGCCCTTCTATGTCGATTGTTTGCGTCGCCGGTAAATAACGCGCACGCATAATGCTGATTTCGTGCACGCCTGGCTCGACATCAATATCGGCAAGCGGTGCGACGCCCACGTCGACACCATCGATGCGCACACGGCCGCCCTCGGGGGTAGACTTTATAGTCACAATGCCCGGCAGTTTGCGCATGGCAAAATTATGCGTTTGCGCCACTTCGTCATCGATCACAAGGGTTATGAGTTCGTCATGAAAGCCAGGATTACTCAGCGCGACGCGGTAATCGCCCGACCGCATTAAATAGCGCGCGCCTACCCTCAGCGCAAAACCCTCTTTGATCTCGATCTGCGCGGTAATCGGATTTACGTCAACCAGAACCGATCGTGCGGTTAACACAAACCACGCCGAGAGCAGCGCGGCTGCGCTGAACACCGCTAGAAAGGCGTGCAGCCACCGAAAGCGATAAGAGAAGCCGCGTTTGGTTTCGGTAGCCGGCTCGAAGTCGATGACTTCGATTTCGTCGTCGTGGAGTTCACTCATTCTTTAGCGTCCTAGCGCAGTGCTGATTGCTTCGTTGCAGCGCACGATCACCACGGCGGGGGTTAAGCCAAAACCCACAGTAAATTCTTCGCGTACTTCGCGGTAGCCCGCACGGCGGCCGACCGCCGCATAGGTGCCAGGCTTAAGATCCAGCCTCGTTTGTTCGAACGTGCCGAGTTCTGTCACGCGTAACACAGTCACGTCGGTGAGGCCGTCGGAGATGAACCGGATCGATAGCGGTACCTGTGAATTTTCGAGCAGCGTTTGTAGTTCATCAAGCTGGGCGATTAACCGCGGGCCAGCGTCTTCGATTGCGCGGCCGGTAAAGTAAATATCTCGTGTCTCATCGAATACCGCTTGCTCGGCGAAACGCTCTGGCGTGTCGAGTGCGGCGATTAACAACGCATCGAGCCTCGCGCGCTTTTCTGCATAATCTAGCGCGCGATTGATTGTTGGCAAGTTAGCATCGATAGCAACAATCGCATCGTAATCTTCGACGGCCTCTTGCCAAGCTTCGCGCGCCTCGGAATCAAGGGCGCGTCGCTGCAGCTCGGCGATTTTTGCGTTAGTGATTTCGGTTTCGGTCTGCGCGATCGCGGCGCGGGCTTCGTTCTCATTTACGCCGAGTGTTGCTGCCGCTTCGAATCGGGCGATAGCCTCTTGCGGTGATCCCGCCTGCAGCTGCGTGTAGCCTTCGGACATCATCGCCGCAAAACGTTCTTGCAATCGATCTGCGCGCGCTCGAGCGAGCGCTTGCGGCGCTTCGGTGCTGTAGGGATCTAAATCAACTGCTTGTTCCAGTATTTCGACTTGCCGCGCGGGGTTTCCTGCGGCGCGCTCTGCTGAGTCGAGAAGGTCGATTAATTCTTCTAACGCTTGTGCACGAGTAAGACCAATCTGTGCGTCGTTGGTCGCAATACCGGCCGCAAGGTCGACAAGTGATTCTTCGAGTAATGTTGCGAGCTCATAGTTGGCAATGGCGGTTGTCGCATCCCGCGCAATAAGCGCCTGCTCGCCACTGATGAGCGTTTGCTCGAGAACAGTCGGCACCGAGGCGAGTGTGGCGCTTAACTGCGCGAGCGCCTGCTGATAGGCGTCACGCGCGCTGCCAAATTCTTGCACTCGATAACTCTCGTCGCCCTCCAAAGCTAGGGCAAGCGCTGAGTCATACGCCATTTTTGCCCATTGCTCGACCTGCAATGCATCGAGCTGGGATTGAGTGTCGAGCAGTTCGGCGAGGACGTCTTGCGCCTCTTTACGTTCGCGTGCGCGTTGGGCTTCTAAAAAAGGTGAGACACCCGTTTCGGCGCGTTCCTGCGGCGCAACCGGCGCTGTCGCGAGTGACTCTTCGACGCGGCGCTCGAGCGGCAGCTCATAGTCTTGCACAATGCCCGGCAAAACGAATATGACAAACAGCGCAAGCAAGACAAGCGCACCCATCCCTGCCCAAACCCACGGCGGCTGACTCGGCTTTTGCGGTGCGAATTGGTCGAGCGGCGGTGGTGGCACCTGCTCGGTAGGCTGCGATTGCGCGGCGGCGGCATTGCTCTCCGCAGCGCCGGTGTTATCAGCACTCTCGCTAAGGTCGCCGAAGCGGTCGTTGTGGTCTGGCATCGCTGTCTTCTTTGGCTGTACGGGGTTATCTAAAGCTGGCCAGTTTCGGCTGCGTAAATGTCGGCTAGTATCTCACGCCACTGCGCGTACTGCTCCTCTACCGTACCCGTAAGCGTGATCGTGCGATCTTCGAGATCGATGACACGCGGCGCGACTTCGTTCTCGAGCGATTCGCCGAGTTCTTGCAGTGACTCGAGATGCATCTTCGCCTCGGCCAGTTTGTCGAAGCCGCTTTTAATCACATAGGCGCCGGCACCCACACCAATCGCACCGCCTGTCTGCGTCACATAGTCTTGACCGTTGGCTGCAGCGGCGAGACCGCCCAACACAACCGCAGTACCTGCAATGAAACGGCGACGTGCCGAGCCCTGAAGCTCGCGCAACGTGAGCGTGGCGTCGTAGCTTTGCTCACGCCACGAGTCGTAGGGCACACGCATTTCGCGCGCGTAAGTTGCGTAATAATCTTGCACGGTATCGATATACATAAAGTCGCGCTCGCGGATGCTGCGTACGCGATACAAAAGAGGATCGTTTTCGGCTGGCAGCGCGGTTATTTCGTACTGCCCATTTCGGTTTTGGGTGAGGTATTCGTTAAACGCATCGGGGGCGAAGCTGCGGGCAAACCTTAGCTCCGACACGGTGCGGATTTCGGTGATCTCAGCGGGCTCGATATTGCGCTCAAGATAGACTAACAAGTCATTCGCGATCGCATTATAGATTACCTGAAAGGGATCATTTTTTTGACGCTCGCCGGGCTCATAACTAAACCGGCTAACCACCTCATCATAGTCTTTGGTGTACCACGCGCGGCCGGTGGAGTCAGACACTGTCACTTGTAATGTCATCGCCTCGCCGTCGGAGTGCAACACCATGCCGTTGACGACAACATCGATAGGGCTTTGGTCGTTTGGCAACACCCTTACGATGCCCCAATTACCCGAGCGCTGCAGCGTTTCGGCGAGCATGTAGGGTGCGTAGCGCGATTCGGCAACGCGGATCTGCGCATTGGTTGTCTCTTCTTCGCGGCGACTAAGATTGTCGAGGCCGGGGTCGAATATCGCAACGCCAAT